>ENA-OWMY01000217-OWMY01000217.1-metagenome-genome-assembly--contig:-NODE-217-length-18378-cov-5.588168_pt1 | contig 18378 bp, 17 predicted proteins | sample MGYA00245358_ERZ651122 | MGnify/ENA primary metagenome ERZ651122 (study PRJEB26857, sample SAMEA4031752) | metagenome | biome: human; feature: oral; material: saliva | place: Philippines | collected 2014...
TCACACCAAACCAATTACGTAAACGTAAACGCTTGATGAAGTTTATCAAAAAAGCAAAACGCTAATCTTAACAAACAAAGAGCGATCAAAAATCACTGTGAATTTTGACCGCTCTTTTTATTTTATACTAAAAATAATTCAACATTCATTTCAGCGATTCTAGCTTGAGCATTTTCGGGTAATCCTTTATCACAGATAATCGTATCTAGTGAACTAAGTGGATATAGTAGAAATGTTGCTACTTTGCCATATTTGGATGAATCAGTAACAAGGATATTTTTTTGACTAAATTGGATAATAGCCTTTTTGACAGGAATTTTTTGCTCATCAGGCGTGGTTAGCCCTTTTAAATTCCAAGATGAAGTCGAGATGAACGCAATATCAACTGAAATTTGATGTAGAAATTGGGCAGCAAATTCTCCCACAGAGGAACGATTTGATTTATTAATGAGCCCACCAGTATGCATAATATTACATTGGCTATTGACCATTAAATAATGGGCAATAACAAAATCATTAGTAATTACAAGTAGATCGTTTCGATTAGCGATTTGTTTTGCGATTTCAAGTGTTGTCGTGCCAGCATCTAGATATATAGTGGAATGTTCTTGTATTAACTCAACTGCTTTTTTACTAATAGCCGTCTTTTCAGTCGTTGCTAGTAATGATTTATCGTCATGTGTTGGTTCACTGGATAAACGTTCAAGTAATTGAACCCCCCCCGAAACAGAGATGACTTTTCCATCCTCTTCGAGCTTTTGTATATCACGACGTACGGTCATATGCGATACGCCTAAGATATTGACTAAGTTATTTATACTAATAACGCTTTGTTTACTAATTAAGTTTAATAATGTCTTTTGCCGTTCAGCAGGAATCATCTTTTTCTCCATACCTGATTTCAAATCAGATTATGAGCCCATAACATTTCATCACAAAAATTAACAAAAAATAACATTTTTTATCATTTTGTGACGTAGATCTCAGATTTAATTTATTGTATCGGCTAATATACAGATAAATTTAGTTAAGATCTATTGGGGGATTAAAAATGGAAAATCAAAATTATTCAGTCGCAGTAATTGGTCTTGGTTCTATGGGTATGGGTGCAGCGGTATCTTGCATTAATGCAGGATTAACGACCTATGGTATTGATTTAAACCCAGTTGCACTTGAAAAACTAAAAGCGGCAGGTGCAAAAGCTGTAGCGGCAAATGGCTATGACTTCGCTCACGAACTTGATGCTGTAGTGATTTTAGTGGTTAATGCAGCCCAAGCTAACGCAGTATTATTTGGCGAAAATGGTATTGCTAAAAAATTAAAAGCAGGTACAGCGGTGATGGTTTCTTCTACCATGGCGGCTCAAGATGCTCAAATAATTTCACAAAAATTAACAGAATTAGGTTTGATTATGTTAGATGCACCTGTTTCTGGTGGTGCAGCTAAAGCATTAAAAGGTGAAATGACTGTTATGGCATCGGGTTCAAAACAAGCATTTGAGTTGTTACAACCTGTTTTAGATGCCATTGCGGCAAAAGTTTATAACATTGGTGAAGAAATTGGTTTAGGTGCAACGGTGAAAATCGTCCATCAATTATTAGCCGGCGTACATATTGCAGCAGGTGCGGAAGCTATGGCTCTTGCCTCAAAAGCGGGTATTCCACTTGATGTTATGTATGATGTTGTGACCAATGCAGCTGGTAACTCTTGGATGTTTGAAAACCGGATGAAACACGTAGTAGAAGGTGACTATACGCCGCTTTCTATGGTTGATATTTTTGTGAAAGATTTAGGCTTAGTTAATGACACTGCAAAATCACTTCATTTCCCACTTCATTTGGCAAGCACAGCCTATTCTATGTTTACTGAGGCAAGCAATGCGGGTTATGGTAAAGAAGATGATAGTGCAGTGATTAAAATTTTTAGTGGCGTTAACTTACCGAAAAAAGGAGCGTAGCGATGTTAGGTGTTATTGCAGATGATTTTACAGGCGCAAGCGATATCGCCAGTTTTTTGGTTGAAAATGGCTTAAGTACGGTGCAAATGAACGGTGTTCCAACACAATCGTTAAACAGCAAAGTAGATGCCATTGTGATCAGTCTAAAATCACGTTCCAACCCTGTGAATGAAGCCATTGAACAGTCATTGAGGGCTTATCAATGGTTAAAGGAAAATGGTTGTACGCAATTTTATTTTAAATATTGTTCCACCTTTGACAGCACAGCGAAAGGCAATATCGGTCCTGTCACGGATGCTTTACTAGATGAATTAAATGAAGATTTCACCGTTATTACACCAGCCTTACCTGTAAATGGTCGCACTATTTTTAACGGCTATTTATTCGTAGGTGATGTATTGTTGAGTGAATCAGGCATGAAAAACCACCCGATTACACCAATGGTGGACGCAAATTTAATGCGTTTGATGGATGCACAAGCCAAAGGAAAAACAGGCTTAGTCGCTTATGCTGATGTGATTAAAGGTGCGGCACGTGTGAAAGAACGTTTTGCGGAACTCAAAGCCCAAGGCTACCGTTATGCTGTGGTGGATGCGACGGATAATTCACAGCTAGAAGTGTTGGCAGAAGCGATTGCCGATTTTAAATTAGTTACTGGTGGTTCAGGCTTAGGAGCTTATATGGCTGCACGTTTAAGTGGTGGCAAAAAAGGCACCAATGCCTTTACGCCAACTAAAGGTAAAACCGTGGTGCTTTCAGGGTCTTGCTCTGTGATGACGAACAAGCAAGTAGAAAAATATAAAGAAAAAGCACCGCACTTACACCTTGATGCGGCGCAAGCGATTAACAATCCAAACTATGTGGAAGAACTCTCTCAATGGGTTATCGCTAATTTAGATTCACCGCTTGCACCAATGGTATATGCCACTGTACCACCTGAAGCATTGAAAGAAATTCAAAATCAATTTGGTGTGGATAAAGCCAGCCATGCTATTGAAAACACGTTTGCTAAATTAGCCGCGAAGTTAAAACAATATGGCGTAACAAACTTTATTAATGCTGGTGGAGAAACTTCTAGCATTGTGGTGCAACAACTTGGGTTTACAGGTTTTCATATCGGTAAACAAATCGCTCCTGGAGTGCCTTGGTTAAAAGCCGTGGAAGAGGATATTTATCTCGCATTGAAATCAGGTAATTTTGGTAAAGACGATTTCTTTGAATACGCACAAGGAATGTTTGTATGACAGATCTTGAACAAAAAGAATTGATGGTACAACTCGGACGTTCTTTTTATGAGCGCGGTTATACCGTTGGCGGGGCAGGCAATTTGTCTGTCCGCCTTGATGAAAATCGTGTATTAATCACGCCAACAGGTTCATCTTTAGGTCGTTTAAAAGCAGAATGCTTATCCGTGTTAGATATGGATGGCAATGTGTTAGAAGGTGATAAACCCTCTAAAGAATCCGTGTTTCATTTGGCAATGTATAAGCAAAATCCTGATTACAAAGCCATTGTACATTTACATTGCACGTATTTGACCGCCCTTTCTTGCCTTGATGGATTGGATGTGACTAATGCAATGAAAGCTTTTACGCCCTATTACGTAATGCGTGTAGGCAAACTGCAAGTGATACCTTATTACCGACCTGGTTCGCCAGAGATCGCACGTGAACTCAGTGAACGCGCCTTAACAGGGAAAGCATTTTTACTTGCCAATCATGGTGTTGTGGTGACAGGTTGTGATTTGCTTGATGCAGCTGATAATACGGAAGAGCTAGAAGAAACTGCCAAATTATTCTTCACTTTGCAAGGACAAAAAATCCGCTATCTCACTGATACCGAAGTGAAAGATTTAGAAAATAGAGGAAAATAATTATGCCTAAATTTGCAGCAAACTTAACAATGATGTTTAACGAAGTGCCATTTTTAGATCGCTTTGAAGCGGCAGCTAAAGCAGGCTTTAAATATGTCGAATTCTTATGGCCTTATGATTACCCTACACAAGAACTCAAAGCAATTTTAGATAAGCATGGCCTAAAAGTTGTGTTATTTAATACCCCAGCTGGTGATGTAAACAAAGGTGAATGGGGTGTTTCAGCAATCCCTGGCCGAGAAGCTGATAGCCATAGAGATATTGATTTGGCTCTTGAATATGCACTTGCATTAGGTTGTCCAAATGTACATATCATGTCAGCAGTTGTGCCAGAAGGTGCAAGCCGTGAAGAATATAAACAAACCTTTATTAAAAACGTACGCTATGCATCTGATAAATATAAACCATATGGGATCAAAATTCAGCTTGAAGCTTTAAGTCCTGAAGTGAAACCTGATTATTTACTCAAAAGCCAATTTGATACGCTTGAAGTGGTGGAATTGGTTGATCGTGATAATGTATTTGTTCAACTCGACTATTTTCATGCACAAAATGTAGATGGCAATCTTGCGCGTTTAACCGATAAATTAAATGGCAAATTTGCTCACGTTCAAATTGCTTCTGTACCAGACCGTCATGAACCCGACGAAGGTGAAATTAATTACCAATACATTTTCGATAAACTTGATACTATTGGTTATGATGGCTATGTTGGCTGTGAATACAAACCACGTGGCGAAACCACAGCAGGATTAGATTGGTTCCAAAAATATAAATAATTGATAAAAATTTAACCGCACTTTAAATTTTAAAGTGTTATCTCAGCTAAACGTTCTGCTTTAGCAGAACGTTTTTGAATAAGAGGGCATCTTTATGTCAAATGAAGTTCTTATTTTAATCGGTATTGTGAGTGTTATCGCACTTTTGACTTTAATGATTAAAGGTAAAGTTCATCCATTTATTGCGTTAGGGCTGGTGAGTATTGCAGTTTCGCTTTCTGCTGGCATTCCAATGGGAAAAGTTATTCCAACGTTAATTAGTGGTATGGGTGGCACCTTAGGTAGCGTTGCTTTGATTGTTGGTCTTGGAGCAATGTTAGGTAAAGTGATTGAGAAATCTAATGGCGCAGATGTACTTGCGAGTTGGTTGCTTGATAAGTTTGGTGCCAAAAGAGCGCCATTTGCATTAGCAATGACAGGTTTTATTTTTGGTATCCCTGTTTTTGTTGATGTTGGTTTCATTGTATTAATCCCAATTATCTTCAGTGTGGCTCGTCGTCTTGGTGGTAATATGTTGGTCTATGCATTACCAATTGGTTTATCTATGTTGACAGTGCATGTACTTATGCCTCCTCATCCAGGTGTGGTTGCTGGCGCTCAAGTGTTAAATGCTGATATTGGTTTAGTGCTAGGATTAAGCTTTGTCGCAGCGCTTCCTGCAGTTTTAATTGGTCAAACATTTATTCCATTTTTTACAAAAAATAATTTTGTGAGCATTCCAACTTCAAGTGATCTACTTGAATATCAAAAACTTCGTTCACAAGAAAATAATGGCTTACCATCATTTGGAACTGTGTTATCAATGATAGTTTTCCCATTAGTATTAATCATGTTGGGGACAGTAACAGCTACAACATTACCAAAAGAAAGTGTTGTTCGTGAATTTTTTAGTATGGTAGGGGCGTCACCGTTTGCTTTAATGATTGCCGTATGCTTATCCTCTTATGTACTTGGTATTAAACGTGGCTGGGGCAAAGATCAATTAGAAGAAATCTTAAACTCAGCATTAGCACCTATCGCGGGCATTATCTTAATTACTGGTGCTGGTGGTATGTTTGGTAAAGTGTTAGATACGAGTGGCGTAGGTAAAGCATTAGCAGATGTCTTATCCAGTACTGGATTACCTGTCTTATTGCTAGGTTTCATTCTTGCCGCATTGTTACGCGCAGCACAAGGTTCAGCTACAGTAGCCGTAATTACTACAGCAAATATTTTAGCGCCAGCAATTACTGCAGCAGGTTATACGGGTATTCAAGCCGCATTACTTACCGCAGCGATAGGGGCTGGTTCTATGACCTTATCACATGTTAACGATAGCTTGTTCTGGGTATGGACGAAATTCTTTGGCATTACAATTTCTCAGGGATTGAGAACTTGGTCAATTCTCACGACAATTTACGGCATAATCTCATTTGGATTTGTGTGTTTAATGTGGGCTTTTGTTTAATCAATGCTAAGGCAAGTTATGGAAACATAGCTTGCCTTTATTTTATGAGGAACTTTTTATGTTTAAAAAATCTCTTCTCATATTATCTTTTTTAGTTATTCAATTAGCAGCTTATGCACAAGATGATCTGCCAGAAACGGCTAAAACTATTAATGCCACACTTTTAGCTGAAATTACTGCTCAAGGTCAAAAAGTAAATGCTGTTGCACTAGAATCAGCTGTCAGGCTTGATTTTTCTCACAATAACAGGCATTAATGTCTCTGTTCTGGTATTTTCTACTACCACCGTAAATACTTTTCCTTGTCGCTTTAACAAACCGAATACAGCAACTTTTCCTGCTGCGCCTCGACCTCGTTTTCCTTTACGATGACCGCCAAAATAGCTTTCATCAAGCTCAATTTGACCATCAAAAACCTCATCGGCTTCAAGGGCTAAATGATAGCTAATGACTTCACAAATTTTTCGGTAAAATAAAATCGCTGAATTGGCTTGGATACCGAGTAAATCAGCCACTGCCCGGGCTGTAATTTCTAATACAAAAAATTCAAGGAGCTTATTTTGTATAGATTTCTTTAATTTACAATGAGTTATCTTCATTTTTATAGACTAGCATACTTGCTAATCTACGTTAGTCCCTAAATTTATTTCAAAAGTTAGCTTTTGATTTTTCTAGGCAGAATAGAAAAATTCGGTATTATGTAGCGGTAGCATAATAAAATAATTAACATTCTTTCAATGAGAAACGGAATATCTCCACTTGTTAGGAGCTAGATATGAAAAAACTCACCTTCTCTCAACTCACATTTAATGAAAACAACACACCCGTTTCCGAGCAGTTTGACGACATCTATTTTTCTACCCAAGATGGCTTGGCAGAAAGTTACTACGTTTTCCAAGAGGGTAATCAACTTTGGGAACGCTGGCTTTCACATGAGCGTGAAAGTTTTGTAATTGCCGAAACAGGCTTTGGCACGGGCTTAAATTTTATGGCGGTAGCAGATAAATTTCAGCAATTTCGGGCGGAGAACTCAACACATAAACTGCAACGTTTGTATTTTCTCTCATTTGAAAAATATCCGTTAACTTCCGCACAATTAAGCCAAATTCACGAAAGTTATCCGCAATTTACAACACTTTCAGCAAATTTAACTGCTTGTTGGAAACCTCGCCAAGTAGGCTGTCAGCGTTACCATTTTGGTGAGATTTATCTTGATATTTGGTTTGGCGATATACAAGAGAGCCTTTCACAATGGGGCGATTTATATGACGAAGCCGTAGATGCTTGGTTTTTGGATGGTTTTTCGCCCGATAAAAACTCTGAAATGTGGAATGAGAGGCTTTATCAGCAGATGTTCCGCACTACACGTCTTAACGGCACTTTTGCCACTTTTACGGCTTCAAGCAATGTTAGACGAGGATTGCAAGCGGTCGGTTTTGAGGTGAAAAAACGCAAAGGCTTTGGCAAAAAGCGAGAAATGTTGTGGGGCACAAAAAATACTGAAGTTGAAAGCCAATCGCAACAATTTCCTTACTTTTACCAGCAAAATGCTGAACATTGCCAAGATATTGCGATCGTTGGCGGTGGTGTCGCAAGCTTCTTTTTGGCGTTATCACTGATTGAAAAAGGCAAGAAAATCACACTTTATTGCAAAGATGATCAGGTTGCTCGCAATGCTTCGGGTAATCTGCAAGGGGTTATTTATCCGCAATTAAGCGATGATGACGATCGCAATGTGCGATTTTATGTGCACGCTTTTGATTACGCTCTGCAACGCTTGAATGGGCTTAAACAAGCGGTCGATTTTGAGCATGCTTTAACAGGCGTGGCACTTTATGCCTACGATGAAAAGCAGGTCAAAAAGTTAACAAAAATGGCGGAAATTATGCAAGATCATAGCCTATTTCAACTCTGTTCTGCAGAAGAATTGAGCGAAAAATTAGGTGTTTCTGTGCCAAATAGCGGTGCTTTTATTCAAGAGGGAGGTTGGCTTTCGCCCATGCAATTGGTGCAAAACGGCTTTGCTTTATTAGAGAAAATGGGGCTGAGTATTGTGCTTAATCACGAGGTTTGTGCTCCGCAATGGGAGAATGGAAAATGGCACTGGCAACATTCAGGCGAAACTTTCTCGCATGAGGTTCTAGTGCTTGCCAATGGGCATAGTTTTAACGAATTCGTACAGGCTCAAGGCATTCCACTTTACCCTGTTCGCGGGCAAGTAAGCCAAGTGCCGACCACTGAAAAATTATCTCCGCTCAGATGTGTGATTTGTTACGATGGTTATTTAACGCCGCGATCTTCAAAAGGTTTGCATTGCATTGGTGCAAGCCATATTCGTGATAATGCGACTACCGAATTTAGCCTTGCAGAGCATCAAGAAAATCTTGCAAAACTTCAGCAAAATTTGACCGCTTGTGATTGGGTACAGGGGCTGGATTTATCAGGCAATCTCGCCAAAGTTGGCATTCGAGCAGCCTTTCGAGATCGTATTCCAATGGTTGGGGCAGTGCCGAATTTTGAGGCTCAAAAAGCCCAATATGCGAATTTGTATAATCTACTACGCCGCAAACAAGCGGTTGAAAAGGCGGAAAATTTTACCAACCTCTATATGATTAACGGCTTGGCTTCTCGGGGCTTAACCTCAGCCCCGTTATTGGGCGAATTGTTGGCAAGTTTAATTGTAGATGAGCCTGTGCCAATCAGCGAAGATATTTGGCAAGCCTTAAACCCAAACCGCACGTGGATGCGAAAGTTGTTGAAGGGGAGTAGAGTATAAAAGTAGCCCAAAGTAAATTATGACTTTGGGCTATTAATTTAGGTTAATCACACGGTAAAATCTTAATTGCCAAGCCGCCTGTTGAGGTTTCACGGTATTTGGCGTTCATATCTTTACCCGTTTCGTACATCGTTTCAATAACCTTATCTAAGGTAACTCGAGGTTGTGTTGTTAAGCGTAACGCCATTCGGCTGGCATTGATAGCTTTAACCGCTGCAATCGCATTACGTTCAATACAAGGCACTTGCACTTGTCCGCCCACAGGATCGCAAGTTAAGCCTAGGTTATGTTCCATTGCAATTTCTGCTGCAATACAAACCTGATCTGGTGTACCCCCCATAATTTCGGTTAAGCCCGCTGCTGCCATTGAACAAGCTACACCCACTTCGCCTTGGCAACCTACTTCTGCCCCTGAAATTGAGGCATTCATTTTATATAACGAGCCAATCGCACTGGTTGCTAACAGATAACGCTCTATGGTTTCTTGGTTAAGTGGGGCGATAAATTGCTGATAATAAGCCAACACGGCAGGCACAATGCCGCAAGCACCATTCGTAGGTGCAGTAACCACGCGTCCACCCGCTGCATTTTCTTCATTTACTGCTAAGGCAAACATATTAACCCAGTCGATAATTTGCATTGGATCTTGGTTGAATTTACTATTCGCTTCCAAACTTCGACGCAGTGAGGCTGCTCGGCGAACCACTTTTAGCGAACCTGGTAACAAGCCTTCAGTGTGCAAGCCACGCTGAATACAGGTTTCCATTGTCTGCCAAATATGAGCAAGATAGTGTTCAACTTCTCCTTTCGAACGCAATGCCAACTCATTTTTCCACATTAGGCTAGAAAGCGGTAAACCTTGCTCACGGCAATGTTTTAACAAGTCTTCCGCATATTGATAAGGAAAAGGTACTTGCACTTCGTTTTTAGCCGTTTTACCAAAATGTTCATCATCGACAATAAACCCACCACCAATCGAATAAAATGTTTTTTCGAAAAGTAGCTCATCTGCATTGAACGCTTTAAGTGTCATCCCATTTTCGTGACGAGGTAAAAAGTCGTAATGAAACGGCATATCTTTGTAGAAATCAAAATCAATGGTATGCGTGTTTGAGCTATCTGCTTGAGCTAAATAGAGCTTATGGGTTTGCTTGATTTGCTCAATCGTTGGCTCAATGCTTTCAATATCCACATTATCTGGCAAATATCCCATCAAGCCCATTACTACGGCAATGTCAGTGTTATGTCCACGGCCAGTAAGCGAAAGCGAGCCATAAATATGAGCTTCTAAGCGGTTAGTTTTGCCTAATAATTTGCAAGCAATAAGTTCATCAATAAACTGTTTTGCAGCTTTCATTGGACCGACAGTATGAGAACTGGAAGGACCAATTCCTACTTTAAACATATCAAACACGCTAATCATAAAATTTACGAACTATACTTTGTAAAACTAAAGGAGCGGTATTCTACTTGAAAGTCGAAAAGATATAAACTTAAAAAAGCTATTTTAATTTATAACGATTAATGCTTTGTTTACTTCGACAGCTCAAATTGTGTTACCAATCAAGTAAACAGTTGGATAGCCTTTCGCTTGGAATGTTACGCCCATCGCCTCACCTAAAATCTCGGTCAATTGTGGTGTAGCGTACATTTCCGTTGTGCCGTGAGAACCGCGAGTTTTATTTAAAATAATACCTTTGAACTCTACCGAGTTTTCCAACGATAAACTGGTTATATTAGTAAAACTTTGTGCTTTGAGTAGGTTGCTATTCCCGTTCATATTGCACAAAATTTTGATGGATTTAGGTACAGTTTTTTGGGGCAATTTCACCCAATGATCTTCATGTGTATGAGTCAAGATAATGGCATCAACACTTTTGAAAGTATCTTCTACTTTGTCTACTATGCCTATACTATTCTTCTAACGAATACGGCAATTCACAAATCTGCAATGCAATGCCATTCACACGGAAATTTGCTTCTCGCTCTACATCTTTGTTCATTACTACTTGCAGCCACAATTTATCTTGATAATGCACAGCAGAAAGAATTGTTCCTGTTGCGCGCCAGTTTTCACCGAGTTGCATTTCAATGCTAGAAGCAATTTCTGGTAAGGTAATTTTGCCTGCAACTTGACCAACCAACGTAAACATCGTACGTTTATTTGCACCACGGTATTTTGCTCGTGCCACAGTTTCTTGCCCGATATAGCAACCTTTGGTAAAGGAAATCGCATTTTCGATCGCTTGTAAATTTGCTGCTTGAGGGATAAGTTCAAATTGGTTTGCTTTAAGCAAAATCGGCAAACCGTCTTGAATATCTATTAAATCCCAAAGTTTAGCCGAACCATTTATTTCTAAATTTTCACCCCACACAATTGCACGCTTTTGCCCTTGTGGGAACACTAAAGCGGTCGAATTTTCGTGAAGTTTTGCCAAGATCTCACCGCTTGTTACACCATATAGTTTGGTATCTAATTCGGTGAAAGTCACTTTCGAGAACACCGCATATTTTTTGAGCTGAGTTAAAGCCTCAGGCAATAAATCTTGATAGATGATGGCAAAAAATTGCTCTTGGCTCGCTCGATATAAACGGAACAAGGCACTCATTTTACCTTTTGGATCACAGTGGCAAGTCAGAGTGTGGCTGCCTACTTCAAGCTTCGCTACATCGCAAGTTAATTGCCCTTGCAGATATTTTTCTGCATCCACACCAGCAATTTCAATCAAACGATATTGTTCAAGTAATACGCAAAGATCAGGATAGATTTTGCTAATTTGATTACATTCACATTTCATTTTAAATCCTTAAAAAAATCCTTGTTCTATTCTAAATTTTGGATCTGCTCACGCATTTGCTCAATAAGCACTTTCAATTCCACCGCAGAATTAGTAATATCAGCGTTGATTGATTTTGAAGCCAGTGTATTGGACTCGCGATTGAGCTCTTGCATCATAAAGTCTAATTTACGTCCTACTGCACCGCCTTTTTTAAGGATTGAGCTAGTCTCTTTCACGTGCAATTGCAATCGGTCTAATTCTTCCGCCACATCGACACGCTGTGCGGTGAGTACCATTTCTTGTTCTAAGCGTTGTGGATCAAGTTGTAGATTAAGCTCCTCAAAGCGTTGTTGCAGGCGATCTTTTTGCCATTGCAACACTTCTGGCATCTGCTGTTGCACGCTTTGTGCAATCTCAGTAATGCTGTCTAAACGCTGTTGAATAATCGCCTGCAGATTCTCCCCTTCGCGCCCACGCATTGCGATAAAGTCAGCTAAAATCTGTTCAAAACCCGCTAATAAATCTTGGGCGATTTGGTCTAAATCTTGGCTTTGTGTATCTACCACTCCTGGATAACGTAACACATCTACCAAATTAATTTCTCCTTCTCCCGCAATGCTTTGCAAGGTTTTAAGCGAAGCGATAACTTGTTCTGCATAATCATTATTTAATGCAATTTTATTGTTGCTTGCTTGTGCTAATTCTACACGTAGGCTACATTCCACTTTCCCACGGGTAAGCGAGTTACGCAGGCGTTCGCGTAAGCCCATTTCTAAATGGCGGAAGACTTCAGGCAGACGGAAATAGGTTTCTAAAAAGCGTTGATTGACAGAGCGAATTTCCCATACTGCATTGCCCCACTCTTTTTTAATTTCTAAATGAGCAAAGGCGGTCATACTATAAATCATCTTGATTGTCCTGTTTTATAATGAAAATTACCTTATTGTACTGTAAAATAGCCAAGAATTTTAGTAGAAGGAAAGAAAAACTATGCGTCCAAATAATCGCGAATTAAACCAAATCCGCCCTGTAAAAATTACCCGTCACTACACCAAATATGCTGAAGGCTCTGTGTTAATTGAATTTGGCGAAACCAAAGTGCTTTGCAATGCAACTATTGAAGAAACTGTGCCGCGTTTCTTAAAAGGGCAACAACAAGGCTGGGTAACGGCAGAATATGGCATGCTCCCACGTGCCACCCATTCCCGCACCCAACGCGAAGCGGCAAAAGGCAAGCAAACAGGCAGAACGATGGAAATTCAACGTTTAATCGCGCGCTCTTTACGTACTGTGGTCGATCTTAAAGCACTTGGCGAACGCACTATTACCGTGGATTGCGATGTTATTCAAGCCGATGGCGGCACACGCACTGCATCTATCACTGGTGCTTGTGTAGCATTACACGATGCCATTGCTCACTTAATCGAAAATGGTACACTTAAAACCAGCCCACTTAAAGGCTTAGTCGCTGCGGTTTCTGTTGGTATTGTGGATGGCGAAGCGGTTTGTGATTTGGAATATGTGGAAGATTCAAATGCTGAAACCGATATGAACGTGGTAATGGTTGAAGATGGTAGAATGGTTGAAGTGCAAGGCACTGCAGAAGGCGAACCGTTCTCACACGATGAATTATTGCATTTGTTAGACCTTGCAAAACAAGGGATTAACCAGTTAGTTGCAGCACAACGTGAAGCGTTAAATCTATAATTTTCCATCATTTATTTGGTAGGGCAGACTTCCAGTCTGCCATTGCATTTCTTTAACAGGTGGACTGGAGTCCGTCCTACATTTAGTACCTATGACAATCGATCCAATTTGGCTCTACATCGGCTTAATTTTACTCAGTTTTCTCTCCATTACCCTCTTTTTTCTGCATTCTCGCTTAGCAAACGAAGCGGCAGAACAGAAAGTTCAACTTGCCCAACTTTCGCAAAAGGCAGAACAGCTTGCGACTGAAAAATCACAGGTAGAACAATGGGCTGTGCAGTATAAAGTTCGCTCCGAAAATGCGGAAAATCGTATTAGTGAAAAAGAGAGCGAAATTCACCGCTTGCAAGCGAAAATTGATCAAGCAGCTCAGTTGGAAGATCAGCAAGAGAGTTACATCAACGAGTTGAAAGAACGCATTGGGGCAACACAAGCAAAGGTGGAGAGCTTGGAAGAACAACTTGCTTTTAGCCATCAACATTTGAACCAAAAAGAACAAGAATGCCAACGCTTGAATGGACAATTCATTCAATCTCAAAATGAACTAACTGAATTACGCACGACTTTAAACGAAAAACAGGCAAATTTTGAAGAGCAACAACGGAATTTTGTGCAGGTAAAACAGCAGTTGAATATGGAATTTCAACATCTGGCTCAACAGATTTTAGAAGAAAAAAGCCAACTTTTCGCTCAAAGTAATCAATCCTCATTAGATGCATTACTCAAACCATTTAAAGAGCAAATCGAAGGCTTCCAAAAACGTGTGAATGAAGTACATAGCGAGTCGCTTAAAGGCACGGCAAACTTGGAAGCAGAGATCAAGCGAGTGTTACAAATTGGTGTGTCGATGTCAGAAGAAGCACAAAATTTGGCAACTGCTTTGAAAGGCAACAATAAAATCGCAGGTAACTGGGGTGAAGTGCAACTAGAAAGTGCGTTGCAATCGGCGGGCTTATTAGCAAATGAGCATTATGTGGCTCAAGAAAATTTTCGCGATGAAGAGGGCAAGCGTTTTGCTCCTGACTTTGTATTGCATCTGCCTGATAACAAGCATTTAATTATCGACAGCAAAGTCTCGCTGGTAGCATATGACAAAGCAATTCGTGCCGAAAATCAAACTGAAGTGTTACAAGCATTCGATGAACACTGCCGCTCTTTGCGGGCACATATTGACGGGCTTTCCAAGAAAAATTATAGCTCACTTTTAGGCGTGAAAAGCCCTGATTTTGTGCTGATGTTCGTGCCGATTGAGCCTGCTTACATTGAGGCAATGAAGCACGATCCTCAGCTCTTTAACTTTGGTTATGAACGTAATGTGATCTTGGTTTCGTACACCACGCTAATGCCAATTTTACGTACAGTTGCAAACCTTTGGCGAATTGAACGAGGTAACAGCGAAGCTCGTGAGATCAGCGAAAAAGCGGGTGATATTTATAACCAAGTGTGTACCATTGCTGAACGTTTGAGTAAGCTTGGCAACACGCTAAATACCGTAAATAATCAGTACAATCAAACAGTCACTGCTTTGGTTGGGCGACAAGGTTTGCTTGGTAAAGTTGAACGTTTCCAGCAGCTTTCAACTAAAGCCAGCCAAAATGTGCCGCAAGTCGAATTTATACAGAATGATTTGGATACAGCGAGATTGGAATTGTTGGTGGAGAAAGAGGAATCATGAAAAAATTACTTATCATCGACAACCACGATTCTTTTACCTTTAATTTGGTGGATCTCCTCCGTCCGATTTGTCGTGAACTCAACATTCCAATGCAGATTATCTTTAGTGAGGAATTGGATTTGGATGAAGTGGAAAATTTTAGCCATATTCTGATTTCGCCAGGGCCTGATGTCCCGAGAGCTTATCCGAATAATTTTGCGATGTTAAAGCGTTATTCTCAGCATAAATCTATTTTGGGTGTCTGTTTGGGACATCAAACCATTGCGGAATTTTTTGGTGGGGAGCTATATAACCTTGCAGAAGTTCGGCACGGGCAACAACGTCCATTAAGCCAGCTTGAAGAGAATCCGCTGTTTGATGGTTTGCCTAAAAGTTTCAACATTGGGCTTTATCATTCATGGGCAATTTCGCAAAATTCTCTTGAAAAAACACAGCTTGTTGCAACCTCAATTTGCGATCAAGCGGTGTTAATGGCGTTCAAACATGCGAATCTGCCAATTTACGGGGTACAGTTTCACCCCGAATCTTTTATTACTGAACACGGCAAAGCAATGTTACGTAACTGGCTTATGCGTTAATGCTTAAATGCTATTCTAGGTGCTATTTTTGGTACTAAGAAAAAGGCTGGCACGACAGTGATTGCCATCAAAATAAACATATAGCTTGGGTTGTATTGATAGAGTAAGCCTGAAATGAAGGTAAAAACCGCAACAATGGCACAGTTCGATAAGCCGAAATAGAGCCCTTGCAGTTTAGCAATTTTCTCCACTTCTTGGCTTGAAATATAGCGAATCATTGCAAAGTGAGTCATTGCGAAACTGAATGAATGTAAACATTGCTCAAAAATAAACAGCGTTGGATTAGTAATGTTAGCCAGTAAAATCCAACGGGAAATGGTTACCGCTGTGGCAATCATCATCAAATAGTGGATTTTAACTCTACCTAAAAAGTGTTTGGCAAGAAAGAACATACAGGTTTCAGCCACCACTGCAATACCCCAAAGTAAGCTAATCATCTCTGTTGAAATCCCAAGCGACGACCAATAGAGCGTGCTGTAAGTGTAGTAGGCAGCGTGCGATCCTAAAATGAGCGAAACGGTTATTAGCATTCGGCAAGCGGTCGGTTCTTTGAAAATTTCCCAAGAACTTGGCGAATTTGTTGCGAGATTTTCGCTGTTTTGTTGTAACGCAATTGAAGGCTTGAATGATTGTCCGAAAGCGAGCAATAACATAAACCCCGTGAAAATAAAAAGCACCGATTCTGCACCTAAAAAGCCGACAAAATAACCGCAACTCAGAGAGCCCACTACAAAGGCGATTGAACCAAACAAGCGAGACTTGCCATAATCTAATCCCACCTGTTGCTGCCAGATAGACGCGATACTATCTGCGATTGGCATAGCCCCAGCGTTGAATATGTGAAACAGCATTAACAATGGGAAAAGCACCCAAATATTATCCGCAAAGAGGAAAATGAACGGAATGACAGCGAGATTCAGCCAAGTTAAACCGCGAGCGGTTGGAATGAGATGATCGACATGTTTTACCCGTTGTGAGGCGAGTAAGCCCCCTAGAAATCGGAAAATATAACCCACAGAGGCGATTAAACCGATCATTTCTGCACTGTATCCGTAATGTTTGAGCCAAACTGGTAGGAATGGAAGCATCACGCCATAAGCACAAAAAAAGCCGAAAAAGTTAAAAGATGCCCATTTAAATGGGGAAAGTGTGATCATAACGATTGCTCCATTTCGTTAGCTCGTGAAATAGCGGCTTGCATTGCTTGCTCAACAGTTTCTGCTAAACGTTGTTGCTCGAAAATTTCCAACGCTTTTGCAGTTGTACCACCTTTTGAAGTCACATTTTCACGTAGCTGTGAAAGTGGAATATCGGGATTGGCTTGCACTAATTTCGCCGAGCCAAGAGCGGCTTGTTGTACTAAAAAGCGAGCATCTTCCGCAGAAAAACCCATTTTTTCCGCGGAATGTTGCATCGCTTCCATAAAGCGGAAAAAGTAAGCGGGGCTTGAACCTGTAAGTGCGATAATCTGATTGATTTTATGCTCTTCATCTACCCAATGACATTGCCCAATGGCAGACATCAGCTTCTCCGCCAATTGACAAGCGGTCGGATTCACCGAGGATTTTGCAAATAAGCCCGTTAACCCTTCTCCAATTAACGCAGGCGTATTTGGCATAGTGCGAACGATGTTTTTAGCGGTCGGTAAAAGCTGTTCAAGACGAGCGATAGAAATGCCAGCTGCCACCGAAATAACGATTTTTTGTGAAAAATCAATATCTGCAAATTCAGTGCAAACTTCCACCATTATTTGTGGCTTCACAGCTAGGACGATAACCTCCGCCTGCTCAACTGCTTCACGATTGGTAAATTGTGTTGCAATTCCTACCGCTTGTAATTCATTGCGACGGGTTTGGTTGCTTTTGTTGCAAGCGATAATTTGGCTGGCAGGATAACCGCTTTTTAATAAGCCTTGAATGATTGCCCAAGCCATATTGCCTGTGCCGATGAAGGTAAGTTTTGGATATTGCATTTTAGTGTCTCTTTTATTATTTTTCTTTCCTACAAGGGATAAATAGTAGATAAAAAAATAGCCGACCATTAAGTCGGCATAATATTTAACTTGCTCTGATATTCTCAGGCATAGGATCTTCAATCGGACGGATGTCGATTTCTGGGTTTTCAGGATCAACCTTGTTTTCCGATTTCGGTTCTGTTTTCGGTTCTTCTTGCTGAGCTTTAGATGTATCTTGAGCTGGCTGCTTTTCTGCCTTTTCAGTCGTTACTTCAGCTACATTTTCAACCGATTGTGCAGTTTTAGTTTCAGGCGTTGGCTCCACTTTCATTGGCTCAATAATGGCTTTATCAGGCATGCCAACAACTGGTTGTTTGTGCATTTTCACTTTTTCATGTGCATTTTCTGACTCAAGATCGACCACTTGTTCCGTTGTGGCAGTTTTATCTGAAAGCTCAGGATTTGGCTTGCTATTTTTTTCTTCCAGCAATGGTGAAACGACATTGATTTCATCCGAATCTTCAGGAGCGTTCTCAGCAATATGAATATTCTGAGAACCATTGGTTTTCTTCACAATCAATTTGCGGCTAAGCTCCACTTTTGGATCAAGCCAAATAGCTAAAATGGCATCATTGGTAGCTTTGTCAAATTCATCTGCAATAACTTGATTATTAACGATAAAATAACCACGATCAGTCAACGCAACATAATAGAGTATATCTCCTGGTTTTAAATCGGGCAACGTTCTACGCAAGCGGTCGATTATTGCCTCTTGGTTGGGAAATTTTATTTCTAAATGTGCCCAAGAACGTGCGATAGAAATAGCAAAATCACGTCCATCCACAGGCTTATC
>ENA-OWMY01000220-OWMY01000220.1-metagenome-genome-assembly--contig:-NODE-220-length-18004-cov-8.383531_pt1 | contig 18004 bp, 22 predicted proteins | sample MGYA00245358_ERZ651122 | MGnify/ENA primary metagenome ERZ651122 (study PRJEB26857, sample SAMEA4031752) | metagenome | biome: human; feature: oral; material: saliva | place: Philippines | collected 2014...
CTCCTCTTTTAAACTCTTTCTTAGAGCTAATAAAAGAAATACCTTTCCAGGCATTACCGGTCAGCCCTCTGTTGTTAATCTCTACAGAGTTGCGACCGTTAAGATCATTTTGATTAATTGTAGGTGCTGCACCATTCAATGTGTAAGAGCTGCTAGACTTTATTTCCGTATTTAATAATAGATTAAAGTTTGGAGCCGATTTACCATTGTCTCCTTGCAATTTGAACCATTTATAATCTCTTTTATCTGTAGGAGAACCAGGAGAATTAGTCCTTGCTACACCCATGTATTTCTTAGGTGCTCGGCCAAAATTACTACCATCAGGATTATCTGAATAAACAATGTGAGTATATTTATCTCCTGTTATTGATTTTTGTTGAATATCGAACCAATCAAAATCACTTGCTACAGGTGCAGTTTCTTTATTTACATATCCAAAATATCTATACTTATGATATTGAGCAGGCTCATTAGTAGGATAACTTGTGTAAACTCTATTACTTTCATGAATTGTGTACCACTCAACCTGAACACCCGTCCAATTTTCATCTTCCGGAACTAATATGAATTTAAATAACACATCCTCAACATCATTTCCTGTTGTAAATACTACATTCTTAGTTTCTAACGTGTTACCAAACTCTAGTTGACCCCAAGGGTACTCTTGTGAAGTCTTGTTATTTCTGAAATAAGCCCACAATTTATTTTTATTACCCTTTGCACGTGCTGTAAGGGTGTATTTAGTATTAGGTTTCAAGCTTAAAAACATGTTCGCTTGCCAAATATCACTAATATCTTCATCATTAGTAATATTTACGTGAGGACTGTTTTTAGCTAATAAAAATGAATTGTCATCCGGCTCTATAACTGTAAAATCTAACCCTTTTAAACTGTTAGCATATCCTTTATATAGTTTTCCTTCATTCTTAATCTTTGTCCAACTATACTGTGTATAATCAGTAGGAGCGGTTTTACTAGTCCCTGTGTAAAGCCCTAAATAAGTAGAGTTGGGGTTATCATTCATATCTCTACCATCAGAAAAGTTAGAATATTTTTTGTGGATATATGAGCTTACACCATCTTTCCCATCTTTTATCTGGACATCTTTTTTAATTGCTGCAACAATCTCGTCTTTCTTAGCATTAACTGTTGCAGTTATTGATTCTTCAATTGCTTGCTGGCCAACGTGAAACACTCCGGAATCTAAATCCCAATAAGAGCTGCCATCAGCTGATTGAATTCTACCAGCCTTAAGTACTCCTGTGTTGATTAGATCTAGTGAAGCACCCCTACCATCTAGGAATGTTCTCCAGTTCCACTCTCCCGTTGGTTTCTTGCTGTCGGCAATTGCTATTTTACCAGCTCCCATATAAACAACTTTAGTTGGGTTTTGATTAATAGGTTTGTCGAATGAATAATACCCAGCAGGTAGATTATACTCATTATTAGCTTTCAAATCATAATTATATCCGTCCTCATTTAAAAACTTATCTGATAAACGTTCTCTAATTTTATCAAGCCAATAAATCGTGTCATCCTGGAAATTCTTCATATCTTTAGCAAGTTCAATAGTTCTACTAAATGGAGAAGTTGTTACTTTATCTCCTATTCCAAATTTAGTTAATCTGTTATTAATTAAATTACGTTCGACTTTAAATACTCTAGTTTTGTATTTAATACCTAATTTAGTATTGCTAATCCCTACAGTATCTCCTAAATCTAAATTACCAACATTTACAACAGTAGCACTGTATTCAACTTGAATTCTACTGTTTTTCTCTAACCATTGATAAGATAACCAAAGTAATTTTTCCGGATTTTCTTCATCCTGGAACTCAACTATTTTAATTCTTGGTTTTTTACCATTATCGAACCCGTATAATCTAGTCATGGCAGGTATTTCAACATACTCTTGACCGGCTGGTTTATCAACAGGCTTTTCTGCTCTTCTGTCCCACACAACATCTTTAAATGTTATTCTACGACCATAGCCTCCGGTGTCTGTTTCTTCCCCTTTACCACGACCTACAACAGCTGTATAAATAGCACCTTTTGACTTTTTCTCACTCACTGTAAGTAAATCTTTGCCATGCACAAAGACTTTACCATTATCACGACCTAATCGAGTATAAACATCTAAGTAACGATTTACAATTTTACCTCGATTAAATACGTATCGTGGTCTAATCTCAACCTGAGTAGCTTCAATTACTTTACTTAATGCAGCCTTTCTTGTTACGTAATAGAAATTACCAGTTAAATTTCTTTGAGCGTTACAAGTTCCTACTTGCCATCTAGAGCCTGTAAGTATTGTTGTTAACACGCTTAATATATCTCTATTTGTAGGTCTGTAGTCCTTAATATATCCGTCACTTTCCATATCATCATAGAAAGAGTTAACAGCTGTTATTTTAACATCACTCACATCAATTTTAGTTACAGTATCAATTTTATATAAGTGGAATGTGTCTGACTTGATATAGTCCTTATGGCCTATATATACAGCATTTTCTACTAATTCAGAATATCGCACTACTGCTTCTAATGTCTGAATACTATTAAGCTCTTCTTTTTGAGTAGCACTAATAGGAGATGTTGTACCTAAGAGCTTTTCATCATTGTTAAATAAAAATAATTTCATTAGTATAATCTCTCCTTCGTGTATATTTCTACTCTTTTACAGTTCGTGACTGTAATTACATCATTTTGTTTAACTGAAAAATCGTAATCACTTTCCACAAAATCAATTAATTCACTCTTATTAACAGTGTTGATTTTCAGTGGATAATCATTATTTAAATTGACTTCTACTAAATCGTTACTTGAAAAGTTATGATTAATTACAATCTTCTTAGTTGTGTTTTGATTTTTAATAATAATCTTATCCCCAGCATTTGCTACAGATAATTTAATTGCATCAGGTATAATTTCATCTGAATTATTAGGTAATTTAGTAATTGTTACTCTATCTGTACCTACATCTCCTTGAGCATTTTTATATTTGTAAGGATCTAAGCATAAGAAAGTGTAAGTTGATACTACAGTGTTATCAGTCTCTTCAATAGATCCTGTCTTTTCAAGTATTGCCATGAATTTATAATCCGGCTCATCTGTGAATTTTAATTCTTTAGGCTCTAAGCTATGTAGTAATGTGTTCAGAACATTAAGCTTGATTCTATAATCAGCGTTGTTAACTGCTTTAACTTGAAATTTAACTGTTATTTCTCTTGCTTCTAGCTCACTTGATAAAAAATACTTCCCATCAGTTCCAGGAACTTCAGTACTATTGATTCTTCTTCCTATAAGAGACCTACCTGTTACAGTTAAGGTTCTATAACCTTTTAAATCCAGGTTTACTCCGTTAAATATGGTTTGAATAGAGGAATGCTGCATTTCCCCTATTTCATTAGTATTAATAAAATTGTACATTTGCATTCCTCCTATCTAAAGTGCATAAGTTTCTTCTAATTGCACCATTTCCCCGTTTAAGTCGTTGATATCCTCAACAAAACTTTTAAATGCTCTATCTCCTAATTTAAAGTTTATATTTAATGATTGACCTTGATAATTGCTTTCTACGTTCAACGCTTTAGATTGATTAATGTTAAATCTTGATTGAATATTTCCTGTTATCACTTCAATTTTTGACATCGTATTTTTAAAGCCATTTTCAAGTCCTTCATTAAATCCACCCATAATTACATTACCAGCAGGGATTAACAGCTTTCTGTCGTAAGAGATAGGCCCTTTGTTATCTCTAATCCAACTAGCTATCCCACTTACAAAGCTCTTAACACTTCCCCAAGCTGACCTTAGTCCGTTAAGGAATCCATTAATAATAGCACTCCCTGCACCCCATAAGTTGATATTTCTTAATGAGTAGAAAATGCTAGATACACTACTTACTAAGTTGGAAACTCCGTTTCTGAATGAGTACCAAGCATTCTGTGCTGCACCCACTAACCCACTTATTATGCTTACAACACTTGACCTTATACTGTTCCACGAGTTAACCGCTGTATTTCTCACACCGTTTAACAGAGAATAGAAGAAATTTTTAAATCCTTCCCATACTGATTTAGCTGTATTTACAAGAGCGTTAGTAATACTTAGTACTGCTGATTTTAGTCCATCCCAAATTGTAGTTGCTGAGGTTTTTAAAACATTCCAAATTGTAGTTAAGACTTGTTTCAGACCTTCCCAAGCATTTCTTACAAGACTAACTAGAGTAGTTACGACTGTAACAGCAATAGTTTTAATTCCATTCCAAACTGTTGAGAAAGCATTTTTAATTCCGTCCCATATTAGCTGTAAATCGGCTTTTAATTTACTAAAGTTTCCAGTTACAACATCGATTATAATTAATGCAGCTCCTAATACAACGGACTTGATAAACTCCCAAGCACCTTTGAATATAGATTTAATTCCGTCCCAAACGCCATTGACACCATCTTTCAGAATGTTCCAGCCATTAACAAAAGTATTAATGAAAGGCTGTACCACTGACATTATGCTTTGGATTATAAAGCTCCATGCTGTCGTTGCTGCGTTTGATATTGAATCCCAAACTACTTTAAGAACAGCAACTGCACCGCTCCAGGTTTGAGCTATCCACTGAACTATACCTTGCACTCCGGATTTAATACCACTCCAAATACCTGAAAAGAATTCAGCTGCACCTGTCCACGCTGCTTTAATAGCTTCCCACGCTTGCACAAAGGCTGCTTTAATTCCTTCCCAAATTGCTTTCACAGCATTTCTAAATCCTTCGTTAGTGTGCCATAGGTATATTAGCAATGCAACTAAGGCTGTTATAGCTACTACAATTATCGCAAACGGGCTCAGATTCATTACTACATTCAATGCTGCTTGAGCTTTTTTTGCTGCTGCTTGTGCTAAAGTTAACCCATCTAATGCTTTTTTCACAGCATCAATTCTTTTGTCTATTGCCAAGGCTGCTTTAAACCCTATAAAGGCGCTGGCTATAGCTGAAACCACCACCTGATGCCTGTTGATTAAATCAAATAACCATGTTAAAGCTGTGATAACAGGAGGGATAATAATCTTAAGTAATCCTAATCCATTAGTAATGAATGTTCCTAACGCTGTAATTGCTCCGGTTATCCTATCTTTACCAATGGCATCAATTATTTCCATAATGCTAGTTACAATTCCCGCTTTCATGTTACCTATAGCACCTTCAATAGTTTTAGTTGATGTCGCTGCTTCTTTTGCTACGTCTGTCATACCTAAATCCATGATGGCCTGGTTAAATTCATCAGCACTAATCTTACCTTGTTCTAAGGCTTTCCTGAAATCTCCAGTATATGCTCCGTTTTTCTTAAGAGCTTCTTGAATCTTACCACTTGCACCAGGTATTGCATCAGATAACTGTCTCCAGTTCTCCCCGGTTAGTTTACCTGCTGAGGCTGTTTGTGTCATTACCATAGCAACAGATTTAAACGTGTCAGCATTACCACCAGCTACTGCGTTTAAGTTCCCCGCTGCTTGTGTTAATCCGTTATAGTCTTTAATTCCGTTTGCTGCTAATTGAGCTGTTGTATTTGCTACTACGTCTAAGTCATACACCGTGTCATCAGCATATTTCTTAACAGCAGCAGCACTTTTTTCAATAGCACTGTTATCTAACCCTGCAAACTTCATTGTACTCCTGAACTTATCCATTGCATCGGAGGCTTTAATTGATTCACTTACTAAGCTGTTTAGGTCTCCAGTTACTTTTGTTACTGCATTAGCTGCTAAATTTGCTAAGGCCATTGCTTTAAAAGTAGAGCTTAATTTACTACCGCTACTTTCAGTTTTGCCAACTTTATTATCAAACTTATCAAGCTTATCATTGATCATGTCTAATGCATTACCAAATCCTTTATCTACTGCTGATAAGACTGCTTCAACTGAATATTGTTCTGCCATAAACTACCTCCTTTCCTACGTATTTGCTTTAAGTAATAAATTACCAAGTTCTTTATCTTGAATTTTAGTTACTTCTTCTCCGTTGAGAATTTTTAACTCCTTCTCATAGTCGAAAAAGTCTTTAAAATTGCTATAAACGTAATATTGCTTTTTACCCCTCTCTTCTGTTCTCTCTACTTCCCTGTTAAGCCATGCTCTTTTATGGAGTGCTAGCTCTTCATCTAGCTTTTTCATCCTTGCACCAAACATTAACAGGTCATATTCATAAAGCGTTAGGTAGTCAATATCTCTTACGTTTGTTATATTAAGAAACCTTGCACAATTTATTACTATTTCTTCGTAAGCTTCTTTAGAGTTTAGTTCTCTTCGCTCTCTTTGTTCAGTGTCGCTTTGTTTTGTTTTAGAATTCTCTTTCCCGCATTACTTTCTTCAAGTTCTTTAAGTACTTCATCGAATAATGCTTCAATATCAGTATGGCTATCAATAAATTCATCAATTTCTAGTTGTGATGGTCTTTCTCTTTCAAGAACAGTTCCTGCATATATCACATCAGATAAACTTGCTACATCTCCACCTAATATTTCCGGAATTTTCATACTTAAAACCATTCCAAGCTTAACGCCTTTAGCTTCTAAAGGAAATCTTTTATCAAGTTCCCTTACAAAACCTACTCCAAATCTTACATTTACTGTTTTTTCATTAATTGTTAATTGCATATTCTATAATCCTCCGAAAAAAATAAGCTAACCAGTTCTACCAGTTAGCTTTTATTAAATTATTATCCAGCTTCTATGCTTCTATAGTAGTGTCTTTGAACACGTATTGAACAACTTCAGCTTGATCAGCTGTTAATGTTGCAAATCCATCTTTACCAACACCATTAATAGAGAATTCAAGTTCTAGCTCCACACTATCCTCTGAATTAGCTGTCATTCCGTATTTAGTTATGTAACCCTGATAGTAAGTTGCTTTATATTTATTCTCAGAATTCTTTTCAGCTTTATCAATTTCCCAAATTTCAACTAATTCTCCATTGATTAATGCTTTTTTCAGCTCATCAATATGAGCATCCCCTTTAGCAGCAATAGAAGTTGCTGAGAAATCATATTCAATAGCTGATAAGCTTTGAATGTTACCATCTTTAGTTTTTTGAGCATCAGCATCTCTACTAATTTCATTTTTATGCTCAGTTTGGAAAGCTAATTTAAAAGCCGCTTCTGTTTTAGCGTTTTTTAATAATCTGTATAACAGAATTATGTCAACACCCTTTTTAGCTTCATATGTTTTTTTCTGTTCTGCCATTTTTATCTCCTTATCTCAAATTAAATTCCAACTCAATTACAGCACGTTTAAGTGGTGTAACGGTTGTTCTATCATCTAGTATTCTTATTGTACTTGCGTTTAAGTTTAACGCCCAATAATACCCGTCTGTTTGCTCTATCCTCAAACATTTTTCAAGAATAGCATTTGCCATATTAGAGGCTTCTTTTCTTTTTGTTTGTAGAGCCCACACAGACAAACTCAAGCTAACACTACCTTTGACATCTGTCTTATTAGGTGTGTAACTAACTGAGCTATCTTCCATCTCTACAAACGGATATGGTACCTCATTCATCGGTTTGTAATCATAGACCTTATAACCTAATAACTTACATTGTTTGAACACTTCATCAAATATACTTTGTTCTCTAGATTTAATCATGTTAATTTTTCCAAGTCCTTAATAAATTCTTTCTTTGCTTTTTGAAAGGCCGGTTTAACAAATGGTTGAGCACTCATAAACCTTGTCCCGTATTCAACATACGGAGAGTATCTTGTGTTAGGATGTACCTTACCATATAAACCATTATTGCCAATATATAAACTAATACTTTGCCTTGTTCTACCTGTAGAATATCCACCTTTAAATACTGCTGCTTTAACCATCTCCTGATTAAGAAGAGCTGTGTTTTTCTTAACAATACCTTTTACAAGTGTCATTTGCCTTTTATCTTTAATATTTACCTTTAGTTTTTTGGTACCATATACTTTAAGTCCCAATGCTATCATCCTTTTCTAAATAAAATACTTTGGCAAGTTGCTTATCTGTTTTAGGTATATACCTTTGGCCCAGGTATTCTACAAGGTTAAAAGGCTTAGTATAAGCATTCTTAAGATATATAACTTTTCTTTGCTTGCTATAATCTCCGAATATCTTAACAGACTTATCAATTCCTAAATCCATTACATAGCACGTAACTATATCAGAATAAAGTTCTGTGTCTTTGTGTTCTCCCGCTTCAAAATCATATTCATCTTTGCTTATTTGTTTAAAGACTGCTCTATCTGAATATCTCATTAGAAAATAAATAGTTGTCCCTTCTTAGCTTTCCCGTTTTTGAAATCTTCCCTTAACATCTCATCCCACGGAGCGAACTCATTAAGGAAAGTTTCATAGCTTACTGAATGTCCTTCAACGCTTTCAGACGTGGCACCCTCAGCACCACGCCTATTAAAACGTTTAATTACACAGTCTTCTATGATGAAACGATATTTATCATCTATTTCATTTTGTTTATAAGCAAATTTAAAGTGGTCTACGACTTTGTCAATAAGTCTATAGATTATAGTGTCTTGCAATGTGTCACGAATATCTAAGTCTTCTTTAACGTTGTACAGCACTATATCTCTATCCATAAGCTTTTACCTATGGTTGAATGTCTAGCATGTAAACATCATCTAATCTCTCAAATGATGGCAATGTAATCATTGATACTTTAGTTTGAACGTTAACAGGATCTACAAGTTTTTGAGTTGTAACTGCAATACCAGTATTTACAATTTCAACATCTGTTCCTGCAACGTTTCCTCCTAATAGGTCTGATTCTTCAGGAGTAGTACCAAACACTGTTGAACCTAATTTAGCGTTAGGTATTAATGATACATATCCATCAGGGTAGTATTTCTTAACAGTTCCGTCTCCATCTTCATAAGAGTCTCTAGAAATCTCTACAGTTGCATCAAATGCATCTAAGATGTAATCTCTTAGCTCTTGTCTTGTTACTGATGCACCTTTAGGAGCTAATGGTTTAACTAGCTTAACTGTGCTATCAGCATTTTTTAATAATCCAAATGTTGTTGAGTTCATAATAATCACTTCAGCTTTTTTACCTTGAGCTTCCATTGCTGCAATCGCTGTTTCTAAATCTTTTAGAGGTGTTGCATCTGCTGCTGTCCATGCTTTAGCTACAGTGCTCTTCATTTCAGGTTTAACACCATAATCAAACTCTTGAGCTACACCATTATTATTGAATGAGATTTTACCAGTTGCTAACACTTGTAATCTCATAGCTTCAATACGTGCTTTAGCCCCGTTAACAAGGAGTGCGTGGTCATCAAAGATTCCACTTAACACAGTGTCAATAAGCTCTTGATTCCCTGTAGAAGATATCATGTTTAATTGTTGTCTATCCTCTTCTTTAACTAGTAAAGCTTCTTTAAAAAATGGCATTTGAGTATCTGTGATACTTAAGTTCATTCTTTCCCTTAATGGTGCTTTAGTGTCAAATGCAGCAGGTTTAAGCACTACAGGTTTACCACTTCCACCCTTAACCATTGCAAGTTTAATTCCTAATTGTTTTTTAGCAGGGAATAATTTATCCCCTAAAGTTTCATTTACTTCTCCTTGAGTTCCGTTCCAGTATCCAGCTACATTTTCAGCTGTAATTGTGTCATAAATTAACGCCATATTTTACTACACTCCTTTTACAAATTTGATTAAGTTTAATTTTTCTTTTACTTTACCTTCAACAGCGGCTCCGTTGTTACATTTGTCTTCACGTAATGTACCTTTAAATACACAAGCAACAACTGCATCTCCATCTGTTAAGTCAACATCATGTAATGCAACTCCATCAACATAAGTTGCTGTTGCATCGTTTGTTAATTTTTTAACTTTTTTAGTTCTGTCTTCAAAGATTGACTTACCATCTCCAGCTAAGAATGTCCCAGCTTTTAAAATTTTACGTCCACCTTCATCTACTGTTCCTGTAGTAGTTTTATCTACTGTTACTGAAATTGCTTCATAGTCTAAATTGTGAAGAATTTCTTTTTCATTGAAAATATTTGTTGTTTTCATCTATTGTTCTCCTTTTTAAAATGGTTTTTTGTGATTAACACCTTTTGCAAGTCGTTGTCCTATGTTCATTTGCTTACCAAATCCAGTTCCACTTGCTCCCGGTGTAGTTTGTCTTGCTGATGCTTTTACTGCATTTGCTACTGCATCTTGGAACGCTCTCTCTAATACCGTTACTGCTTTTAAAGCTTCCTCAGCTGAACCATGCTTAGCAAAAGTTTCAGCTAGTTCAACAGGTAAATTCTTAGATAGTAAATCTTCTTTTACTTCCATGATTAACTGTGACTGTTTGAATGCTGCGACTTCTTCGTTGAATTTATTTTGCCTCTCTTCAAAGTCTCTATCTCGTTTTTGTGTTTCACTTAATTTGGCATAATCTTCACGCTTTTTGATCTCAGCTTCTACACGTTTTTGAAAGTCTTCATCAGATTTATTTTTCTGATTAGTTAACGCTGTCTGAACTGCTTTGTTAACAATACTGTCTAACTCAGATTGATTAGATGGAGCTTTAAATTCAGGCTCGTTTTGAACTGATTCTGTGGCTCCTTCTGTTGCATCTCCTGCCGATGCTTCTGAAAAGTATTGAATGTTTAGTTTTAATAAAAATTGTTTGTTCATTGTTTCTCCTTATCCACGCTAGTCTTATTCTTTCGGTTCAGTTGTGCACCACTTCACTTAAGTAATAATCCACGCTAGTTTAATTTGACATAATAAAAAAGACCTTTTAATGTCGTATCCAGGACAAGTTTATAATAAAAACACCTAACAAGCTGTTAAGTGTTTAATAAATAATAGGTTCCCATAATTTTAGAAATTCTTTTTCTTGCTCTTTATTCAAAGGTTTATTTTTTTCTATACATTCCTTTAATACAGAGTGCCATTCAGTAAGTATATTTTCTTCTGTTTCTTTTAAATTCATACCTTCCCAATTTACATCTTTAAATATCTCTTCATATTTTTCAATGAGTTCTGTTATGTTCTGATACCATTTCATGATTTATTATCCTTTCAATATCAACCCTATAACTAAATGTAAAAATTCTTTATCGTCAGTAATTTTTTTGGTTTCATATTCCCACTTAGATTTATCGAATGATTTAGTATATCTTTTTTCTTTATTAAATATCCCTTCAAGTCCAACAGTTAAAACTTCTGTAAAATCATCATAATATTTACCTATATATGGAGATACAAAATTGTCTTTTTTAACGACTTCTCTGTTCCCATATCCACTAAAAGGGAATATATCTTTAAGTTTAACGAATTTTTCATCTTTAGTTCTAGATGCTACCCATTCTTTCTCTATTCTGATAACTTCCGGATTTGCACTTTGCACTAGATGTCCTATCTCGTGATATGATGTATCTCTTCTTATTCCATCAGAGGTAATTGTATAGTAACCATCTCTGAAATTATCGTATTTGGTATCGAAGTATTTACCGCTAGAGGTTACTGCTCCTTTAGTGAAAAATCCTCGTTTATTCTTACGTACCAATATCTGTCTATTGTTATTTTCTGGAATTTTTGCCCAATCTACTGGGTAATTAGAAAAAGCTTCTTCTAAATGTTCTTTAATTACTTTGTTTGATCCTTTTGCCCAATTTTCACTAGGCACTTTTCCTCCAATAGTTCTAAATTTAGAGAATACCTCTTTTAATTTTTCTTTGTCCCCAATAAATTCTGATACTTTATAAAGTTTATCTATATCTTTACCTATGTCGATTATGTCTTTATAGTTAGCCTTCTTAATATCTAAATTATTTATTTTTTCTTTTAAGCTTTCTTCTTTAATTATACCACTTTCTTCTGCTTTATCCAAGCCTTTTTCTTTCCTATACTCAGCTATCTCTTTTTCTAGCTGTTCGCTGTCATAGTATGCTGCACTTGAACATTTGCAATAAGGGTGCATAGGGTAGAAGTTAACTCCTACTTCTCTGTCTTTAATCTTGAAATGTTTCCCATCTAATTGTTTGCAAATATCACAAGCTGTAGGTTCTGAAATGTATAAATACTCATTATATCCGGCTTGCTCAATTGCATCAAGCTGTACATCTCCTTGAACTCTAGAAGCTTCTGTTACTAGCAGCCTTTTAGCTTCATGCTTACTAACATTAAATTGACTTCTAAGCCTTCCTATCATGTCAGTTGGGTTAGCTCCTTGAATGATAGAACGTCTTAACATTGTAGCAATATTTCCCATCAAGGCTTCTTGATTTGTCCAAATGTTCTTGCTAAAGTTTCCATACTTGTAATCACTATTAACAATAGCTTTTACACCTTCCTTACTAAACCTAAGCTTAGTATCAAGTATTCCGGACTGTCTAGCATATTCACTGTCAGCTAACTTCTCTAAATGCTTTTCTATGAGGTTACTATTCTTAACTGTCATGTCTGTTAGATGTAGATTCAACTCAGCTTTTAAAAGCTCCAGTCTGTTTATCCTCATTGTAGCATTGTAGAGTTTAAGCTGTGCATTAGCTTCAGGAGAAAAGTCTTTCTTCTTAACATACTCTTTAGCTTTCTTCTCAAATGCTTTTACATCATGCTCAGATACTCGTTTTAAAGCTTCTTCAATTGAGATACCTTGACTTTTTGCATATCTCTCATAGAATACGTTTATTTGCTGTTCTATGTCTTCTAAAGCAATGTTAAAGTTCTCTTCCATATTTGATATGGTTACTTTTTCATCTTTAATTTGATTTAATTGGTTCGCTAACTCTCGTTTCTTCCAATAACTAAATGATCGTTTCTTCATCATCGATTAGCACCTCTTCACCATCGTGTAAGTAGCTTTCTATATCTTCTTCACTCAATCCTAAATCTTTTAAGAATTTTCTAGCTAATGCTTCGCTATAATCCCCTGATTTGAATTTCTTAAGTATGCTTGATATCTTGTACATCAATTTACCTTTGTCAAGGTCATAGCTATTATCTAAGGTAATTGTTGGTGTATCAAGTAACTCTTGTTCATGTTTAGGGTCATCTACAATACCTGTTAATCTCATAGCTGTTTCATTTGTTACCATTCCACCTAATGATTTAAATGCATTAATAGTTTCTTCTAATGCTTTAGGTAGGTTAGGGTTAAATGTAATCTTAAGCTTAGCAATGTTAAACTCTGTTAGCTCTTTAACATAATCTCCAATGTTAGCTATAAGTTGGTATCTCCTTCTTAAACTCTTTTCAAATAGTGATTGAGTGTCAACTCTTGCCTGTTCTAAGCCAAACAGTTTATATTTCATTGCCTCTCCACTTTGAATTCCACTGAAATTAGTATCAGTTAAATCAGGTGTGTTTGTATATTTGTGAATGTCGTTAACTATTCTTTTCTTGAATGCTTCTACCCCGTTAACGTCGTATTGTTTATATAAATACTTAGCATCCACTGTTCCTTCATTTCCGTTAACATCTACAGGAGGTTTTAACTGAAGTAACCTTGCACGTCGCATTCTTCTCATGTACTCAACCTGTTTAGCACTATCTCCAACTACATCATCCGGAAATTCTACTTGACCAAATATAGCAAGTATTGCATCTGATGTATCAGTCATGTAGTTAGCTGTGTCTGATTGAACTGCATCATATGAATCTATCAAAGCTAGTTCACTTTCATAATCTCCCATTCCATCAGCTGTATTTAAATACTCAGTAATTGGAACATCTCTAAACACATGAGGCTCAATGCTTATCTCCTGATATGCACCGTCTACCTCTTGTAGCTTAACAATTCTATCATTTAAATAAAGCTCTACAAAATGCTGTTTGTTATCAAATAATCCCGTTGAGTAATATCTAACACCTGCCAACAGATTATCTTCTAGTGTGTTATCATATATTACAAATGTACTTAAAGGATCTAACCTTTTAACTTTTGTTAGGTCTGACATTGAGCGATAAACTAAGTCATAAGCTCTACCTACTTTAGATAAGTCTAGTACTAGCATTCTGTTTAAGTCGTGAAAGCTATTAACCTTTGCTATCTCTCTAAGCACCTCATCTGTTATGCTGTTGTCTTCTCCGTCATCGTATTCAACCTGAATAGGTTTACCTACTAAATATCCTTGCTTAAATACTGCAATGCTTTTACCAAAATTATGAATAATTCTAGTGTCAGCCATATCTTGCTCACTTCGTCTATCTTTAATTGATATTGTATGGTTATTACCTTCTGAATAGTCATACAGTTCTTGTATTCTCGGTTTTTGAACCGTGCTGTGATGTGATATAAACTCTCTTAAGACTTTATAGCCATCCAGTATTAACTCTTCTACGTTATCAACTCTGTATCTTAATCTTGATTCTCTGTGAAACCTGAATGTAAGATTTTTACTTTTTCCTGTGCTATCTACAAATGTTTCTGTATAAGCCATTTAATCACTCCTTCCCAAATCCAGCCATTAGTGTCTTGTACTGACTGTCTTTTTTATTCTCTTGTCCTATAAGTTTGATATATGGTATATATCCATATTGACTTGCGTTTATTGTGTGGTCGTTCCTGTCTTCCGGTTCGTCCCTGTCTTCTTTCCAAGAGTAAATATTTAACTCTCTGATATGTTCTTCACAATTATCAACAACCAAGTATTTTAGATTCTTCATCCAACCGCTTGATGTGTTAATCCTGTTGATTATCGTTACACGTTTATCAGCGTTTAGAAATTCATATATCAATCCTTTTCTTGATTTATACTTTAGTAATTCCATCATTGTAGCCTGGTCAGCGTTATCTATGTACACCTTTCTACAGAAGCCCCATTTATCTTTACAATAGTCCAGGAACTTATGCAGCTTAACTGCTACATCTGATGGTGCTATCTTGCTGTTATTAAAATCTTTATTGTTGTAATTCTTCTCTTCCAGTATTACCAACTCTCCATTGCTAGTAATCCCCTGAAAGATAAATGATATCGTGTCCTCAGTCTTTTCAGAGTATGAGGTGTCAACCCCGCAAGAGTATCTGATGTATTGCTTTTTGCGTGCAGCTTCTTCAGTAATTACGTTTAGCTTCCTGTCAAACATACTGAATACTAATCCCTCGGCACGTCCTCTCAGACCTTGTATTTTGTTCTTATAAAGCTTAGTTCCTACAGCAACTGTACTTTTAATCTTTTCTTTTTTCTCTTCAGATAATCCGTAATTATGGTCAAAAGAAAAAAACCAGTATGTCCATTTAGGATGTTCCGGTTCAGTTAGCATCTCTCGTATCTCTTGGGGTGTATCATATTCATATTGAGGTAATGCTCTAAACCTATTTATATATCTAGCATAAATAGGTAATGTAGGATCATCAGGGTTCATTGTACATATCCAATAATCACATCGCATAGTAGCTTCTTGTACAAAGTCCATATCAGCTGTGTTAATCTCATCTATAAATCCACATCCAAACTGTGAACCTAATGCTTTTTCCCACTTATCTTTTGATGAATATCCTAATATAAATATAATTCTTTCTCCGTTAGGTGTGTCGTATTTGATATGAGGTATTTTATATTTAGAATCACCGTTCCCTTTATAATCAACATACCCTCCAAACACATCTATAATTCCTAAGTCTGAGTTAATTATATTCTTTTCAGCATCTCCCACAGATTTAGCACTGATGAAGTGCAGCTTTTGTTTGCTCTTTGCAACTGCTAACATATATTTAACAATACCTACTGTAGTTTTACCTGCTGCTGTAGTTCCTTCTAGTGCTTCAGCTTCAGCTTTATGCTTTAGAAACTTCTTATATTTAGGGGATAGAATGAAATCACTCATCTTTATCATCCTCTAATTGGAGTAAGATCCCAGCAAGTTTATTTTCGCTTTTAACATTTACATCAACTTTAGCTGTTGATAATCCGTATCTTTTAGCTAACTCAACAGCAGCACTTTTTCTAGTTGCTATGTTTGGCCTAACTTCAATTATTTGTTGTACTCCATCTCCTAATCCTATTGCCATTGGTTCAGTTAGTTCCCCTCTCATTGCAGCAGTGAAGAATTCTAACACCTCTTGCTGGTCAGCTATTTTAGAACTTTTTATTTCATCCATACGCTCTTTCAAGTAAGCTTTTACCAAGTAATTCCCGAGTAATTTCCTTGCGTTCGCTTCAGCACTACTTCTTTTTTGTTTAGCATATCCTGCTTTTAAATAACTTTCTGTAGCATTCCCGCTAATGATGTACTCATCAGCAAATTTTTGTTGTTTCAAAGTTAATTTTTTCAATTTTCCACCACCAGCCTTTCTTCTCAAAAATAAAAAGCACCTTTTACAGTGCTTTCTTGCATATTATAATAAATAATAAGTTGGAGTATTTTTATGAAAATTCTTACAATGTATGTTTAGCAAGTTGATTATCGGGGGAATTTAATAACACTTTTTGCGTGTTCAACATCAATTTCTTTTTATAACCAGCAATTAAAAGAAATTTGTAATTTGTATTAACTAAAAATTTTAAAAGAGAAAAATATCAACCGTACCTTAACTCCTCCGTTAAACTTCTCACACTACCATTTTATCACATAAAAATGGCTCATTGGGCTCAACTTTTTAAAAATTATTTAAAAGTTTTACCAATCCTTCAACAGACTTTCTTACTTTCCTTTTAACTGTAGAAATATCCATATGATATTTGTTAGCAATATCGTAGTTTCTCATTCTCGTGAAATACTTGGCGTATATTATTCTATAACTTTCAGGACTAAGTGATTTTAAGAACTTATCTATACACTTAATTATTCTTTTATTCTCTTGATATACCTTGTTATCTAATTTTTTTATTATATTTCTTTCGTTTTCCCTTCCAGTTTTTTGGGCGCTAACTTCATTTTTATCTCCTGGTTGATAAGCATTTAAAAGAAAATCATTACATTCCATTTGTATATTCTTATAATTCTCTAAAAAGAATTTTGCATCATCCACTGTATATACTCTACCCATTCTCTCCAACCTTTCTTTTTAACATTCTGTACAATAAAGTTTATCTATATCCTTAACATTGATTTCAATACCTTTAATTTTAAAACTTACAAATAAGAATTCTTTATCTTTTGTATACTCGTAAAGTTCCATTAAGTCTCTTATTGTTTCTTCATCCACCAATTCATCAAGCGTTTCTCTATTTGTAAATATAATTTTTAAGTTGTAAATCATAACCATACTTTCCGTGCAATTCTATAAATTTTGGATATTCACCCATTAACACAACACCTCTTTAATAGCATCTATTACTTCTTCAGGTGTTGCTAATACTAATAACATTCCCCATCTTGCCGTAATATTTGTTATCTTTCCTTTATCTATATCTTCAATATCTTCCTGAATTGATATAATCTCATTAGTATTAATATAAATATCTCTTCCGTGAATATCTGATAATTTTATAAACCTTATATCTTTGTTTGATATAACTTCTTTTATTTCTCTTAATATTCCTTCTATTCGGCTTTCTCTAACTTCATAACCTAAACTTTTAAGATCCATTATTTCTCTCCTATCTTAACTATTGCTATTAATGTTTCATTCACATTTAAAACTTGAACATCTACTACGTATTCATTTTCCTCAAGTAATACTTGATCAATATCACTACCTGTAATTAATTCATTAATATCATTTGCTACCATTTCTTTTGTTGTTTCAATTTTTATTACTCTTTTAATCATTGTTTTAAATCTCCTTTAATACTTTATATATTTTTCTTAATGTACTATATCTTGTTGCTGTTAATCCCTTACGTACTTCACGTATTGTTTTAACATGTAATCCTGTTAATGTTGCTAACTCCTTGTTAGTTATTTCTTTTTCTCTCATTAGCTTATCTACATTAGTTTTCATCCTCTTCTGTTTTCTTTCTCTTACCTATTGCGTATATTAATTCGCTTAAATCAACACATGATCTCATTAATTCTTTATCTTTTAGTATGTGTCTATATTTTCTATTTAAGATTAATAATGCTCCTCTAGATATTAGTTTT
>ENA-OWMY01000226-OWMY01000226.1-metagenome-genome-assembly--contig:-NODE-226-length-17322-cov-7.621938_pt1 | contig 17322 bp, 13 predicted proteins | sample MGYA00245358_ERZ651122 | MGnify/ENA primary metagenome ERZ651122 (study PRJEB26857, sample SAMEA4031752) | metagenome | biome: human; feature: oral; material: saliva | place: Philippines | collected 2014...
GAGTACAGGTGTGAGCCAGTGCGCCTGGCCGATAAATTTTAATTTGTGTATGAGTGCCGCAAAGTTCGGCGTCACCGCAGCCGCCGTCCGCGCCGCCCACAGCTCCTACCTGCAGGTTGAAAACACCGTCGCAGGCTGGTTCGATTCGATGGGCATCGCAAAAGACGGCAAGCTCACCGACGGACGCAGCACCCGAGACCACCTGCGCGGACTCATCGCCGGAGAACCCGGCGAAGCTGAATACCTCTTGAAGCTCACCATTCCCGAGCTTGGGTACTTCTCGGCCTCTTGGACGCTGCCGTATTCGCCTATCATCGCCGGTATTCTCTTCGGTGCCACCGTCTACATGGATGCCAAACTGAACCCCGAAATTGCCCGTCAGCGAGCAACAGATCGCCTTGCAGACATGTTGGGTCTTCCGCGAGGATTCGTTCGAAAGGCAATGAATGGTGGTCTATTCAGTATCGTCAAATCTGGAATCGATACCTATCTTGGTGCTAAGGCTCATAATATTCGGACCGCCTCTGCCGACGAATACGGTATTGCTGCGCATCGTGGCGAGAAAAGCCAGCTCTCCATAGGCGCCAGCTCGGAGCGTCTTATGGCAGCGGCTAAGGTGCAGGATCAGGAATTTGAGCGTTCCCGCCAGAACCCCTCGACCGCTGAACGTAGTGCCGTGCTCGTCACCGTCATGTACGAAGCAGGACATGAAGGCGACCCAGCCCATGCCCTGTATGTAGTGAGCGTTCCAGGTACCAACTTTAACTCCTGGGGCGGATCCATCATAGATGTCCCTGGTGCCGAACGCGAAGCATTGGGCAAAGATACTCTGGAGAACCCCGCCTATCAGATGGTTTTGCAAGCCCTCCGCGATGCCGGAGCACCTCAGGGTGCCCGCGTGTACCTGGAGGGTTTCAGCCAGGGAGCCATGATTGCCTACAACATGGCGAATAGTACTGAAGTCGCTCAAGAAATCGACATTGTGGGTGTCTACGCCCAAGGGGCTCCGCTACGAGGCCTGCCTGCTAAACGCCGTGATTTTGCTGTGGACTACGTGGAAGGAGACGGTGACTGGGTTCCTGACTCAGCGGTGAATCCTCTTGCCCAAATTTTCGGGGGAACATGGAGTCCTGATGAACGCGATACAGCAATCACCGTCAATAACCCTGAACATCATGGCGAGAATTACCACGAAGCACTAAAACGTGAAGGGCATAGTGGCAAGGTGCCTGGCGGCATGCGCTCCGCGATGGACGGCAAAGAGTACGTGCTGGGGGAACAGAAGGTAACCTCAGCCTCAAGCCTGCCGGACGGTCTGCCTCCCGCTCTGCGAGTGGGTATAACTATCAAACGTACCGAGGTCTACGGCACGGCAGCCCTTGCATCAGGAACTGTGCCTGGTGCCTTGGGTATAGCTGAGCTGGCTGATGAGAAGACAGTCGAGCGTCTGGGGCAGGCAAAGCGTGGTATCGAAGATACCGTCCCCGCCGTCATCGAGGGCGTCAAAAAGACCCTCCCTCACCCCGAGCCGACTCCAGAGGAAAAGCCGCAGAACCCGAAGCCTGCCTGGCCCGAAACCCCTGTGCCGCAGATGTCGAATTCAGGTTCCTTGCCCGCACCGAACCTTGCACCTGCACAGCCCGTGCTATCAGCCGCAAAGCTGCTGGGCTCCAATGCCGAGGCACCTGCCAACCGTGGATTCATCGTCAACGCACCGCAGGACACTCAGCCCGTCAGCCGCATGCCCATGGCACCGGCAGAGGACATCGACCCCGGATTCATCGTGCGTCCGGAAGCGCAACCCACCCCTGGGAGCCTCGCACCCCGACTCGTTCAAGGCCTCCCAGATGTGGTTGAATCGCTACCCCGGATTGGTGACCTAACAGCTATGCCGCACGTGGTCGGTGGCGATAGGCAAGGTGGAGACTACGACGGTGGTGAGTCGCTCATCCCGACCCTGCCGGACTTGAAACCCGCGCCCATGCTCCCGCCCAAGAGCATTGACCCCGGGTTCCTCGCACCAACTCCGCCCGAGAACATCGACCCCGGGTTCCGCGCCCCAGGCCCTCCCGAGGACCTGACTCCCATCGAGGAGCGTGAACCCCTGATGGTCTAAACACCGAGTCCAAAGAACCAACCTCAAGGACTCGGTATCTCAAAGACTCGGTGGAGGGTGGAGGGGCGAGTAGAGTAGAGAAGAGAAAAGGAGGGACGCCACCGGGAACAACCCCGGCGGCGCCCCTCCATCTTTGCGTACAGCTTTTGCATGCAGCCTTTGCGTACAGCGCTCACGGCTAGCATCCGCTGTCTGCACAGCTACAGCTTGCTCGCGACCTGCTCTCCAGGTGAGAAGCGTTAGCCCCCGAGCCGCCCGCAGGCACATACTGGAACCATGAGCCAGTCAGCTGAACACGCCAACATCCCGGTCCGCCCCGTCATCAACACCCTGCCCAGCTACGCGGCAGGCAAGCCGCCCGCGCCCGTTGAAGGCCTCACCCAGTACAAGCTCTCCTCGAACGAGAACCCGCTGGGTCCCGTACCCGAGGTCGCGCGCGTCCTCGCAGAATTTGCGACCGCGCACCGCTACCCCGACCCGCTCTCCACCGCCCTGCGCCAGAAGCTCTCCGCGCGGCTCGGCGTAGATGCTGACGACATTGTCACCGGTGCCGGAAGCCTCGGCGCGCTCAACCAAATCCTCAAAACCTTCGCCGGCGTAAACGCCGACGGCGTGCAGGACGAAGTCATCTACGCCTGGCGCTCCTTCGAGGCATACCCGATCCTCGTTGGCATTATGGGCGCTCGCAGCGTGCAGGTGCCGAACCTGCCCGACGGCTCACACGACCTGGACGCCATGGCGGCAGCTATCACCGACCGCACCCGCCTGATCCTGGTCTGCACCCCCAACAACCCGACCGGCCCCGCCGTCACCGAAAGCCAGATCCGTGCGTTCCTGGCGAAGGTACCCGCCCACATTCCCGTGGTGATTGACGAGGCGTACTTCGAGTTCTGCGCCGCCTCCACCGTGCCGGAGGGCGAAGAAGCCCCGCTGAACGGCCTAGACATCTACCACGACTACGAGAACGTCATCATTCTGCGCACCTTCTCCAAAGCGCAGGGCCTGGCGGGTCTGCGCGTGGGCTACTCGATTTCGCACCCGCAGATTACGCAGCACCTGCGCGTGGCGGCAACCCCGTTCGCCGTGACGGCGCTGGCTGAGGCGGCGGCTATCGCCTCCATCGAGCATGAGGATGCGGTGATGGAGCGTGTGAGCCACCTGGTCTCTGAGCGTGAGCGCGTGACCGCTCGACTGCGGGAGCTGGGCTACGAGTTCCCGAGCACGTACGCGAACTTCGTGTGGCTGCCCCTGGGGGAGCGCACGGGTGAGTTTGTGCAGCTGATGGCTGAGCATGCGCTGTCGGTGCGTGCGTTCGGTACTGAGGGTGTTCGCGTGAGTATTGGCGAGGTGGAGGCGAATGACCGTTTCCTCTCGCTCTGTGAGGTCTTCGCGAAGGGGCTCTAGGCTCTCTTGTGAAGGGGTGGGGGTGCCCACCCTGCCCTGATTGAGCCCTAATTGAACAATGTACTATTTTCCCTTGTCGAGGTTCGTTTGAGCTTTTCAAATGGTTCTCGCGTGGGAAAAATGATGACTCAAAAAAGCTCTCAAGAGTTAAATTAAACCTCCTATATATTCTGTAAAAAGAATATACGGGAGGTTTAATTTAATGATGTTCAAATAGTGAATGACAGGGCATAATACGCTGTGTTATCAGCGTAACTGCCGCGAGATAAAGCCGAAAAGAGTAGACTGGTAACTACATATGCCCAGACCCTCACAGGCTTGTCGGAACACCTCAAACCCTGCACCATCAGGTGAATGTTGAGACTAAAACCCAAGCCGCTGAGGGCCAAGCCCTCGTCACGTGTGGAGGTTAGATGCACGAGAACGACAAGTACCCCGGAGTGCCCGAACGCATCCAGCTTATGGATGAAAACGGCACCGTACACGAACACCCCACCTACAGCCGGTACATCGAAGACGTCAACGCAGACACCCTGCGCGAGGCATACCGCCTCATGTACACCACCCGCCGATTCGACGACGAGGCAACCGCCCTGCAGCGCCAGGGTCAGCTCGCCCTCTGGGTGCCCAGCCGAGGCCAGGAAGCCGCACAGGTCGGCTCCGCACTCGCCTACGCACCCAATGACTACATCTTCCCCTCCTACCGTGAGCACGCCGTCGCTCTGACGCGTGGCGTGGACTTCCGCGACCTGATCACCATTTTCCGCGGCTCCACCACCCACGGCTGGGACATGAAGGCACACAACTTTCACACCTACACCAAGGTGCTTGCCGCGCAGACCCTGCACGCCGTTGGCTACGCCATGGGCCTGAACTTCGATGCCGACATCGAAGCTGAAACCGGCACCCGCCGCACCGGTCAGGGCCAGGCAACCGACCCCGCCGAGGACACCCAGAAGCCCGCCGTGGCGGTCTACTTCGGTGACGGCTCCTCCACCGAGGGCGACGCCCACGAATCCATGGTTTTCGCCGCCTCCTATAACGCGCCGGTGCTCTTCTTCGTGCAGAACAACCGCTGGGCTATCTCCGTGCCCTTCGAGGTGCAGTCCCGCGTGCCGGTGTCCACCCGCGCCGCAGGCTACGGCTTTGAAGGTATCCGCGTGGACGGCAACGACATTCTCGCGGTGCTCGCCGCAACTCGCTACGCCATGGAGAAGATCCGCGCCGGTGAAGGCCCCGTGCTGATTGAAGCTGAGACCTACCGCCTTGGCCCGCACACCACCGCGGACGACCCCACCAAGTACCGCACCGATGCCGACCTGGAAGGTCCCCTGCGCCGCGACCCCATGCTTCGCCTTGAAAAGCACCTGCGCGATAACGGCTACGCCGACGATGCCTTCTTCGAAGAGGTCGCAGAATCTGCGCAGCAGGTCGCGAACGGCGTGCGCGAGGCAGTGCTGAACAGCGAAGTTGCCGACTTTGAGCATTTCTTCGACCGCGTCTACGCGCAGGAACACCAGCAGGTGGAAGACGACCGCGAGTTCTACCGTAACTACGTTGCAGGCTTTGAAGAGGAGTAAGCATGAGCGAGAAAATTGAACGTTTGACCCTCGCCAAGGCGATTACCCGCGGCCTAGAAGACGCCATGGAAGCCGACCGCACCGTCGTCATGCTCGGTGAGGATATCGGCAAGCTCGGCGGCGTGTACCGTGTGACCGAGGGCCTGCAGGCGCGCTTCGGCAACCGTCGCGTCATGGATGCGCCCCTGGGCGAGTCTGGCATTATCGGCACCTCCATCGGTATGGCGCTGCGCGGCTACCGCCCCGTGCCGGAGATCCAGTTCGACGGCTTCGTGTTCCCCGCCTACAACCAGATCACGAGCCAGCTGGCGAAGATCCACAACCGCACCGATAAGCAGTACACGGTGCCGGTGACCATCCGCATTCCGTACGGTGGCGTGATTGGTTCGGTGGAGCACCACTCCGAGTCCCCGGAGGCGCTGTTCGCCCACACCGCGGGTCTGCGTATTGTGACCCCCTCGACCCCGCACGAGGCGTACTGGATGACCCGCAAGGCGATTGAGTGCCCCGACCCGGTCATTATTTTTGAGCCGAAGCGCCGCTACTGGCTCAAGGGTGAAGTGGACTTTAGCGACACTTCCTTTGACCCGTTTAGCGCCCAGGTGGTGCGTGAGGGTACGGACGCGACCATCGTTGCGTACGGTCCGCTGGTGCCGGTTGCTCTGGCTGCCGCAGAGGCTGCCGCGGAGGATGGCCGCTCGATTGAGGTCATTGACCTGCGCTCGATTTCCCCGCTGGATGTACCGACCGTTGCCGCTTCGGTGGCGAAGACTGGCCGCCTGATTATTGCCCACGAGGCGCCGACCTTCGGTGGTATGGGTGGCGAACTGGCCGCGGCGATTACGGAGCGTTGCTTCTACAGCCTGCAGGCGCCGGTGATTCGCGTGGGTGGCTACTACATGCCGTACCCGGTTTCCCGCGTTGAGGAAGAGTACGTGCCCGATATTGACCGTATTCTTGAGGCGGTCGACCGCGCTTTTGACTACTAGGCATTCCCTGATTTGACGTATCAGCGTGTTGCGCTATGGCGGGTTGCAAGCCCGCACAGAATATTCTGTATAGGGTATATGCCCTAGTGAGAGGTAAAAATGTCCCAGATTTTCCCGCTCCCTGACGTGGGTGAAGGCCTGACCGAAGCAGAAATCCTCAGCTGGAAGGTGGCAGTCGGCACCGAGGTCGCCATCAACGACGTCCTCGTCGAAATTGAAACCGCGAAGAGCGTCGTGGAACTTCCCTCGCCCTTCGCCGGCACCGTCGAGGCGCTGCTCGTTGCCGAAGGTGAAACCGTTGAGGTGGGCACCCCGATTATCAGCATCTCCGGCGGCGACAACGCACCCGCAACCCCGGTAGCCCCCGCCGCGGCAGAGGCTGAGTCCGGCACCGCGCTGGTCGGCTCCGGTCCCAAGGCGGATGCGGTGAAGCGTCGCGCCCGCAAGCGCCCCGCCTCCGCAACCCAGCCCGCAGCGGCTACAGCGGCACCGGCCGCACCGGCTGTTCAGGCACCCGTGGCGCACACCCCCACCGACCCTGTGAACCGTAACCAGGGCCTGCTGAGCGAGCTGGCTGAGCGTGCCTCCCGCTTTGTGGAGAACACCCCGCTGAACTCGGTGGTGCAGCGCCTGGCACCCGAGCCCGCAGCGGCTCCCGCGCCGACTTTGGCCCCCGAGCAGGTTCCGCACCGCCCGACCCTCGCGCCGCCTCCGGTGCGTCTTGCCGCAAAGGAACTGGGTGTTGACCTGGCGAACGTGACCGCTACCGGTGCGCGCGGCCAGGTGACCAAGCAGGACCTCATGAACTATGTGGCGCACCTGAGCGATGTGCAGCATAGCGGCGCCCGTCAGCCCTTCTGGCAGCCCGCAACCACCCCCGGTGACCGCATTGAGCGCATCCCGGTGCGTGGCGTGCGTAAGGCGACCGCGAAGGCGATGGTTGCTTCGGCGTTTAGCGCCCCGCACGTGTCCATCTTCGTGGACGTTGATGCCTCCCGCACCATGGAGTTCGTGAAGCGTCTGAAGAAGTCCCGCCACTTTGAGGGCGTGAAGGTCACCCCGCTGCTGGTGCTTGCCGCCGCGGTCATTTGGGCTGCTGAGCGTAACCCGCAGGTCAACGCGACCTGGACCGATAGCGAAATCCAGATTAAGCACTTCATGAACCTGGGCATTGCTGCGGCAACCCCGCGCGGCCTGATGGTTCCGAACATTAAGGACGCTCAGGAGCTGTCCCTGCGCGAGCTGGCGGTTGCGTTGAACAACCTGACCACTCGCGCCCGCGAGGGTAAGACTCAGCCCGCTGAGATGGCGAACGGCACCCTGACCATTACGAATATCGGTTCGCTGGGTATTGATACGGGTACCCCGATTATTAACCCCGGTGAGGTGGCGATTATTGCCTTCGGTACGATCAAGCAGAAGCCGTGGGTGGTTGATGGTGAGGTTATTCCTCGCTGGGTGACGACCCTGGGCGGCTCCTTCGATCACCGTGTGGTGGACGGCGACCTGTCGGCTCGTTTCATGGCTGATGTGGCTGCGATTCTTGAGGAGCCTGCACTGCTGCTGGACCACTAGGCGGTATGTTTTAGCTAGTCAGCGTCGTATTATTGCGCTGATTAAGTCATGCAGATACAGAAAACCTCCGGTACCTTACGTAAGGTACCGGAGGTTTTCTGTACGGTTTATTCCTATCGCAACGAGGCGCGGGTGCTTAGAAGACTAGGCGTCCAGAAGCCTAGGCGTCCTCGCGTGCCACCTGGTCGCTCGGGTACTTATCCACGCGGCGGTGGTACAGGCGTCCGCACAGGCCGCCGAGGATAGCGCCGAGGAAGCTCAACGCCAGAACCAGCAGAACCGCCAGCAGACCGTTCGCGAAATCGCCCGCAATCAGCTTCTGCAGGGACAGGGACGCGACACCGTTCTGGAACAGCTGAGGCGCGAGGAAGGTCGCCAGGGACCCGAGGATGAGCGCCATAATCTGCCAGAGCCATACGGCGATGCCCTGCTTCACGCCGGCGAATCGTGCCATGCGTCCTGCCGCGTAACCGCCCACCAGGTAGGCGAAGAAGATGAGCACACTCAACGCCACCGCGACCGGCACGGCGTTTGATGCGCCGCTGAACAGGCGGGAGACCACCGAGGCGTACTCGATGGACTCGGTCTGACCGGTCAGGGTCAGCCACGACTGGATAGCCCACTGGCCACCGTCCATGAGGGAGAGGGTGATCAGCCAGCCGAGCAGGCCGGGCAGCAGGTGCATGCGGGAGTAGCGGCTCTTCTGCATGGACAGCGCGGTTGCGGCGGTGAGGATGGGTTCCGAGCCAGCGGCATCCCCTGCGGGGGTGGGGATGACGAAGTGGTCATCTGCCGCGGGGGTGGTCTGCGGGGCGCTCGATGCCGCATGGGCGTTGCCGGGTGCGGGCACCTCGTAGCTTGCAGCGGGGGCGGTAGTTGCGCCGCCGCGTACGTTGTCCGTGCTGGGGGCTGCAGGCTTGTCGAGCCAGCTGAGGTTGTCGTCTCCGGGGGCACCGAAGTCGGCGCCGGTTTCTGTGCCTCCAGAGGTGGTACCGGGGGAGAGAATCGGCTGGGTTGCGGTAGCCGCCTCGGTGAGGGGGCGGGTTGCATCCTGCGAGGACTGTGCGGAGGACTGTGCCGAAGAGCTCGACTCGCGCGCCTTTTCGTGGGCGCGGCGTGCCGCGTTCAGCTCCTCATCGGTCAGGACCACGGTGGGGTCGTCGGAGGAGAATGCCGCCTCCCACAGGTCACTTTCGGTAGGCGTGGACGCCGCGGTAGCCGGGCGCTGCTGCGGGGTGTTGTTCTGTGCGTTCATTAAGTCCTTTGAATCTAATCCTGGGCGCTGATTTAGCGGTTGCGGTCAGTGTAGAAGGCGCGTGCTTCTTCCATAGCTTCTGCGGAGAAGGTGTGCGGGTGCGCGGGGCGTTCGTTCTCGTCCAGGGTGCGGATGACGCGGCCGGGGTTGCCCACCACGAGGGAGTTTTCGGGGACGTCCTTGGTGACGACGGTGCCTGCACCAATCACGGAGTTCTTGCCGATGGTCACGCCACCCAGGATGATAGCTCCGCTACCGATCCATACGTTGTCTTCAACGGTGATGGGTGCGCCTGCTTCCCAGTAGTCGGCGCGGTCGCCGGGGTGGAGCGGGTGGGTGGGGGTCATGAACTGTACGTTGCTACCGACCAGCACGGTGGAGCCGATGCGGATCGGGCAGACATCCAGGAAGACGGTACCGAAGTTGAAGAAGGAACCGTCACCGATGTAGGTGTTCACGCCGTAGTCAAAGCGTGCGCCGGGGCGGATGTGGGCGTGTTCGCCCAGGTGGCCGAGGTGTTCACGGTAGACGTGCATTGCCTGGGCATGTTCGCCGCGTGCGTAGTGTTCTTCGGCGAGGACGGTTGCAGCGTAGATGCGCTTGAACTGTGCGGCGCATTCGGCGTCGGGCATGTAGACGGAACCGTTGGTCATGCGGTTGAAAGTCTCGCCGGTGGGGCGCTGCGGGATGTGCATTAGTGGGCTCCTCCCAGAAGGTAAGCAAGTGCGATGATGGCCATTCCGAACAGGATGACGACTCCGCCGGCGATAGCGAATCGTTTGGAAATTTCGCGGAGGAGCTTCTTGAACTGCTCGTCGGTGATGTCTTGCTGTCGTTTACTCATGCTTTAAGTATCCCAGAGTTGCTTGGATTTACCTGAGTGTTTCGGTGTTTATTGCGGTATCCGGGGTGGGTGTGCGGCGTGATTTTCAACGTGGAAAGACGCGCTGCTGAGTTGAAGCGTGAGGGTGTGGGAAGGCACAATCAATGCATGACTGAGGCTCAGAAGAACACGAACCTGCAGGATGCGGCGGCACCTGCATCCCCCGCTGGCGCATCTGCTGGCGCGCATCCGTTGGCGCATCGCCCCTGGTTGAAGAATTATTCTTCGTGGACTGCCCGCGATATTGAGCTGCCCGAGACGTCGTTGAGCCACCTCATTGATGAGGCGGTCCGCACCGTACCCCACAAGGTGGCGCTGGAGTTTTTTGGCGCGACCACGACCTACGCTGAGTTGGGGGATCAGATTGAGCGTGCGGCGGAGGGCCTGCGTGTGGCGGGCGTGCAGCCGGGTGACCGTGTGGCGCTGATTTTGCCGAACTGTCCTCAGCATATTGCGGCGTTTTACGCGATTCTGCGTCTGGGTGCGATTGTGGTGGAGCATAACCCGCTGTATACGGGCGCGGAGTTGCGCCACATGTTTGAGGATCACGGTGCGAAGGTCGCGATTGTGTGGGATAAGATTGCCTCGCATATTACGGGTCTGCCGTCGGATATCCGCCCGAACCATATCTATTCGGTGAACATGATTTCGGCGATGCCCGCGCTGATGCGTACCGCGCTGAAGCTGCCGTTGAAGAGTGCGCGTGCTTCGCGTGAGAAGCTGACCGGGCCTGCACCGGGTACGGTGTCGTGGGCTCAGCTGGTCAAGAGCGAGCGTATTGATTCTGCGCATCGCCGCCCGACCGCGCACGATATTGCGTTGTTGCAGTACACCTCGGGTACGACCGGCCTGCCGAAGGGTGTGATGCTCACGCACCGTAACCTGGAGTCTAACGGCCGCATGGGTGAGGCATGGATTAACCCGGGCGATGACGAGGTGATTTACTCGGTTCTGCCGCTGTTCCACGCGTACGGTATGACCCTGGGCGTGACGATTGCGTCCCTGTGCCGTGCCCGCCTGGTGCTGTTCCCGACCGTGGACATGGACCTGATTTTGAAGGCAATGAAGAAGACCCGCCCGACCATTCTTCCTGCGGTTCCGCCGGTGTATCGTCGCCTCATGGATGAGGCGAAGAAGCGCGGCGTGTCCCTGGAGGGCATCCGTTACGCGGTGTCCGGGGCAATGAACTTGCCGCCTGAGCTGGTTGCCGAGTGGGAGGAAGCTTCCGGCGGTTTCATGGTGGAAGGCTACGGCCTGACCGAGTGCGCGCCGCTGGTGTCCTGCAACCCGCTCAATGACACTCGCCGCGCCGGTTTTATTGGTGTTCCGTTCCCCTCCACCGATATTCGTGTGGTGGACCCGGAAACCGGTGAAGACGTACCCGATGGCGAAGAGGGCGAGCTGTGGGTGAAGGGCCCCCAGCGTTTCGCTGGCTACTGGAAGCGTGAGGACGAGACGGCGAAGACTATCACCCCCGATGGTTGGCTGCGTACCGGCGATATTGTGCGCCTGGATAAGGACTACTTCATCCAGATTGTCGACCGCATCAAGGAAGTCATTATTACCGGCGGTTTCAACGTCTCCCCGACGGAGGTCGAGGTCGCCCTCAAGCAGCACGATATGGTCGCGGATGCGGCGGTAGTCGGCATTCCGCTGCCCGCCGGTGGCGAGATGGTCGTTGCCGCTGTGGTTGCCGCCCCGGGCCGAGTGGTGCAGGAACACACTCTGCGTGAGCACTGCTATTCGAAGGTGACCCGCTATAAGGTTCCGCGCCGCATCGTGGTGGTGGATGACCTGCCCCGTTCGATGCTGGGTAAGGTTCTGCGCCGTAAGGTGCGTGAGCAGTTGATTGCTTCGGGCGAGTTCGATCAGTAGTACTGGTTGCCAGTAGCACCGGTTGACTGCCCGCCCGCCTGTAACGGGTGGCACTATGGATGCCGGCTTGGGTTTTCGTACCCGGGCCGGCGTTTTGTGTGTGCCTGAATACACCGTCAATGGCGCTTTGTGACTTGGCAATAATCACCGCATGACGAATTATGACAAAATATGACGACCTTGACGTTCTGTGTCTCATGAATAGAGCTCAACTTCCACACCCGCCCCTGTGCGTGCTGTAATTGTCCCATCATCATTCCCATCGGATGTGCTAGTACCAAGGTCAGCACCCGGTGGAACGCATCATCATTCAACAGAAAGATTCATAGCCGTGAAGAAGTTTGCTGCTGCACTCGCAGTTGTCCCCCTGGTCATTGGCCTGGCAGGCTGCGGTTCCACCAACTCCTCCTCCTCTTCCTCCAGCTCCAAGAAGGTCACCATCGGTGTGGTTGGCTCTGAGAAGTTCAACAAGACCCTGAAGGAAGAAGCTAAGAAGCAGGGCATCGACATTGAGTACAAGGAGTTCAGCGCCTACACCGAGCCGAACCCCGCACTGGACGCCGGTGACATCGACATGAACCGCTTCCAGCACATCGCATACCTGTCGAACTACAACGTCAGCGCCAACAAGGACCTGCAGATTGTCGGCCCGACCGTGATCTACCCGATGGCTCTGTTCTCCAAGAAGCACTCCAAGCTGGCTGACATCCCCCAGGGTGGCGAAATCGTTATCCCGAACGACACCGTGAACGAAGCACGTGCACTGAAGCTGCTGAAGACCAACGGTCTGGTCACCTTCAAGAACGCTGACGTTGACGCACCCACCATCGACGACGTTGACACCTCCGCCTCCAAGGTGAAGGTCACCCCCGTTGACGCAACCCAGACCGTGGTCGGCATGGAGTCCGCTGACGGTGCTGTCGTCAACAACGACTTCCTCAAGGATGCAGGCCTGAAGCCCGCAGACGCTCTGGCGCAGGACGACCCCAAGACCGACCCCTCCGCTATCAAGTACGTGAACCTGTTCGTTGCTCAGAAGGATAAGGCTGACGACGAGACCTACAAGAAGATTGTCGAACTCTTCCACTCTAAGGCCGTCATGGACGTTGTCCAGGAAGAGACCCGCGGCACCGCTGTTGAGGTCAACGTGAGCACCGACGAACTGCGTCAGTCCCTGGCTAACGAAGAAGCCAAGCTGCGCGCTAAGAAGTAATCTTCTGAATACACGCCTCCTCTAGGCATACGCAAAGGCGGTAAGTCTAAGCACCCGAAGCGGGTCACGACAGGCTTACCGTCCTTTGCGTACCGGCGTTAAGGCCCTTTAACGCCCCAACCACGACATATAACGGATACAAATTTATGAGTGAACTGGTACAGAGCTTCGGTGACAGCACCGAGCCCATGGTGGTTCTGGACGGAGTCTCCAAGGTCTTCGGCAACGGCCCCAAGGCAGTAGTTGCTGTCGACAACGTCTCCCTCACCATTAACCGCGGTGAAATTTTTGCAATCATCGGCTACTCCGGCGCCGGTAAGTCCACCCTCGTCCGCCTCATTAACGGTCTGGAAACCACCACCAGCGGCACCCTGACCGTTGGCGGTTTTGAGATTTCCGGTAAGCGCGACTCCGAACTGCGTGAAGCACGCACCAACATCGGTATGATCTTCCAGCAGTTCAACCTGATGAACTCCCGCACCGTGCTCGGTAACGTCGAGTTCCCCCTGAAGATTGCCGGCTGGTCCAAGAAGGACCGCCGCGCCCGCGCCCTGGAAATGCTCGAGTTCGTGGGTCTTGCCGACCGCGCCGATCACTACCCGAACCAGCTTTCGGGCGGTCAGAAGCAGCGTGTGGGTATTGCTCGTGCGCTTGCGACCAACCCTGCCCTGCTGCTGGCTGATGAGTCCACCAGCGCGCTGGACCCGGAAACCACTCATGAAGTGCTCGCTCTCCTCAAGCGTGTGAACCGTGAACTGGGCGTGACCGTCGTGGTGATTACCCACGAGATGGACGTGGTCTCCAGCATCGCTGACCGTGTGGCAGTTATGGAGTCCGGCCGCGTGGTGGAGCAGGGCAACGTGTACGATGTCTTCTCCAACCCGCAGACCGACGTGGCGAAGCTGTTCGTGGCAACCACCGTGAAGCTTGCCCCCACCGGCAAGGAAGCGGCTGAACTGCGCGCAAACCACAAGGGTTACCTCATCAACGTTGAAATCGTGGAGGGTAACCAGGAGCTCGGTAAGGTGCTGTCCTACCTGGGTGCCCGTAACGTCCGCTTCAACATTGTGGGCGGCGGTATTGAGACCCTGCAGGGTAAAGCCTACGGCACCCTCACCCTGGAACTCCTCGGCGAAATCACCAGTATTGATGCCGCCGTTGCCGAACTGAAGACCGTTGCCCGCGTGCAGGAGGTGCGCTAAATGTTTGCTACTACTCTTTCGCTGGCTGCCTCTAAGACGGACTGGTCTGAGTTCCTGCCCGAGAAGCTGATCCCGGCTATCGGCGACACCTTCTACATGGTGTCTGTTACGATGCTGTGTGCAGGTCTGGTCGGCCTGATTGTTGGTGCGCTGCTGTACACCACCCGTGAAGGTAACATCTTCCAGAACCGCTTCGTGTACACGATCCTGAACATTCTGGTGAACGTGATTCGCCCGATTCCGTTCATTATTTTGATTGCGGCTTTGGGCCCGCTGACTAGTGCTGTGGTGGGTACCCGCCTGGGCGTGAACGCGGCGGTCTTCGCGATGAGCTTCGGTGCAGCATTCGCTATTGCCCGTATTGTGGAGCAGAATATGGTCTCCATTGACCCGGGTGTGATTGAGGCGGCTCGCGCGATGGGCGCTTCGAAGATGACCATCCTGTTTACCGTGATGATTCCGGAGGCGCTTGGCCCGCTAATCCTGGGTTACACCTTCCTCATTATCGGCGTGGTGGATATGTCCGCTATGGCCGGTTATGTGGGTGCTGGCGGTCTGGGTAAGATCGCGATTGTGGACGGCTACCAGCGCTTTAACGACGAGATTACCTGGGCTGTTGTGGCGATTATTATCGTCCTGGTTCAGCTGGTTCAGTTTATCGGTAACTCTCTGGCGAAGAAGGTTATGCGCCGCTAAGCTCGTGCCCCTTGTAGGCCTACTGTAGGTACTGTAGGTACGGCTGATAAGACAGAGAAGACCTCCGGTCTGCTCCTTGAGGAGCGGGCCGGGGGTCTTTCCTCGTACCGGGTCTTTCTTGATGCTGCTACGAGGGTGGCGGGTGCAGCTTAGCCCTGCGCCGCCTCCAGGTACATATCCGGGGCGGGCTTACCGGTGGGAACGTCGTTGCTGCTGACCCAGGTGCGCACCAGCGGGGCGTAGCCGTAGCTTTTCATCTTTAGGGTCAGAATGTTCGCGGTGGAGTTCGACGCCACCGCAACCGGCATGTCTATGACCTACACATCAACAACACCGCCAGATCACAGGGCGAATGCCCTCCGCGCGGAAGATTAGAGCCTTCCGCCATCTATGCGAAGAGCGAGCCGTTTGTGCTTCTTATGCTTCGCCAATCGACCGACCGAGCCGACCGACTGGCCTGTGTTGTTTGTTGTGATGCCCCTTGTGCTTTTCATTCAAATACCTTTGTGTATTTTGTTTGGAAAGTACAAGGGCATTCGCTTCTCTCTCCCCTCACCTCTCTCAGCCTGAGCTGTGAGGTTGAGTCTTGGAACAGAAGGAGAGAAGCCAGAGAGAAAAAGAGCCTGAGCGTTAGCGAAGTCCGCTTAAGCGGACGTAAAATAAAAGTTCCTAGACCGTAGAACTGAAGTGAGAGAGTTGTGAGGGCAAGACCAGAGTTATCTCCTGCTCGTAAGAGAAGAAAAGCATACGCACGTAGGAAAGAAGAAGAGAGGTGGGTGAAAGCAGCAGGGGAAGTGAAGACTGTTTACCGCTGTATCTGCGATAAGAACCTAGAAATGTGTAAGGCAGAGGAGCATCCGAAGCGCAATAAGACGACTTAGGATGTAAGTTTGCTGAGGAGAGAGAACGGGCTGGGAGCTTTAGCAGCTAAATACTATAGTGTGCAGTGGCGCAAATTGTTATTGAATCATTACTAAAATAATTTTGACTCCCATTTTGCTGATTGATATCATAAAAGTGTTCTGTTTCACATCAAACTAGAGATATTATCAACAGCTAGAGAGGGACAGCCAATGAAAAATGTTAGTAAGTCAATTGCAAGTTGTATTTCTGTAACTGTAGCGATAGGTGATTAAAGTGGTCGACACTAGATACATACCGGTACCTGAATTATGTTTCGCAGGTTATTCTTTCTATTATTTTACATCTTCGCATGATTCAATGTTTTATAATGTTGCCAGTATTTTAATTCTTTGTGGATTTGTTGGGTACTCTGCATATCGTGCAAATAAGAACTACGTAAAACCTGCGGCATCCTTCATAAAATCCGTATTTTTTATGTTGGCTGTGGTAATTTTACAAGTATATTGGCTTGACCCTTTGGCTCAGGTTGTAGTTCTACTTATGAGTATCCTGTACGCTTTTGTTTTCTATAAGCAACAGCCGAAATAAGCATCCTTGGAGTTCTAAAACACCTAGCATCACGAGAACCTGCCAATGTTCAGGTTCTCGTGATGTTTTGTATTGGTACCGTTTAGTGAGACTTTGGAAAAGTAGCCCTCCGCGAGAGTGCTGATGAGGTCAAAGGGCTACAAGAGCGGGTGCTAGAGAGGCAGCTGATAAGCATAGAAGACCCCCGGTCTGCTCCTTGAGGAGCGGGCCGGGGGTCTTTCTTGATGCTGCCTATCAGGCGAGGCGGTGGCGCGGTGAGGCGTCTGCGGTACGTGCTTAGTTCTGCGCTGCCTCAGACTATTGAGCTGCCTCCGACTGCTGTGCCGCCTCAAGCTTGGCGATCCAGGTGCGTGCCGCCTCCCACAGCTGCGGGTCCTTGAACGAATCGAAGCGTCCAAAACCGGTCGGTGCCTTTGCCGGATCGGTGCCTTCCGGAACGTAAATCATGACCTTCGTACCGGCGTCACGTGCCGCCTGCGCGCCCGCGGGGGAGTCCTCGAACGCCAGCGCCTCGTGGCCTTCAAAGCCGAGGCGACGTGCCGCCTCCAGGTACATGTCCGGGGCGGGCTTACCGGCCGGAACGTCGTTGCTGCTGACCCAGGTGCGCACCAGCGGGGCGTAACCGTAGCTTTCCATTTTCAGGGTCAGAATGTTCGCGGTGGAGTTCGACGCCACCGCAACCGGCATGTGCTCGCTCAGGAAGCCCAGGAACTTCTGCGCACCCTCAATCAGGTCCACGCCGGAGCTGATGACCTCGTGCTCGGTGGTGAGCAGGTCCTTCATCACGCGTTCATGGTGCTCGGCGTACTCTGCGGAGGCGGTGTCCGGCTTCTGGCCGTTCTGCGCCTCGTAGGAGAGCAGGGCAAGCTCCTCGGCGACATCGGCTGCTGCCAGGCCGGTGAGGCGGTGCTCGACCTCTTCGGTGAAGGGAACAGACCAGCGGGTGAAAAGCTCACGCTGCACATCGTTCCAGACGGTTTCGGAGTCGAGGAGGACGCCGTCGCAGTCGAAGATTGCGCAGCGGGGGAACCAATCGGAGGGTACTGTGTGTTCAAACATAATGTCAGTCTCTCACAGGGCTT
>ENA-OWMY01000229-OWMY01000229.1-metagenome-genome-assembly--contig:-NODE-229-length-17049-cov-7.070966_pt1 | contig 17049 bp, 14 predicted proteins | sample MGYA00245358_ERZ651122 | MGnify/ENA primary metagenome ERZ651122 (study PRJEB26857, sample SAMEA4031752) | metagenome | biome: human; feature: oral; material: saliva | place: Philippines | collected 2014...
GTCCCGGCTTCTTTGACGGCTGATTGCGAGGCAATGCGCGCCCAGTACGTTCAGCACTAAATACGTGCCCTAAGGTTACGGGCATATAAAAGGTGAGGGCTGGTTTCTACCGTAGAAACCAGCCCTCACCTGCATTTATGCTCTATGAGGCATATTGTATATGGGGTTTAGTACGATGCCTGACCCAGAGTAATCGGACCCGTGAAACCACTGGTATCCGGGTGCTCCGCATCCAGGTACGCCCCCACGGGTGCATTCTCAAGCTGAGCCAAACGATCCAGCAGGAAACGAGTAGCACCCGGTGCGTACGGCAGCTTATACATTGCCGCGGTCGTCGCCTCGTCATCACGATCCAAAGTGGAAGCACGAATCGACTCAATAGCGGTCACCATGGTGTTACGCTCACGCTCCACGAAGGTGCGGTCCACCGGCTCACCGTTACCGGGCACGTACACACGGTAGCGATCAAATTCGAGCACCGCACCGAGAGTATCGATCCAACGGTCGGGGAAAGAATCCTCAAAGTAGGGGTCGGTGCCTTCTTCAATCAGACCGCCCATAAACAGCACATCTTCAATGCCGACCAGGATGTCACCGTCGGTGTGACCGGGTCCCATGTACATGAGGGTTGCGCTACGCTCACCCAGGTCAATGGGAGTGAAAGTGATGCCGTCGCCCCTATTGGCGACCAGGCGGTTGGGAACAACAATATTGGTGGCGGCACCCTGCTTGTGTGCCATTTCCGGTTCCAGCGTCTCGACGTAGGGACGCTGCGCCTCACCGTATTTACGGATTGCACGCGCGGCGCGAGGATGCGCCCAGAATTCTTCGACACCCATTGCCGCGAAAACATCGTTGCCGAAGAAACGCTCATAGTGTCCGTGAGTGTTTACGACGGTAATAGGAAGGCGCGTGAGACGGCGAACCTCATCATAAATTTCGGTTGCCTGACGGGGACCTGCGCCGGTATCCACGACAAGTGCACGTTCCAGTCCGAGGACCAGTCCGGTGTTCAGTCGGTAGTTGTCGGTCGCAATACGGTACACGCCGTCTGCGAGTTCAATAGTACGAGCCATAGATACAACCCTACTGGAATTTTTAGCGCCTGAGGGGCTATTCGGGCTTCAGAGAACAGAAATTTACGGTTCGGTAACAATTCAAGGCAATAAAAGTGCATTATTTTGCACAGAATTATATCTAGCGTCAAGAAATTGGTGAGCTTTATCAACCTCTCCGGATTGTTTGAACAGCCCATCATCGCCACAGGAGCTCCTCAAAGAGCCCGGCGCGCATCCGTAGAAGCAATATTTATGCCTCAACGCCACTCAACCCAGAGTCGTGCGCGCGGTTAAACCCGCATCTAACACCCCCTATAGGATAGGAGTATGACTTCTTCGCCTACCCCCTCTTCTCACCCCTCGACTCAGCCGTTCCCCAGCGGTACCGGACGCTACGCCCCCTCCCCTTCGGGTGACTTGCATCTGGGCAATTTGCGTACCGCTATTTTGGCGTGGGCGATGGCGCGCCGCGGTGGCAAGCCCTTCTATCTGCGCGTGGAGGATCTGGATCGCGTGCGCCCGGGCGCCGCGGAGCGTCAGATTGCTGATTTGGCGGCACTGGGCCTGGATTGGGATGCAAGCCCCGGCGCTACGACAGAGCGTATTGAGACAGAGCGCGTTGAGGGTAGCGAAAGCACTGATGACAAGGAAGCAGGCGTGCTGTACCAGAGCACGCGCCTTGCCGCCTATGAGCAGGCGGTTCAGCAGCTGCGCGAGGCGAACCTCGTGTACGAGTGCTTCTGTACCCGCCGCGAAATTCAGGAGGCGTCGAGCGCCCCGCACGGTGCGCCGGGCGCATACCCGGGTACCTGCCGTGAGCTGACGGATGCGCAGCGACAGGAGCGCCGCACCCAGCGTCCGCCGGCCCTGCGTCTGCGTGCCGAGTGCACGAGCTACACGGTGCAGGATGATTTTTACGGCGCCTACACGGGGCTGGTGGATGATTTTGTGCTGGTGCGCAATGACGGCACCTACGCCTATAACCTGACCTCCGTGGTGGACGATGCCTTTGTGGGGGTTGAGCAGATTGTGCGCGGTGATGACCTGCTCCCTTCAGCGCCTCGCCAGTCGTATTTGGCGCAGCTTTTGGGTTTGGCGCAGCCACGTTACGCGCACGTGCCGCTGGCGCTCAATACGGAGGGTAAGCGCCTGGCGAAGCGTGATGGTGCGGTGACCCTGCCGCAGCTGCGTGAGGCGGGCGTTGAAGTCCCGAGGATTTTGGGCTGGATTGCCGCCTCCATTCCGGTGTATAACGCGGATGGTTCTGCCCATTCGGCGGATGTTCCGGTGCCCAATGCGGCGGCGATTTTGGAGCGTTTTGACCCGGCTCGCATGGCTACTGAGCCGTGGGTCGTGAGGGATCTCTAAGCCTCTGTGAAATTGTCGTGTAACAGTTCAACACTCCGAACGGCTTTTAAATTTTTTGTTTAATTCGTTTTAGATGCATACGGCTCTGAACGTTTGCGTTGCTTTCAAACTACTTCTCTTGCACCGAAGTGCCCGAAACCCTGAATTCTAGGGATTTTTCGGGCACTTTTTCGCACACGCTCCCACATTGACCCACGTGTACGACCATGAATTTTACACAGCAAATACATATTTATTCCATAGTTCCTCGCTCTTAAGCGTCAAATAGACTTTATTTTCAGCCTCTCAGAGCCTAGACTGTATCCTACGCCACTCATAAAGTTATGAAGTTGCGCATAAATACACAGACGCACACTATCACCAGGAGAGAAGGAACATTATGGCCGCGAGTACATACCAGGTCATCGCGCTGGCGATTTATTTTGTTGCCATGATCGCAATCGGCCTATGGGCAAATAGCAAGAACAACAGCCTCGACGACTATGTGCTGGGCGGGCGTCAGCTCTCCCCCACCGTCGCCGCACTCTCAGCGGGCGCCTCCGATATGTCCGGTTGGCTCCTCATGGGTCTGCCCGGCGCCGTCTACCTCAGCGGCCTCTCCCAGGCATGGCTCGCCGTCGGTCTGACCATCGGCGCATGGTGCAACTGGAAGTTCGTGGCACCGCGACTGCGTAGCTACACCGAAGTAGCAGGCGACGCCGTGACCGTCCCCGTCTTCCTGAGCAACCGCCTCCATGACACCAAGCGCGTGCTGCGCATCGTCTCCGGTGTCGTGATTCTGGTGTTCTTCACCTTCTACGTCTCCTCCGGTATGGTGTCCGGCGGTCTGTTCTTCAAGTCCTCCTTCGGACAGGAATACCACACCGGTATGCTCCTGCTGGCAGGCATCACCGTGTTCTACACCTTCTTCGGCGGCTTCATGGGCGCATCCTACACCGACATGGTTCAGGGTCTGCTCATGCTCGCAGCGCTGATTGCCGTTCCGGTTGTCACCATTATTGACCTCGGCGGCGTGGGCCCCGTGGTTGAGTCCATCAGCCAGGTACGCCCCGACGCGCTGAGCATCTTCGCAGGCACCACCTTCGCCGGTATCGTTTCGTCCCTCGCGTGGGGTCTGGGCTACTTCGGCCAGCCGCACATTATCGTGCGATTCATGGCGATGCGCACCCCCGCAGACGCTAAGTCTGGCCGCCGCATCGGCATCAGCTGGATGGTCCTGACCGTGTTCGGCGCACTGAGCGGCGCATTCATGGGTATCGCATACTTTGCACGCCACCCCGAGGCGTCCCTCACCAACCCGGAAACCGCTGAGTCGGTCTTCCTGGACCTCGCCCAGATTCTGTTCCACCCCCTCGTTGCGGGCCTGATTCTGGCTGCGGTTCTGGCGGCAATTATGTCCACCCTCTCTTCGCAGCTGATCGTGTGCTCCTCCGCTCTGGTGGAAGACCTCTACGGCATCTTCTCCTCGAAGAAGCTCAGCGCAGGCAAGTCCCTGTGGCTCGGCCGTGCAGGCGTGGCAATCGTGGCGCTGGTCGCCGGTGCCCTGGCGTGGAACCCCAACAGCTCCATTCTGCAGCTGGTCGCATTCGCTTGGGCTGGCTTCGGTTCGGCATTCGGCCCGACCGTTCTGCTCTCCCTCTACTGGCGTAAGCTGACCACCCAGGGTGCGCTCGCCTCCATGATTACCGGTGCCGTTGTGGCATTCGCTTGGGGCCAGAGCCCGATGAAGTCCGTGCTCTACGAAATGGTTCCCGGCTTCGCTTCGGCAATGCTGGTCGCAATCATCGTCTCCCTGGTCACCTACAAGAAGAACCAGGTCATTGACGAAGAGTTCGACCGCGCAGTAGAGCTCGCAAAGGTCAAGTAACCCACAAATAACCGTAGCCTACAACTAACCGAGGCCGGGTAAGGTTCCTGACCCAACCTCTAAGGCCCGGGCCGCACACACGCGGTCCGGGCCTTCTTATATGCCCGGGCAACCCATGCCACAACCTCAGACAACGCCCGAGCAACACCTGAGCAACGTGCGGGCAACGTAGAATAGGGTCTATGACTGCACAACTTCCCGAAAAGGTCTCGGACATCTTCAACCCCGCCGACTGGCGCGTCGTCGAAGGCTTCGAAGACTTCACCGACATCACCTACCACCGCCAGGTTGAGCGCGACGAAAACGGCGAAATCCTGCGCGATCTGCCCACCGTGCGCATCGCATTCGACCGCCCCGAGGTCCGCAACGCATTCCGCCCGCACACCGTGGACGAACTCTACCGCGCCCTCGACCACGCCCGCATGACCTCCAACGTAGGCACCGTACTGCTCACCGGCAACGGCCCCTCCGCCAAGGACGGCGGCTGGGCGTTCTGCTCCGGCGGCGACCAGCGCATCCGCGGCCGCGACGGCTACCACTACGCCAGCGGCGACACCGCAGAAAGCATCGACCCGGCACGCGCAGGCCGACTGCACATCCTGGAAGTGCAGCGCCTCATCCGCACCATGCCCAAGGTCGTTATCGCCCTCGTCTCCGGCTGGGCTGCAGGCGGCGGCCACTCCCTGCACGTGGTAGCTGACCTGACCATCGCCTCCGAAGAGTACGGCAAGTTCAAGCAGACCGACGCAACCGTCGGCTCCTTCGACGCAGGCTACGGTTCGGCACTGCTCGCACGCCAGGTAGGTCAGAAGTTCGCCCGCGAAATCTTCTTCCTCGCCAAGGAATACGACGCACAGCGCATGTACGAAATGGGCGCAGTCAACGACGTAGTCCCCCACGCCGAGCTCGAGAACAAGGGCCTGGAATACGCGGCGCACATCGCCCGTCAGTCTCCGCAGGCAATCCGCATGCTCAAGTACGCCTTCAACCTGCCCGACGACGGCATGCTCGGCCAGCAGGTCTTCGCCGGTGAGGCAACCCGCATGGCGTACATGACCGACGAGGCCGTGGAGGGTCGTGACGCGTTCTTGCAGAAGCGTGACCCGGACTGGTCCAACTACCCCTACTACTTCTAAGAGACAGCCCTTATAGAAGTAGTTTCAGATGCATAGGCTCGGAGCCGGATTCCCCCTGATACCCTCAGCTAAGAATCCGGCTCCGGCGTATTTGATGCCGCCCCTCTTTTTCCCCCAGGCATATGACACTCCCGGCTCATAACATACGGCGCATGCCAGCACGCAGCCGCTACCAACAGCCGCTAAGGATTTAGCCATGATGAACACCCCCGCACCCGGGCTCGTGCCCTCCCCCGCTCCGCAGGAGGCTGCCCTGCACCCGCAGGCGGTACAGGTGCGCGCCGATCAGCCCGCCGATCCTCACGCCATGCTGGGTGCCTTTGAGCAGCTGCTGGGTGAGTTCGCGGCGGGTACGGAACACGCAGGGTCGGATAGCTCTATTGCCCTGGTGGTGGGCACCTCCGGATCCACCGGAATCCCCAAACGCACCGCGCTGACCGCGCGAGCTCTTGCCGCCAGTGCGGCAGCCACCGAGAACTTCTTCGGTTCAAACTCCGATGCCGCCTCGCAGTGGCTGTTGGCTCTTCCCGCGCACTATATTGCCGGTGCGCAGGTGCTCGCCCGCTCCGTGCTCGCCGGTACCACCCCGGTCATTGCCCGCTCCGTGACCGAACCGGTGCACTTTAGCCCCGAAGTTTTCCTGCAGGCGGTTGAGCGAATGAGCTCGGCACGCCGGTTTATCTCCCTGGTGCCCACCCAGCTGCATAAGCTCCTTGAAAGCGCGGACGCCAACCCGCACCTGGGCGCTGAAATTCACGAGGCGCTCGGCTCCTTCACCGGCATCCTGCTCGGAGGCGCCCCCGCCAGCGCCGACCTGCTCGCCACCTCCACCACGCTGGGGCTGAACACGGTGACTACCTACGGTAGTGCCGAAACCGCCGGCGGATGCGTCTACTCCGGCTCCGTTCTGCCCGGCGTGCGGGTGGAGCTCGTGCCCGAAGAAGGTATGCCCGCTACGCCGGATACCGCTGGGAAGCCGGCGCAGGTGGGCCGTATTTGGATCAGCGGCGCGCACCTCGCCAGCGGCTACATTGGCGATGCAACCCGCACCGCCGAGCACTTCTTCACCGCCGCGGACGGCACCCGCTGGTACCGCACCGACGACTACGGTCTGCTCAGCCCCGCACACGGCCCCGATAGCGCTGCGCACGACCCCGATAGCGCTGCGCACGGCAATGCACCGCGCCTGCAGGTGCTCGGTCGTAGCGACGACGTGCTCATCAGCGGAGGCGTAAAAATCTCCGCCCGCGCCGTGGCGACCGTCCTCGAAGAGCACCCCGCCGTACGCGAAGCCTGCGTGGTCGGCCTACCCGATGCCCGCTGGGGCACAGCCATTGCCGCCGCGGTCACGCTGGTACCCTCTGCCGGTACCGCGGCTGCACCTACTGAGAATAGCCCCGCCCTGAACGAAGAACTATGCGCCCTGCTACGTGCCCGCTGCGCCGAAAAGCTCGGTGCCCCCGCCGCACCCAAGCAGCTGAGCATCCTGCCGGATTTCCCGCTCACCAGCACCGGCAAGCCGGACCGCGCAAAAATATACAGTATCCTGGACAGAGACTATCGTCAGGGCTAAAGCAGGCTCATCCGCGGGTTTTCACCCCGTACACGTAGCCGCCCGCACGCCCTGACTGTCACCATCACAACCCCTCACGCACAAACTCACGCATCATACGCACTTAGACCCGGAAGGAACCCCCGTGGCAACTGCCGCCCAATGGATTGAAGGCGCTCGCCTGCGCACCCTGCCGCTCGCCGTCGCCCCCATTATTGCCGGCTCAGCTGCCGCCTACGAGATTAACGAATTCAAGCCGCTCTACACGTTCTTGGCGTTCCTCGTCGCGTTCTTCCTGCAGGTCGGTGTGAACTACGCCAACGACTACTCCGACGGCATCAAAGGCACCGACGAAGACCGCGTGGGTCCGCTACGCCTCGTTGGTTCCGGCGTGGCAAGCCCCCGCTCCGTCAAGTTCGCCGCCTTCGCCTGCTTCGGTCTAGCGATGCTTGCGGGTCTTGCTCTGGTGGCTCTGGCGAACCAGTGGTGGTTCCTGGCGATTGGCGCCTCCAGCGTCTTCGCGGCGTGGGGTTACACCGGCGGCAAGCACCCCTACGGCTACATGGGCCTGGGTGACGTATTCGTCTTCGTCTACTTCGGTCTGGTTGCAACCCTGGGCACCCTCTACACGCAGGCGCACACCATGACCCTGCTCGGCTGGGTGGGCGCTATCGGCATTGGTCTGATTTCCTGTGCGCTGCTCATGGCGAATAACGTGCGTGACATTCCCACCGACATTGAGGCGGGCAAGCTGACCATGGCGGTCCGCCTGGGTGAACGCTGGTCGCGCATCACCTACATCGTGGAGATGGCGCTGGCACTGGGTCTGGGCGTGCTCCTACTCGATGAGAACCCCTGGTTCCTGCTGATCTTCCTGCTGGTCGGCCCGACCATCCACTCCTGCGTGACCGTGTGGACGCGCGGCGGCCGCGACCTGATTCCCGTGCTCAAGCAGGCGGGTATTGTGGCGCTCGCATACTCCATGATTCTTGCCCTCGCCGTGTGGCTGGGTTCGCTGGATATTATTAGCCACGAGGTTCAGGTATTCACCGGCTACTAAACCGACCTACGAATCTGCGCCAGATTACCGCGCCGTTACGCCGCTAGCGGGCACCCTGTTCATAGTTCTGCGATAACGCGGCGGTATGTCATAGTAGTGCTTATGATTCGAGCCATGCTGATTATTGGCGGTGCCGCCCTCATCGTGGGGCTGACCCTCTACACCCTCTTGGACGCCGTCCGCACCCCCGCACACGAGGCGCGAACCCTGCCCAAGTGGCTGTGGGTTCTCGTCACCCTGCTCTTCCCCGTGGTAGGCCCGCTCATGTGGCTCATCCTGGGCCGCCCCAAGGCACAGCCCGCAGCAGGCGCTCGCCGCGGCTTCGGTCAGCGACACAACACCCCGGCGCCCTCGGTATCTTCCCCCGACGACGATGAAGAGTACCTGCGCTGGCTCAAAGCAAAAGCAGAACGCGAACGCCGCAGCCGCGAAGCAGAATCGCACAACACGCAGGATTCTGAACGTAAAGATCCCGAGGACGGCACCCCGAATCAGGGTAACGGGCAAAACTAGCCGGGCCAGCTAGGCCCGCGCCCCTCAAGGTGTACAGAAAGAGGCTGTGAGCCCATCCGTTACGGATGTGCTCACAGCCTCTTACTATACTCGAAACAGCTTCGGGAACTAGCTACCGGGCAGCTGAATCACGCCACCGTACAGCGGCGCAGCAGGCTCCGAATACCCCACAAAATGCGGCATCTCATGCTCAAAATCAGTGGTGCTAAACGCCAGAGTCGTAATCGACGCCAGGTTGCACTCGCGGGCACGCGGGTCATGCTGCAGCATGCGGCCCTCAACACCCAGGCGAGTAATCCAAATCGGCAGCTGATGCGACACAATAATCGCCTCCGCACCCTCGCCGCCCAACTCGTAGGCGGTACGCGCCGCGTCCTGGACAGCCGCAGCCATACGGCGAATCTGGTCCAGGTACGACTCACCCCAGGAGGGGCGCGCCGGGTTGTACAGCTTCGTCCAGTGACGCGGGTTCTTCAGCAGCTCCTGCGCGTTCACGTGCAGACCCTCAAAGTAGTTATCCGCCTCAATGACGCGCTCATCCGGCTGCGCGGTCAGACCCAGCAGCTCCTCAACCGGGGCGGCAGACTCACGGGTACGCTGCAACGGCGAGCAGACCAGATGCACAAAACGGGCGCCGCGCTCAGCACGAGCCGCGAACTCCTCAGCGCTCAGACGCACCATCTGCTGGCCCTTATCGGACAAACGGTAGCCGGGCAGACGGCCGTACACGATACGCTCGGGGTTGTGCACCTCGCCGTGACGCATGAGGTGAACTTTAATGGTGGAAGTTTCAGTCATAATCCCAGTCTCTCAGATAGCGCGCCGCACCCCAAACAGGTGACCCGCACATACCCTCTACAAATACAAAACCCGGCGTACAAAACCCAGCCCGCGAAACTGCAGAAACGCAAAAACCCCGCCTCTCCATGCGGAGGGCGGGGCGAAAGAAGTCTATTTACTTCTTGTTGCGGCGCTGGTGGCGGGTCTTACGAAGCAGCTTGCGGTGCTTCTTCTTGGACATACGCTTGCGGCGCTTCTTGATAACGGAACCCATAGGATTTCCTCACTTTACTCGTACCCGGCCGAGTCATTCGACTCGGTAGCTACCCGGGGATATTTATACCGGTATAACCGATCCAAAACGCATTTTAGGCACAGAAATACCCTTGCGTTTTAGAGCGCTACCTACCTAGAGTACTAGGTTTACCCCCATTTTCACCATTCGAGAGCGGCTTTTCAGGAGTTTTTCCCTGAATTTCCGCTTTTCCTGCGGGTATATCCGGGATATTTCGGGGCGAAAACGGGGATTCGGCAACCCTAACGGCGCTTCTTCTTCGACTTCTTCGAGCCCTTACCGCGGCCATGAGACAGCACCGAACCAGAAGAAGCTGCAGCACCCTCAGAAGAGCTCTCCTCAGCCTGGGAGTCGGCCTCTACCGGCTCCTCAGCCGATTCCTGCGTCAATTCCTGCGCGAGGTTAGATTCCTCAGCGGTTTCTTCAACCGGCTCTTCTACGGAAACCTCCTCAGCAGAGTTTTCCTCGGCCGCCGCGTGCAACGCCTTCAAACGCTCAGCACGCTCAGCCTCGGCACGAGCCAGCGCCTCTGCATCCACAACGGGCTTCTCCGGCTTCACATCGGCACTAACCTCGGGCTGAGCCTTCGCAGTCTGCTCCTTCACTGCCTGATCCTTCTCGGCACTCTCCTGAGCTTCCTCAGGCTCGTACACATCCACGCCAAAGAAACGCTTCATCTTCGAGAAGATGCCGCGGCGCTCCTGCACCGGCTCATCATGCGGAAGCTTCTCATAGGTGTCGTGAATGGTCGCAGCCGCCTCAAGGCGGGTAGGCTCAGCAGACTGAACAGCGGGCGCCTCCTGGCGCGCCGGAGCACGCAGAACCTTCTCAGAAGACTCAGCCTCCGCGGGCGCCGCGGCAGTCACGACAGCCGCAGAACGCGCGGTACGGGCAGGCGCAGTCAGCACCCTACTACGATCCACCGGCTTAATGATGGTCGCACGCACCGGAGAAATAATCTGACCGCTACGACGACGCGGAGCCGCCGTAGAAGCACGCAGAACCTTCGCGGGGCCCTCAGCCTCTTCCTGCGCGTGCGCGGCAGGCACGCTCGACATCTGACCGCTGGGAGTCTGCGAGCTGAGAGCCTGGGCGGCAGGAGCCTGGGAGGCGGGTGTAGCCTGCGCTACCGGGGTGCTGCGGCGCGGGGTACCGAAGCTCAGCGGCACATCCGGGCTCACCGGATGAGCGGTAGGCTGAGCGGGGGTTGCGGAAGCTACAGCAGGTGCAGGCTGAGATGCAGCCGGAACAGCGCGTTCTGCCCGATCAGAAACCTCAGAACCCGGAAGAACCTCGGCAGGCTCATCAACAAGCTCGGCAAGGCCCTTAGACGCCGCCTCCTCAATGTAGACGATATCGCCTTCAGGCACCTTGTATTCCACCACAGGAGACACGGCAGAAGAGTGCGCAGACTCAGCCGGGGCCTCAACAGCAGACTCCACCACAGACTCAGGCGCATCCGCGGCGGGCAACGCCCCCACATCAGCGAAGGACGGGTCATCCTGCATCAAATCGTCAAAGTCATCGGCGGCAAACTCATCCACATCAACCGGCGCAAATTCAGAAGCAATCGGCTCACCCGGCAGACCGTTCGCAGAGGTCGCCTCCTGCTCCAGGTCAATACCGGCATCGGCATACATGCCGCGTAGCTGACCAATCACCATGGCACGAGCCGTCGCCGAATCGCCCGCCTTCAAAGCCTCCGCAATAGCGCGGCTCTCAGCACGCAGACGCTCCACAGCGCTACTCCACAGCGGCATACGACCCACCAGCGACAGCATCGACTCAAAACTCGGCTGACGCACCGACGCGAGCAGACCCACCAGCAGCTCATTACCCGCACAACGCATTACCTGGTGGTGGAACGTCAGCAGAAGCTCCAGGAAATCACGAATCGACAGGTCGAAATCTTCCATCTGCGCCAGGACCTCGTCCATCTCCGCGAAGGAGGTGGTCTTTGGGTCAATACGCGCAATCGCCCAGCTTTCCAGCAGAATACGGGTCTGCACCAGGTCACGAGTCGGGTAACGCGAGCTAGACATGTGCAGGCGCAGAGCGGCACTCGCCGCGGAAGCCGGCTCATCGCTCAGGTGCACCAGCATTTCCTTGCCGCGACCGTTGTACAGCTGCACCAGATCCATATCTTCCAGGGTGCGTAGAGCCTCGCGGGTACGGGAACGACCCACACCAATAGCGCGCGCAATTTCGCTATCGCTGGGCAGATCCTGACCCAGCTGAATGTTGCCCTCGAACAGTTCGTTCTCGAGCCAGCGCAGAATTTTACGATGAATAGCCACGTGAATGCGTCTTTCGGTCAAAAAGTGAGTGAGAGTGTGTGTGTTTTACAGAGAGTTAATGCCGGAAGTGATCGGCAGGGCAGACCCTAGCCGCCTGTCTTAGCGGCGGCGGCCACGCAGGAAGCCGAAGAGGCCACCGCGGTGGTTATCTTTCGCCTCAGCGCTGTTCGTCTCAGCGTTGGGGCGGTACACAGAATCGTAGGCGGGCATGGTCTGATACTCGGGCTCCTCAGCGGAGGTTTCAGCCTTAGCAGGCTCACCCTCAACAGGCTCATCATTGGCAGGCTCGACCTTACCGAGTTCAGCCTTCTCAGTAGCTTCTGCGGGCGAAGCTGCTTCCTCAACAGACTCAGCCTCAACAGACTCAGCCTCAACAGATTCAGCCTTCACGGGCTCTTCTGCCACGACTTCATCCACTACGTTCTTCTCAATCACAGACTTTTCAGCTGCAGAATCCTCAGCTGCAAATTCCGTGCGGGTTGCTTCTTCCTTGACGGATTCAGCGGGTGCAACAGGCTTCTCAGCTGCGCCCTTTTCGTCGGTAGCCTTTTCCTCGGCGATCTTTTCAAGCACAACAGCCTCGGGGATCACAGGGATAGGCTGAATCGAGCCGCCCACAACCGCAGCGGGGTCGATGCCATAAGGCACCACAGCCGCAGGCTGAGGGAATACCACCGGCTTCTGCACTACAACAGGCTTAGCCTCAGCAGGTGCCGCGGGGGTAGCGGGCTGAGCGGGGGTTGCCGACGCCGCGGGGGCCACCCCAGCGTCGTAACCGTAGGATGCGGGAGTGAAGGGGCGCATCGGGGTGCTATCCACAGCCTCTTCCTGCGAGGTGGGCTCAGCAGCTCCAGTCTTCTCAGCGACAGCTTCGGAAGCGGTGCTGTCAGCTGCTTGTTCCGCAGGGCGCGAGTAGATGCGCGCGCTGGGGGTCATGTGCTGTGCGCGGGCGCGCTGAATGCGAGCCTGCTCGATTTCCTCGGGGGTGGGTGCCTCAACGGTGAGAGTCTCAGAGTCGGTCGCCTCAGGCTTCGGAGCGCTCTTTTCGGAGGTCTTCTCGACCGGCTTCTCAGCCGTCGCCTTATCGGAGGCAGATGCAGTCACGCCACCGGGCAGTGCCACGGGTGCGTGCGCCTCATTGGACTGGCGCGCAATCTGAACGGTCTCGTTAATCCACTCGGTCACGGTGGCGAATACATCCGGGTTCAGGGAGTAGAGGCGACGTTGCCCCTCCACGGTCACGGAGACCACATCTGCATCGCGAAGGACTTTCAGGTGCTTCGAAATGGTCGGCTGGCTCATGCCCAGCTTTTCAACCACTGCGCCCACCGTGTGGGTTTGCTCAGCGAGAATACGCACAATTCGGCGGCGAGTCGGATCCGCGATGACAGAAAAAACATCAGAATGCATATAGCGATTATGACATATAAAGTGGCGCCTCAAGCTTAGAATGAGGGTGATACAGAAATTACCTTCAAAAATTCTGAAAGACTACTGAATGCTAACCCAACATGGAGCACTGAAAGGGAGAAAAGCATGAAGTGCCTATCACATCTCGTGGTGATTTCCTGTATCTCATCCTAGGCATATGCGAGCCACCCGGCCCCTCAATACTTATATAGCTAATTCAGAATATATAGTTTTCGTGGTTCCACCCACAAAACCAACCGCCCGCCTTCTCCAAGCTCACATATTTACCCCCAAACCACCAGAGCCTCAACCTCCTCAGCAGGCACCCGGCGCGATACACTAGAAGGCGTTAAACACAGGCTCAAACAGCCGCTCAACACATCAACACACCAACCCCCAGACACCCGCTGAAGGAGGCGCATGGGACGCATCATCCGCCGCACCCGGCGCCGATACCACCACCCCCAGGGCCAGCTCAACCGCCGCTGGGACACCCTCAGCGGTGCCACCTCCGAACCCCAAAAGCAGCAGACTCGCCGAAGCCGCCGCGACCGCCGCGAAGCTGAAAACCTCAGCATCCTCACCAGCGTGCCCGGCATCGATCTTGACCGTCTGCCTACCCTACGTGACCACGAAGACTCCGAGACTCAGCGCAAACGAACCCCGCTAGAGTTCAACCAGAAGACTCTCGAACGCTTCCGCGACTTCATTGATTCCTCGGTTCTGGCGTCTCCCTCACGCACCGCAATCAGCGCGTTCTTTCTAGTCATCATCTTCTTCACCATCATGCTGTCCCTGCCGATTTCTTCGGCAGACGGGCAGCGCGTCGCGCTACACCACGCGGTCTTCACCTCCACCAGCGCGGTCACCGTGACCGGTCTGACCACCGTTTCCACGGCGGATCAGTGGTCAACCTTTGGTCAGGCAATGATTCTTCTCGCCTGCCAGGTGGGTGGTCTGGGCACGCTGACCATCACCTCCCTGCTGGCGCTGGCTATCGGCCGCAAAATGGGTCTGCGCACCAAGCTCATCGCCCAGGAAGACCTGAACATCAGCCGACTCGGCGAGGTCGGCGGCATCGTCAAAGCGGTGGCGTACGCGTCTTTCTCCATCGAAGCGTTCATTGCAATGCTCCTCACCCCGCGCTTCCTCGCCCTTGGTGAAGCACTACACGAGGCTCTGTGGCACGGCATTTTCTACTCGGTTTCGGCATTCAACAACGCCGGATTCACCCCGCACTCGGACGGCATCGTACCCTACGGCCACGATCTCTTCCTGCTCGTACCCATCTGCATCGCGGTGTTCCTCGGCTCGCTCGGCTTCCCCGTGTTCATTGCGATTCAGCGCAACCCTTTCCGTCCCTCACACTGGCAGCTCACCGCAAAACTGACCGTGGTCACCACCCTCTTCTTCTTCGGTTTTGGCGCCTTCTTCTGGGGTCTTTTCGAGTGGAATAACCCCGCAACCATCGGTTCCTACTCTCCCGGCGATAAAATCCTCAACGCCATCTTCGCCTCCGTGATGATGCGTTCGGGCGGCTTCAACCTGGTTGACATGGACGCCATCACCCCCGTCTCCACGCTACTGACGGATACGCTCATGTTCATTGGTGGCGGCTCCGGCTCGACCGCAGGCGGCGTGAAGGTCACCACCATCGCCGTGATTGCCCTGTCGATTCTTGCCGAGGCGCGAGGTGACCAGAAGGTCGTAGCGTTCAATCGCACCATCCCCGAATCCTCTCTGCGCATTGCCATCTCTGTGATCGTTATGGGTGCTACCGTGGTAGGTGTTGGCACCGCATCGATTCTCATCATTAGCGGCGCAGATCTCAAAGAAGTCATCTTCGAGGTCATCTCTGCCTTCGCGACCTGCGGCCTCTCAAACGGCCTCTCCGCCAGCCTACCTCCGGCAGGCGTGTACGTGCTCAGTGTGCTCATGCTCATCGGTCGTGTGGGCACAACAACCGCCGCAACCGGCTTGGCAATGCGTTCACGCCGCCGCCTCTACAAGTTCCCCGAAGAAAGGCCCACCATTGGCTAGTGCACATAACGCCCCCGTCCTCGTCATCGGCCTGGGACGCTTCGGTTCGGCTGTGGCTGCCCAGTTGCGCCTGCAGAATAAAGAGGTTCTCGCCATCGAGAAGGACCCCGAGCTGGTGCAGAAATGGTCCGGCGTGCTGACCCACGTGGTCTCCGCCGATGCGACCGATATCGACACCCTGCACCAGTTGGGTGCGGACGAGTTCGGTTCCGCCGTGGTGGGCGTGGGCACCTCCGTGGAGGCGTCCGTGCTGATTACCGCGAACCTCGTAGACATTGGCGTGGAGCGTATCTGGGCGAAGGCTATCACCCCCGCGCACGGCAAGATTCTGGAGCGTATTGGCGCGCACCACGTGGTCTACCCGGAGGCGGACGCCGGCCGCCGCGCCGCGCACCTCGTCTCGGGTCGACTGCTGGACTACATTGAGTTTGATGACGACTTCGCGATTGCGAAGATGCGCCCACCGAAGGAAACCCACGGCTTCACCCTCGCAGAGTCGGATATCCGTTCCAAGTACGGCGTGTCTGTGGTCGGCATTAAGTCCCCCGGTGAGGACTTCACCTACGCGGACGCGACCACCCGCATTCACTCGCGCGACATTCTGATTGTGTCCGGTCAGGTGGACCTGATTGAGCGTTTCGCGGCGCGCCCCTAAGTGCGTTTTTCCTCGCTGCCTTGAGGAACCCGAGAATAGACATAGAAAAGCAAATAAGCATAGAAAAACAGCCTCTTCCCGTTCTGCCGGGAGGAGGCTGTTTTTCTGTAGTTTTACCCAATCAGAGGGATGCTACCGGACGGTATTAGTCCCCGCTGATTAGTCCTCGTCAGCGGTGTACAGCTGGCTCATTTCCGCCGAACGGGCGGCACAGGCGCGCATCGCGTCCTCGGTCAGCTGGAAGAGGCCACCCTCCACGAAGGTGTTCAGCGCACGCTCGGTGGTGCCGTTCGGGCTGGTCACGGCGCGGCGCAGGGCGGGCGCATCCGGGTTGGTGTCGAGCAGGAAGCCCGCACCGGCAACGGTTGCGCTGGCAAGCTTGAGGGCGGTGTCTGCGTCCAGGCCGAGCTTCTCGCCGGCGGCGGCCATCGCCTCCGCAAGCAGGAACGCGTATGCCGGGCCGGAACCGGAGACGGCGGTGACCGCATCCATCTGGTCCTCGCGGACCTCAACGACCAAGCCGACGGTGCCCAAGACCTCTTCGACGAGCTTCTTCTGCTCGTCCTTCACGGTGTCGGTGGTGGAGATGGCGAGCACGCCCTTGCCCACGGAGGAGGGGGTGTTCGGCATGCAGCGAACAATGGGCTGACCTGCGGGAAGGCACTCGGCGAGGGTTTCGAGGGTCACGCCGGCAGCAACGGACACCACAACGGCGTTCGGTGCGAGGGCGGGCGCAATATCGCGGGCGAGCTCGACGATGCCGTAGGGCTTCACGCCAAGCAGCACGACGTCTGCGTGGGCGGTTGCCTTGTGGTTGCCGTCGGCTTCACCGCCGGTGGTGATGATTTCTACCTTGTCGCCGAGGCGCTGGGCGAGAGCGGCGCGAGATTCTTCGCTACGCACGGTGGCGCGGATGTGGGCGGGGTCGTGGCCTGCAGCGAGCAGACCTGCGGCGATGGAGCCGTTCATGGAGCCGGTGCCGAGAAAAGCAATAGTTGCGGTCATCGTTGATCCTTCC
>ENA-OWMY01000231-OWMY01000231.1-metagenome-genome-assembly--contig:-NODE-231-length-16891-cov-9.857627_pt1 | contig 16891 bp, 17 predicted proteins | sample MGYA00245358_ERZ651122 | MGnify/ENA primary metagenome ERZ651122 (study PRJEB26857, sample SAMEA4031752) | metagenome | biome: human; feature: oral; material: saliva | place: Philippines | collected 2014...
TGATTTTACATTGACAAATTCGTCATTAATTAGATATTTTTCCATAATTTACCTCTTTTTTACTATTATTAAGTTTATTTGATTTCATAATACACTAATTATCTACTTTTGTCATCAATTTAGTTTTATAGAAAATAATAGTATTTTCATTTAAGAGGTTGTACTTCAGAATTCATCCATGTACTATCCATTAATTTCATCAATAACTTCTTTTAACAATTCATAAGAGTGATGTTGAGCCTCTTCATCATAAATATATGAATTTATCATTAATTCATCAAAGTCTACCCTACGTTTTAAATCTAAAATCTGATTCTTCACAGTTTCCTTATTTCCAATAAATGAGATTTTTGTCATCTGATTAACCACAGATTTCTCATGATCAACTATCTCATCATGTTCAAATGCAATTGGTCCAAAATGTGGCACTTTAGTTGTAGCTATATAATTTTTCCAAACCGCTTCTTCCGATTGTACTGGAGGAACCATACCTTGAGGATTACTTGTAATGATATTTAAAAATGATTGAATCTGAGTTGTTGATAATCTTTTTGCTTCTTCATCAGTATCAGCAACAACTGCATTAGCACCTAAAATCACATACGGCTCACTTAAAACTTCTGACGGTTTAAAGTAATGTCTATAAATTGCTACTGCATTTTCCATCATAGCTGGAGCAAAATGTGATGCAAATACATAAGGTAGTCCTAGTTCAGCAGCTACATATGCACTATCAGTACTAGATCCCAGAATATATAATGGAACATCAAGCCCGGCTGCTGGATATGCATGAACAGGTCGCTTATCTTTAAAATACTCTGACAGTTCTACAACTTCTTTTTTAAAATCCATCTCTCTATTAGTATTTCTTCTAATAGCACGCGCAGTATTATAATCTGTACCAGGTGCTCGACCTAAACCTAAATCAACTCTATCTGGATATAAAGTTTCCAAAGTTCCATATTGTTCTGCAACTATATATGGACTATGATTAGGTAACATCACACCACCTGATCCTACTCTAATATTTTTTGTATTATCTAATGTACGTTGTATTAGTAATTGTGTCGCACTACTAGCTACACTTTTCATATTATGATGTTCTGCAATCCAATATCTTTCATATCCTAATTCATCAGCCTTTTTAGCTAATCTAATCATTGCATCTATTGCATCTTTAAAATTTTCTCCTTGTCTTAATGGAGCTAAATTTAAAATTGAAATTTTCATAGTTTTTCACCTCTATTTATTTACCATTTTTAACAACTCATCTACAGCTACAATTCCTAGTTGATTTGCTGCAAGAGGACTGTCTCCAGTTATTAAGTTTCTATCTATATGAACCTGACCGCTTATTGCTTCATTTACTATTTTCGCACCCAAACTTTCTAGCTTTTCTGCTAATAACCATTTTAATTTTCCTGGCATATAGCCAATTTCTTGGTTTGCTCCCTCATCTATACTATCAGGGAAAACAGTCATTTCATAATTTTTAAATAAAAACTCTGATTCGTCAATATTTCCTGAAATTAGTGCAGCAGGTCCATGACATAGTGTTATGATTTTTTTATTTTCTTTAATTGCCCATTTAAGAACCTCTTTTACTTCTCTACTTTCAGGTAAATTAATCATTGCACCATGACCACCTGGTATGAAAACTCCTGAATAAGGTGAATTTTCTGAAGTAATATTCTCCAAAATTCTATCTAATTTAACAGGATTCTCAAATTTTTCTATATATTTATTATAAAGCTTCATAACATTTTCATCTTTTTCTGGCATTGCCCACATCTCTAATTTTACAGAATTTCCCGATAAAGTAACAATATCTATCTCAAATCCAGCAGCATCGATATGTAACATTGGTAATAATGTTTCTACAGGATGATTACCTGTTGAAAAAAACTTACCATTAGACATTTGTAAATATCTTTCATCTGTCGCTATCATTAAAATTTTATTCTTTTCACCGCTATATGTGTTTTCAAATTTAAAACCATCAAAATTCGTTACAGGACTAGTATATACACTCAAAGAATAATCTGATGGAAAATATGCGTTGTGTTCTGCTCTATCTTTTACTGGTTGATTTGTTAATTTTGTCATTTTAATTCTCCTAACTTTTATCCAAAAATATTTGCTTGCACAAACAAGTACATGGATAGAATATAAAAATCAAAATAATAAATTCTGATTTTATATTTTATCACTATTTCTATTTAATACATCTGTAACTATACTCGTAGTGTTTTCTAGGTACTTTTTTCCTTTAGGTGTTAATTTGATACATACACCTCTCTTGTCCTCAGCAGAAGAAAATCTTTCTATAACACCACACGTATTCTCAAATTTAGCTAACATTCTTGATGTTGCACTTAAACTTAATGAAATCTTAGTACTTAAATCTGTCATTCTTAATATATTTCCTTCGGTTTCATTCAAGTAATGTAAGCTATAGTATTCATTTAAAGTTATTGGATGCTCTCCTTTTGATAAGGCATCTTCTAATTCAGTACTTATTTGTTTCATATTACTATGGAATGCAATCCATTTATTTACTACTTCTTCATTATTCATTTGTCACCTCTTAATTTACTTGCGTTTGCAAGTAAATTAATATTACTACTTTTATTATTAATTGTCAATAAAACTATCTTTTTTTATTACTACTAGATAAAAATATCCTTTTGTGCTAAATTCTCAATACACTCATCATAGTATGTTGCATCATGTTCTTTATAAATCGGCTTATTTATTTTATACTCTTTTAGATCGTTGTGAGGAGAACAAATTTTTCCTCTATAATTTTTATCTAGCCATTCTTCACTAACATTATATCCTCTATTCTTCATTTCCTGCATGATTAATTCATGATACTTGAAAAGGAAAAATGGCTTATGTTTAAATACATAATCTACCGTTGAATGTTTCTTACCTCAACCATTTCCTCTTAATGCACAACACTCTCTATGTTGACCTAAAAGTTGTTGCCTTGGTAGTTTTGATATTAGTTCTTCATGCCAAAGTCTCATCTTATCCTCCATTGATAAAAGTAGATTCTTCCAAATATTTATTTGGATATTTCTTTAGAAGATGTTTTACTTCTTTTATCAAATCTTCTTTTTTGTATATATTATTATGATATTCTTCAATCATTTCGAAAAAATTTTCTTTTTCTTCTTTTGTTGCATATTTTTTAAAATATCCCCAGACATGATGTAATGCATTCGTTACTTGTCCTTTATCTTCAGGTAAACTTACAGCTTGTTTTATAAGCTCACTCACTTTATTTTGAGATACTTCTTCTTGCTTTAAATACGTTCTAATTTCTAAGTATATTTTACTTGAATGACTTAAAACAAGATATTTATTTTTTGCCCATAACTTTTGACATTGAACTCTTTCTTCCTTATTATTCATTTTATCCTTTCGAAAACAGTTTATTTTTAATTTAAAGCCAGTACATTTCTTAGATATCCTACTAATGAATCATTTAACTCTTTTCCTTGAATGTATTCAAATATTATAGAACCATCATTTTTTTCTATATCTAATACATTATAATTTTCATCGACATAATTATTAAATTTCATTTTATTAATAAAATCGGGAAAATCCTTAAATTTTTCCAACCAAATTTTTGTAGTTCCATTATTATAGGCTTTCTCCATTGGTGTTTTTTTACAATTAAAATACATTTTTAAATCATATAGCAAACAATCAATTCGATCTTTATAAATAGCATATCTGTACGTATTAATTGTTGGTAGTTTATGTCTTGGCCATATAAAATGAAAATCTAATTTTGATCTTATAGTTTCATAATCTTTAATCCATTTTGAGTATAAGCCATTATTTATTTTTACTAGTTGCTTTCTACCACATATTACATCTGCAGATAATATTATTTTTTCGTTATCTACATAGTCAATAAGTTTTTTTCCTTTTCTTTCTAAGTTATACTTCTCTCCTAATTTTATATATAATTCTTCATCACACTCATCTGCATCTAGACACAGCTCCGTAAAAATTATCTCTAAAAAATCTGAATCATTTTCATTAAGAAATTTATAAAAATCACTATTATAAAATTCATTACATCGTACTATATTTTCTTTGTATATTTTCATACTAATCATTCTCCAACTTTTAAAATTCTATAAATGCTATTTCTAATTGTAAATCCCACACTAATATTGTATTATATTTCGATATCATTTACTACATATTGATATCAAACTGTATAAAAAGTTCCTTATTAAGTAATATCATAATAAGGAACCTCTGTATCTGTATTATATTTTTGTTGTATTAAATTTAACCCTGTTCTTTTGGTTTGCTAAGTCCATTTTTATACGCAATAAATTTAATAGATTGTCATTGTCAATCGATACTTTTCCTGAATCATCTACTTGAATTGCAAGGTATTGTTTTTCTTTTGCCAAATAATCCATACCTTGTAAATCCACGTATCCATCACCTTTGAAATCAACTGATGCTAAGTAAAAGATAAATTTAGAAAATCCTTTTTCTGCAGTATTTTTACTTGTTGCATTCATTTGAGCTAATGGCTCAAAAAATGTTTTGTAGTTTGGTTTATAAGTAGCTTTAACCGTGTATTGATATGTATCGATAGTTGGGGAAATTAAAGATAAGTAAACAGTATTACCCTCAACTTTATAATCAATAAAATCATAAGCTCCAGCTTTACCATAAGCATTACCATTAACTTTTAGAATCATAGGACCATATTCATTCATATCGTAATTAATATTTTGATATTTAAAATTAACATTTTCTTCCGATGGAATCATGGACTGTTTTAAATCATTCCAAACCTTTTTATACATTTCTCTTTGATTATCGAATCCTGCCGCTTTAACAATAACATCGATATTTTCTTGGTTTACATAGAAAGCATCAACAACTTTAAGTGCTTCTTGGACTTTTTTATCAGTTATGGTTTTACGTTTTTCTTCTAATTTACTCTGAGCTCGCTTTAATCCAGTTAAGTCGTGATCAAAACTTTTTCCAGTATTCTGCTCAATATAAGTACGTTTAGAACCAACGGGTGAAACTTTAGCATTCCAATCAAAATCTTTACCTGGTCCTTCAACAGTTTTTTGTTTTTGCTCACTCTGCTTATTTTCAGTTGATTGTTTAACACCACAACCAACTACACCAATAGATAACAGTGTTGCTACTGAAATTAATAAAATATTTTTCTTCATATACTTTCCTCCTAAATAACTATATTATTATAGTCACTCTAATTATAACATAACAGTTAAAAAAAGAAGTGCTAACTTTAATAACCACTTCTTGTAAATATTATTTTAGCATTAAAGTACCAATGAAATATTTCCATATAATATTATTCTAAATATACCTATAATAGCTAAATGTATTGGATAATAGTAGTAAAAGAACCACTTAGAACCAATATGTTTTCCTCTTGTACCATCATATCTCATTAATAATGGTAGAGAGAATAAAGTTGCAAACTGTAATACTCCATAAAATACATCTATAAATATAATATAAATAGCTGCATAAACACTTATCCATATAACATAATCAAGTATTTGTTGTTTTTTATTATCTCTATGATTATATAAAAAGAATGGCATCATTAGAGCTATTGAAGACCAATCCGCTACAAATGTTAATAAACAGAAAACAATAATTGCTAAAATCTTTAATGTATTATTTATCTTCTCACTTCTAAAGATTGCTATTAATGCAACCGACATCGCCAATGGGAATAAGACACTTGTTTTATTAAATATACTTCCTGTAGTTATATCAAATGGTACACCTAAACCAAAACAAAAAGCAAAGTGACTGATAACAGCAAAGCTCATGATTCTAAAGAAATATTTTTTTATATCTTTTGTATAATAACATCCTTCTGCGATAAAATACCACATAATTGGTGCTGTTAAACGTCCTACTATGTGCATAAGTACTGGTATTGGTTCTTTAACTAAACCCGGATATAATAGCCATGCTAAATGATCAATTGTCATAGCAATTATAGCTATATATTTTAACTGAGTTCCATCAAACTTTAAATTCTTCATCTTCTTCCTTTCTATACTATTTTGATTTTATTTAAAAATACTAGTTAATATATTGCTCATAAATTTAAGATAATGAAAATACTACACATTACCTTAACACATATTATCATATTAATATGCTTTATACAACTATTTATCTAACAATATATAATTCAAAAATAAGAAAAACTTTCAAAAATAAAAGTCTTTCTTATCTGAACATGGCTATTTCTAAACTATCCATATATTGAGCTAATGACTTATTAAATTTTTCATAATCAGCTTCTTGAAATTCCTCTGTAGCACAGGCCACTGAGCAGCTAACTACTTGTAGTTGATTATAGAAAGTTATCATCAATGGTACACCTATTATTTTAGACATACCTCGTATAGTCATCTTTCCAGCTTCTTCTAATTCCATAACTTGTTCTTTTGAGTTTATATTTACAATTTTATCACCAACTAGGACTTCAACATTATCATAGTAATCATAAGCTAATTCAACACCTCTACAAATATGTTCCCAACCTACTCTATAGGTCAATCTATATTCTGCAAATAACCATCCATTTTCTTTCTCTACACCAAGTAAAAGCATATTATTTATCTCCTATATATTTATGTATTAGTTTAATTATATTCTAACTTATACTTATTAGCAACAAAAAAATGCCTAAGTTATTTCACTTAGACACTTTATATTTTATCTTTCTTTTGTCAAAATACCATCTTTCATTCGATAAACATGATCACATTTTTCAATCATTCTATTATCATGTGTTACCATAATAATTGATTTGTTTTTTTCTTTACATTCTTTAGATAGTAAATCTACCACTTCAAACGCTCTATATGAATCAAGACTAGCTGTAGGTTCATCAGCTAAGATGATAGCCGGATTATTGTAGAGAGCTCTAGCAATAGCTAATCGTTGTCTTTCTCCACCTGATAAGTCTTTGGGTAATTTATTTTCTAAATGATCTATTCCTAATTCTTTAAATAGAGATTTTTGATCTTGAAGTGTTTGTCTTTTTTTCTTATTTATTCTATCAACTAGTTCTAACTGTTGTTTTGCAGTTAAAAATGGAACCAAATTAGATGCCTGCAGAACAAAACCAATATCGTTAAATCGTAACTTTGACCTTTCTTTCTCAGACAAATTAGTATAATCTTTTCCATTAATAATTATTTGACCTTTAGATGGAGTTTGTAAACCTCCAGCTAATGTTAAGAAAGTTGATTTACCTGAACCTGATGGACCGATAATCGCTATAAATTGCCCTGCTTCTATTTTAAAATTGGTTTCTTTCAGAGCTTCTATCTCTTTATTTCCATCTTGATATGATCTAGTTACATTTTTAAATTCTAATACATTCATATGACACCTATCCTATTGCTTTTAATGGATCAATTTTTCTAATAGCTAAAACAGAGAATAATGTTCCAACTAATGAAAAAATAATCAAACTTACGAAGATAATACTGTAATAAAGTCCGTTTCCTAAAAATGGTACTGCTGATGGTAATATAAGCGATGTTGCCCATGTTCCGACCAAACCTAGTATACTTCCAACTAATGAAAGTAAAAATGTTTGCGATAAAACAGAAGTTCCAATAATTCTATTTGAAATTCCTTGGGCCTTCATTATACCAAAGATAGGTGTTTTCTGAATAGTAAGTACATACATAAAAATACCTATAATAATAGCGGAAATCACTATTAGGAATCCTATCATTAGTCCAAATGTTAAGATTTGAGCACTATATCCAGGTAATTCATTAATAAAATCTTTTACACTAACTTTTTGAAAAATAGAGCTGTCGTAATCCTTTAATTCTCCTTTTATTACAAAAGCATTAATTATAGGGTTATCGATTGATTTATTATTACCGTATTTCAGCACTTGAAAATCATTAATATTCATATATACTACAGAAGCAACATTAAATCTTGATTTTTCCGTGTAACCTACTATTTTTAAATCAATATCTGAGTTTGCAGTTTTAATAGTATCTCCTATAGAATACCCTTCTTTTTCAGACAAACTTTTTTCAATAACAACTTCATTTTTAGATTCAAAAGTTCTACCTTGAATTACTGGGGATATTAAAAAGCTTCCATTTTCAACTCCAAAAATACTGACTTTTTGTTTAACATCCTCATTTAAATTCTTTTTAGTGATGGCAACTGTAACCATCTGACTAAAAGGTTCAACATTATCTGCAGATAAAGATTCTTTATCTGATAATTTCAGATTAGATAAACCAATAGTTTTATTTGCTTCTGAAGAAAGTAATACCGTATCCGCCTTCCAATGATCAATTGAAGATCTATTCTGATCTATTAATCCAAAAGCTAATCCAGATAAGAAAAACATCAAATAAGAAACTAGTGTAAGTAATCCTACAATAAGACTATACCTGAGCTTAGCATCCTTTATTTCATTAATAGCTAAAAACATTTTTTCTCCTTAAAATATAAAATTTTTATTCATAAATAATAAATTGCATTATACTAAGCATATAGAATATAACTTGTAAAGTCAAATTATTAAATTATAATGGATATCTATTATCTCTATTTAAGCGGAATAATATTTTCTACAAATAGCCAAAAGAGACATTTAGACTTTCTAAAGACCTCTTTTATTAACAATAAATTTATTAAATTATTTTTTATTAATCCAACTATGTACTATTGTAGCAATTTCAATAGGAGGCTTCATATACATCTCATGTCCACAATTTTCAACTAACTCAACATCAAAATATTTCGGAAGTTTATCTAGTGATATCTTTCTCCATTCAGGTTTTTCCTTATATGCTGAAGCTATAAATAATACATCTTTTGATTCTAAATTTCTTTAGTATGATTTAATTATTCGGCGTAATTTAAGTAAATAAGAAACTTTCTCAAAATCTAAATCTAATTCAAATTTGTCATATAAAACTATAAATTTTCTATAATAACAGAAAAATCGAAGTTAATTTCTTAACTTCGATTCCAAAATATTACTCAATATCCCTAGAGTAACTTTGATTTTATCTAATAATATACATAAATATTTGAATTTACTATATTATTTCCCCTATACTACCTTTAAACATATTATACACCTCTTACAGTTTTTCTGCAAGGATTTACTAAAAATAGTACGTATTTTCTAATGAAAATACAAAAAAAAATGATTTTACAGCAAAAATACAATATTAATACATATAATTTTTTAAAACTATCAAATTTCTCCAATTAAAATATGAACTTTATGTAAATCTATATTTAAGTATATAAAAAAAGCAAGGTGAAATTCACCTTGCTTTATGTGTTTCAATTCAATTATTATTTAACGATTGAAGTTACAACACCTGAACCTACAGTACGTCCACCTTCACGAATTGAGAAACGAGTTCCTTCTTCGATCGCGATTGGAGAAATAAGTTCTACGTTGATTGATACGTTATCCCCAGGCATTACCATTTCAGTACCTTCTGGTAAAGTAACTACACCAGTTACGTCAGTAGTACGGAAGTAGAATTGAGGACGGTAGTTTGTGAAGAATGGAGTGTGACGTCCACCTTCTTCTTTAGATAATACGTACACGTCAGCTACGAATTGAGTGTGTGGAGTGATTGTTTTAGGAGCTGCTAAAACTTGTCCACGTTCGATATCTTCACGAGCAACACCACGTAATAATGCACCGATGTTATCTCCTGCTTCAGCGTAATCTAATAATTTACGGAACATTTCAACACCTGTTACAGTAGTTGAAGCTGGTTCTTCAGTTAATCCAACGATTTCTACTACGTCTCCAACTTTAACTTGTCCACGTTCAACACGTCCAGTAGCAACTGTACCACGACCTGTGATTGAGAATACGTCCTCAACTGGCATCATGAATGGTTTAGCGTTATCACGTTCTGGAGTTGGGATGTACTCGTCAACTGTTTCCATTAATTCGATGATAGCTTTTTCTGCATCAGCATCTCCTTCAAGAGCTTTAAGAGCAGAACCTTTGATTACTGGTAGTTCATCTCCGTCGAATCCGTATTCAGATAATAGTTCACGAACTTCCATTTCAACTAATTCTAATAACTCTTCGTCATCAACCATATCACATTTGTTTAAGAATACAACGATTTTTGGTACTCCAACGTTACGAGATAATAGGATGTGCTCACGAGTTTGAGCCATTGGTCCATCTGTAGCAGCGATTACTAAGATAGCTCCGTCCATTTGAGCAGCACCAGTGATCATGTTTTTAACATAGTCAGCGTGTCCTGGGCAGTCTACGTGTGCGTAGTGACGGTTTGGAGTTTCGTACTCGATGTGAGAAGTGTTGATTGTGATACCACGTTCTCTTTCTTCTGGTGCGTTATCGATTGAAGCGTAGTCTTTAGCTTCTCCACCATAAGTTTTTGCTAATACAGTAGCGATAGCTGCTGTTAAAGTAGTTTTACCGTGGTCAACGTGACCAATTGTTCCAATGTTAGCATGTGTTTTACTACGGTCAAATTTTTCTTTTGCCATTTTAAAAATGTCTCCTTCAAGTTAATAAAATTTTAATTTTTTAAATTAGTCACATAGCATTCTATGATAACTATATTTTATAATGTTACAACAAAAATTGCAACTATAAAGAATAATTTTTATTATCCTTTATTTTTTTTGATAATTTCTTCAGAAATTGATTTAGGTACTTCTTCGTAGTGGTCGAATACCATTGAGTAAGTACCACGTCCTTGAGTTGAAGAACGTAGAGAAGTTGCATATCCGAACATTTCAGATAATGGTACTGAAGCACTTACTACTTGTGCGTTACCACGAGCTTCCATACCTTCAACACGTCCACGACGTGAAGTGATATCTCCCATGATATCTCCTAAGTATTCTTCAGGCATTACAACTTCAACTTTCATGATTGGTTCTAAGATTACTGGGTTACATTTTTTAGCAGCTTCTTTAAGAGCTAATGATGCAGCAACTTTGAACGCCATTTCAGATGAATCGACATCGTGGTATGATCCATCGAATAATTTAGCTTTAACGTCGATTAATTCGTATCCAGCTAATACCCCATTTGCCATAGAGTCTTTTAATCCTGCTTCTACTGCTGGGATGTATTCACGTGGAACTACCCCACCAACGATAGCATTTTCGAATTCAAATCCTGCACCTGGCTCATTTGGAGTGAACTCAATCCATACGTCCCCGTATTGTCCACGTCCACCAGATTGACGAGTGAATTTACCTTGTACTTGTGCAGCTTGTTTGAATGTTTCACGGTAAGATACCATTGGAGCACCTACTGTACATTCAACTTTGAATTCACGACGCATACGGTCAACGATGATGTCTAAGTGAAGCTCACCCATACCTGCGATGATAACTTGTCCAGTTTCTTCGTCAGTTCCAGCACGGAATGTTGGGTCTTCTTCTTGTAATTTTTGTAAAGCTGTAGACATTTTATCTTGGTCAGCTTTTGATTTTGGTTCAACTGAAAGTTGGATAACTGGTTCTGGGAATTCCATTGATTCAAGAATAACTTCGTTTTTCTCGTCACAAAGTGTGTCCCCAGTAGTAGTATCTTTAAGACCAACAGCTGCAGCGATATCACCAGCGTAAACTTCAGCGATTTCGTTACGAGTGTTAGCGTGCATTTGTAGGATACGTCCTACACGTTCACGTTTACCTTTAGTTGAGTTTTTAACGTATGAACCAGATGATAAGATACCTGAGTACACACGGAAGAAAGTAAGTTTCCCTACGAATGGGTCAGTCATAACTTTGAAAGCTAATGCTGAGAATGGCTCTTCATCAGAAGAGTGTCTTTCTACTTCTTCATCAGTATCTGGGTTAATACCTTTAATTGCAGGTACGTCTAATGGAGATGGTAAGTATTCTACTACTGCATCTAGCATTGGTTGTACACCTTTATATTTGAAGGCTGATCCACATACTACAGGGAAGAATTCTACAGATAATGTAGCTTTACGAATTGCAGCTTTAAGCTCGTCAATTGTAATTTCTTCTCCACCTAAGTATTTTTCCATGAAGTCTTCATCGAATTCTGCAACAGCTTCGATAAGTTTTTCACGGTATTCTTCAGCTTGATCTTGGTATTCAGCTGGGATTTCTTTAACAACAAGATTTTCCCCAACGCTACCTTCGTTGTAGATAGCTTTCATCTCAACAAGGTCGATTACACCTTCGAATAAATCTTCAGCTCCGATTGGAAGTTGAATTGGGTGTGCGTTAGCTTGTAATCTGTCGTGGATTGTTCCTACAGAGTATAGGAAGTCAGCTCCTGTTTTATCCATTTTGTTAACGAATACGATACGAGGAACTCCATAAGTTGTAGCTTGACGCCAAACTGTTTCTGTTTGTGGTTCAACACCTGATTGCGCATCTAATACTGCTACTGATCCATCAAGTACACGAAGTGAACGTTCAACCTCAACTGTGAAGTCTACGTGTCCCGGTGTATCGATGATGTTGATACGGTGGTTTTTCCATTGAGCAGTTGTTGCAGCAGATGTGATAGTGATACCACGTTCTTGTTCTTGTTCCATCCAGTCCATTTGAGAGTTACCATCGTGAGTATCTCCGATTTTGTGGATTTTCCCAGTGTAGAACAAAATACGCTCTGTTGCAGTAGTTTTACCTGCGTCGATGTGAGCCATGATACCGATGTTACGAGTATCTTTTAAAGAAAATGCTCTAGTCATGAGTCAATTTTCTCCTTTCATAAATTTTTAAATGTTTTGAGTAATTTGTCTTTTATAGTGAAAAACTCAAGCTATAAAATAGCTTGATATTCACCCTATAATTACCAACGATAGTGAGCAAATGCTTTGTTAGCTTCAGCCATTTTGTGAGTATCTTCACGTTTCTTAACAGCTGAACCAGTGTTATTTGCTGCGTCTAAAATTTCATTAGCTAAACGTTGTTCCATAGTTTTTTCTCCTCTTAAACGAGAATAGTTAACTAACCAACGTAGACCTAATGTAGTTCTTCTTTCAGCACGTACTTCTACTGGTACTTGGTAGTTAGAACCACCAACACGACGAGCACGAACTTCAAGAACTGGCATAATGTTGTTTAATGCTTCTTCGAAAACTTCCATAGCATCACGTCCTGATTTTTCTTTAATTAAATCAAACGCAGAATATAAAATTCTTTGTGCTGTACCGCGTTTCCCATCTAGCATTAATTTGTTAATCAATTTTGTAACTAATTTTGAGTTATAAATTGGATCTGGCAAAACGTCACGTTTTGCAACTGGACCTTTACGTGGCATAGTGTCTGCCTCCTTTCACGAATTCTTTTTATCAAATTTTTATCTTATATTATTTTTTCTCTTTTGGTTTTTTAGCACCGTATAGTGAACGTCCTTGTTTACGGTCGTTAACTCCTGCAGTATCTAAAGCTCCACGGATGATGTGGTAACGTACCCCTGGTAAGTCTTTTACACGTCCTCCACGAATAAGTACAACACTGTGTTCTTGTAGGTTGTGTCCGATACCTGGGATATATGCTGTTACTTCGATTTGGTTTGATAAACGAACACGTGCATATTTACGTAAAGCTGAGTTAGGTTTTTTAGGTGTCATAGTCCCAACACGAGTACAAACTCCACGTTTTTGTGGTGAAGAAATGTTAGTTTCTTTCTTTCTTTGAGAGTTGTAACCTTTGTTAAGTGCTGGTGAATCTGATTTTGATACTTTTGATTTACGAGGTTTACGAACTAATTGGTTAATAGTTGGCATTTTCCTGATTTCCTCCTTTCCTCGATAGTTTGTGAATCACCTATCCAGGTGTATCACATTTTTAATTTTTTTAAAGCCTACTTCCATTCCTGAGTTTTCGGCTTCGGGATAAGTCTGTGCTACAAACACATGATTCTTATTTTTCCAATTAATATTAATTTCTACTTCATTTCTAGAAGTTTTATATCGACGATTTTTATTTGGAAGAACGTTTGGGGCCTCGCCTAGATTTTGAGTTAGATTGCGATATTCTTGATAAGCTTCATTTATAGATGAGCCATGATAAGTACAATTCCTTTTCCAACCCTCTGTTACATTAATGGGTATGATTTTTTTGCATGAAAGCTCCCCTGATGAAAATGCTAGTGAGCTATATGTAGCTAGAAAAATAATAGATAGTATTTCCCGTTTCATGATTATCCCTGTGAGTAAAATGTGAGGAGATTTATTTACGGATTAGTGCTGTGGTAATGATATTAGCATGGTTGTGTGAGTCATTCTCTTTGCCTTGTGTAACCATGCTTAAAGTATTTCCTAAATATCTTTGAAATTAAATATGCAGGGAGCTATTCCAGTTACCGCGCAGTTCTCCGCTTTATAATAACTACGTTTCCAAAAAATCGCAAAATTACTATTACATTCAATCATATTTAGATACTTCTAGTAAGTTTGCAGTCTGTGTAGGTTGCCAGTCATTATGAATTAGTAAGTGCGAGCTTTGTGGTAATTCCTTAGTGGTTATATTTTTTTGGGATAGACTAAATATTATGATTAATAGATATTTATGCATTATTCTGTTGTTAAGAATTTGATTAATAAGTGCTATAAACTATCAGTTTTTTTTATCTTGGATGGTTTTAATTTGTATTTCATCCGGCATCACCATGCCCAGCGAAATTACATATTTCAATGCCTGATCCACACTCATGTCCAGCTCGCGAACGTCGCTTTTTTTAACCATGATGTAATAGCCGCCGGTCGGGTTGGGCGTGGTTGGGACGTAAACGGAAATATAGTCGTCATCTTGCGGCAGGCTGCCTTTGAGTTTGTCGGGGATATGGCCGGAAACAAAGGCTATCGTCCAAATGCCCGGTTGCGGAAAGGGAACCAGTACGGGGGTTTTGAACGAGCGGCTGCTGTCGGAGAGCAGGGATTCGGAAACTTTTTTAACGCTGGAGTAGATGGATTTGACGACGGGAATGCGTCCCAAAAGGCTGTCCCACGCGCCGAGAATCCGTCTGCCTAAAACGTTGGCGGCAAATACGCCGGTAACGAACAAGACGACGGTGGCGGCAACAATGCCCAAACCGGGTATGTTGAATCCCCAGAAATGCTGGGGCTGCCAGCTTTCCGGCAATAGGCTGATCAGTCTGTCGGCGGCGGATATGATGTAGGTCATCGCCCAGATGGTTACGGCAATCGGCAACCAAACCAGTACGCCTGTAATCAGGTATTTCTTTAAAGCCTTGGCGATTTTTCCGCTTTCGGCTGCGGCTTCTGTCATCTTTGTTTCATTCCGGCAAGTTTTGCCCAAACTTTGCATTATACGCGTTTGGGCGCTAGGAAACGAGTATTTTAAACGAATGGCTTGTTTTGTTTTATTGTTTCAGACGGCCGCCTTGATTGCACAGGCCGTCTGAAACAATATGGGGGAATTAGATTCCGTCCCAGTCGTTGAACATCAGGCCGAAGCCGATGCCGTTTTGTTTGTGGTTGTAGTCAATCAGACTTTCTCCGTAGCCGTGGAAACCGCGTACAACGCCTTTGAGTTTGCCTTTAATTGGGAAGGTATAAGCAGCTTCAACGGCACCGCGTCCGCTTTTCGGGTTGTAACGCAGGACGGAATAAACATTTTGTTTGTCATTGAGGCGGTATTGGACTTTTAAGTCGCCGTAGCCCATGTATTTGTTGATGTCCGGATTGTCGTCGTCATCTCCTTTTTGGTCGAAGGCGCGCATCCAAACTCTAGGAATAACGGTCAGCTTGCCCCATTCCATGCCGGCCATGGCGTAAACGCGGTTCCATGAGCGTGATTCGGGGCGGCTTTGACCGTTGGACTGGTGAACAAAACCTGCGCCAACCATACGCAGTTTGCCGCCGAAAGGCAGGTCTGCTTTAACGGGTTGGGTAATGAAGATTTCGGGCTCGTAGTCGGTATTGCGGAACGGAGCGGATTTGCGGCCTTGGTTGAAGATTTGCCAGTCGGATTTTTGGGTGTAGCCAAACCATACGTCGGCACGGGTTTTGAATAAATCTTCGGCAATCTTGCTTTTGAAGGAAACCTGCATTTTGGTTTCGAGGCGTTTTTGCTCGCTGAATTTTTCCTGCGTGGTTACGCCGCGGCTGGGAGATTCCGGGTAATAGTTGGGGCTGCTGTTGTACCAAACGGGCATGAGGTACATAGGGTTGTGCTCGCGTACGCTCAACAGGCCGCGTGTGTCGTTTTTATCCAAATCGTACATCAGGCTTAAAGGCGTGTAGCTGTCGGCAGTTTCGCTTAATACGTCGTCTGAAATATTCGGATGGGTAGGGTTGTCGAATACGATGGCCGCTTCTTTTTTCTCAATGCTTTTACGGATGCTTTGTTCGAGGTCAACCGGTGTTTTGGCGGTTTCGGTTTGCGCTTGCGGCAGTGGGGATTGAGGGGGAAGTTGCGCCGAGTAGATGTTGTCGTAACACGCCAAACGGGTGGCGTTGTCTTGAATGGTGGTGCAGTGTAGGGCGGTATCGGCGGCGGCCAGTGGGGCGGCGGCAATGAATCCGATACTTAGGGAATGTTTCAACATCTTGTTCATGAGAGTTTCCGTTGTTTTTCAGACGGCCTGATGAAAGGGTAAATGGTTTTGTTTAGTCGGTTTGGGCGGTGAATACGGCAATGCCCCTGAAAGGCAGGACCTCAGGGGCATCGTATCAGCTCGATTCATCCTGTTTTGATTGTCAGGATTTCCGGCATCTGCGTCAGTATTAAGCCAAAGCTTTTACTTTAGCAGACAGACGGCTTTTATGACGGGCTGCTTTGTTTTTGTGGAATACGCCTTTGTCAGCGATACGGTCGATGACTT
>ENA-OWMY01000236-OWMY01000236.1-metagenome-genome-assembly--contig:-NODE-236-length-16715-cov-11.271789_pt1 | contig 16715 bp, 9 predicted proteins | sample MGYA00245358_ERZ651122 | MGnify/ENA primary metagenome ERZ651122 (study PRJEB26857, sample SAMEA4031752) | metagenome | biome: human; feature: oral; material: saliva | place: Philippines | collected 2014...
AAATTTGAATGTTTGATTGCCGTCATTCCCGCGTAGGCGGGAATCCAGAAGTTTGAAGTCGCAGCAGCCTTGAAATATTCCTGAAATGTCGAGGTCTGGATTCCCACCTGCGCGGGAATGATGGCGGTAGGTTAGCTTCCATGCTTAAGAGGGGCGACTGTATCTACGGTTTAGGTTAGTGGATTACTTTTTTAAGTCAATCCAATGATTATGATTAATTTAGAGAAAAATAATGGAACGAACATACAAGAAGATAGACATGGAAACCGCAGTATCCATGTTGGAAGAGCATCATTTGTGGCTCTTAAGTGGTGGCAGAGAAGGTAAACAAGCTGTTTTTACGGGATATGATTTAAGCGGTCTAGATTCAGATTATGCAGAGGCAAGATATGTAGTTCCTCCTTTTTGGGAGAAAAATCTTTCGAAAATAAATTTGAGTTATTCAAATTTGAGTGGATTGAGCTTTAGGGAAGTAAATCTGAGTCAAGCTGATTTTCGCGGTGCAAATTTAAAAAATACCCATTTTTATTGGGCAAATTTATTTGAAGCAGATTTCAGCGGGGCGGATATTAGTGAGGCAAATATTGAGGAAAGCTCTCTGGTTCAAGCAAATTTGACGAAAGCAAATCTTTTTAAAACAGACATAGCCTATTCATATCTCAAAGATGCAAACCTTCAAGATACGAACTGTCAAGAAACGAATTTCCGGAGTACACAATTGCAAGGGGCAAACTTGCACGGGGCTAATTTTTATGGTGCAAACTTTTTGGGCGCAACCATAGAAGAAAATCAATTAACTCATATCAGATTTGCAAAAAATATTGAGTTTTTCCTTGCTGGGGCAAACATTGTTTCTTTGCAAGCCCAAGAATCTTCAGTTGATGAAGAAATTAGGCAATTGAAGGAAAAATTAAAACAAGTCGAATCCAAATCAAAATCCGATAGTCAAAACAATCAGATAGTAAACGACCAATTGAGGAGTCAGCTTGAACAGAAAGAAGAAGAGAAAAACCGAATTTCAGAAAGATTAAAAAAGCTGGAAAAAGAATTGGATGTATTGAAAGAAGAGCGAAACCAACGGATTCAGCAAGCCAAGAGTTCACTAGCCAATGCCTTAATAAACACCGACAACCAAATCAAAAATAACGAAAATACAGCCTGTTTGTTCAAATGGTCGGGCATTATTCTGTTTGGTATTGCCATAATTCTACTCATAGTCTTCAGTCGATTCGTTTTATGCCATTCCGAACTTTTTGTTGAGAAAAAACTGAATATCCTGTTTTACACATTCCCTATCATTACCTTCATGCTGATCGGCACAACCTTTCTGCGACATCAGAAAAATCTGTTGGCAGAAATCCGCCATTTTTCCAATATGAAACACCAAATTGAGCTGTATAGCGGTTTGCTTGAAGCCTCTCAGCATGCTGCCGCCAGCTTCAATAATCCGGAAAAAGCGGATGAATATGTGCAGGAAACCTTTACCCAAATCCGCAATCGCTTGTTGAGCAATCCATACTTACCTGACAATTCACCAGCAGACAAGCAGTCGGAAAATGATTTGGGGTCAGATAAGGTGCTTGATTTATTAAATAAGATTGCCGATTTATCCGGCAAGAAACCTATGGGGAATTAACCAAGAGACAGTTGTTACCCCAAAGGTCGTCTGAAAACGTTTTGACGAAACTTGCTGTCCGTTTTCAGACGACCTTTGCTTTGAAACGGTCATTGTCCGTTCGGGTTTTATAGCTATTCTTTGGTTCAAGGTTTTCAAACGGATTTCGTGGGCAAAGCCCACGCTACGGAGCGGCGGTGCGTCGATACTGTCTTGCCGATCGGGTTCGATTGTTTAACCTGCCGCCGTCATTCCCGCACAGGCGGGAATCCAGGCCTTGGCATTTCGGGCATATTTCAAGGCTGCTGCAAATTCTAACTTATGGATTTTTGCGTATTTTCCTTGCGTCGGTGGGAATGGGAATAATGGCAATGGGGAGCAAGGCGGGCGTTTGAGGTAGTGTGGGTCAAGATTCAAAAAGCTGTTGAATAGTGCTCAAGTAAATTATTCGAAAGGTCGTCTGAAAGCCTAAATCTGTCTTTCAGACGACCTTAATGGGCGTATTCGGCTTTCTGTTCCCTTGTTGGCGCAATAAAGGCTAACATATGCTCTTTTGATGGATATTCTCTGCTAGGATTCGGGCAAGCCTTCAACAATGATCTTTTTATCCACTCTTCCTACGGAGATAACACAATGAAAATAAAGCTATTGTTTTCTGCTTTGGCTCTGTCTGCATTGATGATGGACGCTCAGGCGCATGTTACGATTCGCAATTATTCTAATGGTGTTGATAGTATTTCTGGAAAATCAGACCATTTCCGCCTGAATGTGCCTACCAATCGCGGTAAGGCGGTAACCGGGGTAAAAATGGTGGTTGCCGAAGGTGTGAAACTGTTGTTCATCCATCCTGTTCCGGGTTGGACTTATAAAACAGAAAAAGATGCGGAAGGCAATATTGTCAGCATTACTTACAAAGGCCGCATGGAAGCGGGCGAATTTACCGCTTTCCCATTTATCGCGCTGAATCCTAAAGGCGATGTCTCAGTGAAATACAAAGCGTATGTAACCTACGCGGATGGCGTTGTTGTGCCGTTTGACGGTTCGGAAGAGGCAAAAGGCTATCAACCGACGATTCATCTGAAATAATCGCTCGGGAATGTTTGCCCTGATGTTGGCGAGTCAATCAGGAAATTGAAACGCTTGGCAATCGGGCTATAACGTTCTTTCTACTAAAAAGGTCGTCTGAAAACCTGAATCGGTTTTCAGACGACCTTTGCTTTGAGGCTTAGACTACACCTTGTCCTCTTCGTTTTCCACCGCTTTGGGCGGAACGGGCGCGAACCAGCCGACCAGAAGCAGCAGCACGCCGACAATGATGAAGGAGGCGATACGGGCGATGCCGCCGCTGTTGGAAAGCTCGATGAGGAAGAGTTTGACGACGACAATCGCCATCAGCGCCGCACCGGTTATCCAGAAGGGGCGCAGTTTGCGGCGGTTGCCGTACACCATGAGGATGATGGCGGTAACTGCCCACACGACGGAGAGGCTGGCTTGCAGGCCGAAGGATTGGAGCATGATGTCGAGTCGCCAAGTGATACCGTCGTAGAAGTGCCACAGGCGCATCACGCCCGCGCTGATGACCATGAATGCGAGGGCGGCGACGCCGGGCGCGTTCACGCGGCGGTATTCTGCAGGCAGGGCTTCGGGCAGGGACTTCAGGGCAAACCACAGCATTCCGGCGCAGGCGAGCTCCAGCGGGTTAAGCAGCGGGATATACGGCAAGGGCGCAGGTTGGAACGGAGTGGAGAAGTTCGTCCATATCATCCAACTTGCCGATGCAAGGGCGGCTATCGGCAGGGCGAAATGCTGATAGGCAGCTTGATGTCGTCTGAAAAAGCCGCGCTGCCGCTGCGTATGGAGGACGACCCACATGATCAGCGGTACGGCAAGCCACGAGAGCTGCGACCAAACGCCGTCGAGACGATCGCCGACATACATTCCTGCCCAAAGCGACCAAAGGATGCCGATCAGGATGATGTTGAGTTTGTGCAAGCCGATAGGCGCATTGGTTTGGCGGTTATTCAGGATGACGAAGTTCAACACGGTAGCGGCGGCAAGCGGCAAGGCTGCGGCAGCCGTCCATAGGTGTTCGAGATGATAGCCGATGAAGTGCAGGGCAAACAGGGGCAGGAATGCCAAGGTCGTCTGAAAAAGCTCTTTCCAGTTCAAACGGTTGGCAAGCAACAGCAAGGTGGTGAATATCGGCAATGCCCAAAGCTCGATAAACAGGGTTTCTTCGCCCGTCCATTGGGTATAGGTGGCGAAGCCGCCCAGCATCAGGGCGATAACGAGGATAGCCCAGCCTGCAATCTGCGAGAATGGGAGGGTTTGGCCTTGTTTGCCTTGGTTTTCCGATGCTTCGGTTTGGACGCGCGAATATTGCAGCATGTAGGCCGCGGCAAACAGCAGCGGCGCGGCGGCGAAAAGATGCCAATGTGTCAGGAAGCCGTTGGATTCATTATTAATCGAGGCTTGGAAGAGCAGGATAAATATTGCATTGCCCAAGGCGAATGTGCTGAACACGTCCGACTTGCCTTTGCCTCGGCAGAACGCCCAAGCCGCCACCAAAGCAGAGAAAACGATGATGCTGCCGCGTTCCGCGAAAAACAGTAAAGGCAAGATGGATGTGTAGAGCAGGGCGGCGCAGAGGGTTGCGTTTTGAAGCGTGTGTTCCCAGTGTGCCGAGCCTTTACGGCGGTAGAGGTGCCACTGCAGGTAAATTGCTGCGCCGCCGAACAGGGTCAGCAGGGTGGTAAACCATTGACCTTGCAGGATGGTGGATCCTCCCTCCTGATAACCGCTCAGTTGGGTCAGCGCCGCCAGCAGATAAACGACGAGCGCACCCAAACGCATATGCGGACGCTGTTGGCGCAGTCCGAAGAAATACACGAGCGCGGATTCTACCGTCCACAGGATGACGGTGTTGCCGCGTTCAAAGTAAAGCGGAACGGCGAGCGTGAGGAAAAGCAGCGACAAGGCAACAAACGCCTGACGCAGGATATACAAACCCTGTTGCCGTTTCAGCATCAGCGCGGCAAGTCCGTAAACGGCGGCGAAGCCCAGCGCGGAGAATGCGTCCGCAGACGGCCAGTGTTCCACCATGCGGTATTGCAGTCCGAACGCCGCCGCCATCGTGCCGAACAATAAAGTATGGTCGAGGACGTGGACGCGCAGGCCGTGGGAGCAGATGCTGTTCCAAATTTCTTCCAGCGTCGCATTGTCGGCAACGGGCGCGAGCGTGTCTTCGCGGTTTTCCGTCAGCTTGCGGCGGGCGAACAAATAGGCGATGAAGGTGTAGAGCAGCCAGTGGTAAATCAGGAAAGGCTCGGTGGTGGCGAAATGCTGCGGCGTATAGCTTTGCATGCCCCACAACGCGGCGATGGAGAAGGTTCCGGCGAAACCCGTCAGGTTCAGCGGCCGCCATGCCTTAAACCAAGCAATCGCCGCTACGCCGGCATTGAGCAGGGAAAGGTAGGAGAACAGCACCAAATAATTGCCGCTGCCGTCCGATACCAGGATGGGCGCCGCCAGACCGCCGACCAAGGCGACCTGCGCCATAATCTGCGCGTTTTGCCTGATCGCCAGCAACGCCATCAATACGACCATCGCCACCATCAGCACGAACACGATCGGCGCGGGCAGCAGCGGATGCAGTTTCAATGCCGCCAAAGCGGTCAGATACATCACCGCCACGCCGAAGCCTTGCAACACCAAGCCGTATTCGCGTTTGCGGCTTTGCAGCTTCCAGCCGCCGATGACCGCCGCCAGACCCGCGCCTGCAACGGTCAGGTAACGCATTTCCACCGGTACATAAATCCGCTCGGAGGCATAGCGCAAGAGGAACGCCAAGCCGAGGAACAGCACCACGATACCGGTTTTCAGCAGCGGATTGCCGCGCAGGAACCAAGCAACAATGGGGTTTTCGGAGAATTTGAAATCGAAACCTTCCTCTTTATGGATAACAGTTTCACGAGAATCTGCGTCTGCGTTTTCAGATATATTTTCAGACGACATCTGCGCTTCATTTTCAGACGACGTTTGCAGGACAGGCGCGTCTTGTTTGCGTTCGTCTTCTTGAATAGCGGAAACTTGGGCAGGTGTTTCGACGCTGTCTGCGTACAGAGCAGGTTCGGGCTGCACGGAAGGTTCGGCGGAAACAGGGGGAACAGGTGTAGAAAAAGAGGGTGCGACAACCGGTTCGACGTGTGGCTCGACGGGCGTATTGTCCGCCGTTGCCAAAGGTTTAACCTTCTCATGAAGCGGCGCAGAGGTCGTCTGAATATCGTCGGCATGTTCGGACAAAACAGCACGCAGTTTCCGCGCCTGCCCGACTTCTGCTTTATCATGAACGGATTCGTGTTCCAACGCAGTCAAACGCTGTTTCAGCAACTTGATTTCTTTTTCTAAATTTTGCAGTTTTGCATCATGTTCTTCCTGACGCGGTTTGCCGAGTTCCCGTGCAAACAGCCATAAAATAGAGCCGAAAATGACGCCGACGGTCATTTCGTCAAGAAAATAGCCAATGAGGATGGGGATGAGTAGGCAGAAATACTGCATAAAACACCTGTCCGATAGAGGTAAAAATATGCCGATTGTAGCATCCCTGTCATGAGGCATATGTATAGAAGGCGTAACGGTAAGAAAAGGTGTTGTGCGGTAATGAAGATGTGTCAGTGAAGCAAAAAGGTCGTCTGAAAACCCGAAATCCGTTTTCAGACGACCTGTCTTTATTTTTTCCAATAAGCCGGTGTCAGCAGAATCAACACGGTAAAAATTTCCAAGCGTCCCAGCAGCATGACGGCTGAACACAGCCATTTTTGCACATCGCTCAATACCGCATAGCTGCCCGCCGGTCCGACTTCGCCCAAGCCCGGTCCCGCATTGGTGATGCACGCGATGACGGCGGTGAAGGCTGAGATAAACTCCATCCCGCTTGCCATCAGCAAAAAGCTGAACACAATCGTCGTCATGAAATAAATCGAAATAAACGCCATCACCGTCAGCGCCATGCGGTCGGGAATCATGCGTCCGTTGACCTTGACCGTGCGCACCGCTTTCGGGTGCAGCAGAATCATCATCTCGCGCAGGCTGAATTTGAACAAGACCAACGCCCGCACGTTTTTAATGCCGCCGCCCATAGAGCCGGAGCTTGCCAGCAGGTTGGACAGGAAAAACATCCACAGCGACACGATCAGCGGCCATTGCGCGAAATCCGCATTGGAAAAACCGCTTGCCAGTCCGATGGAGACAAAGTTGAAGCTGACAAAACGCAGCGAATCCCCAAAGGTTGCATAAAAATCCTTCTGCCACAGATACACCGCCGACATCAAAATACTCACCGCCAGCAGCGACAGCAGTACGCGGCATTCCTCGTCCCGCCAATAAGATTTGAGCGAGCGTCGTGTCAGCGCCGTGAAATGCGTGGCGAAATTCACACCGCCCCAGAGCGTGAAAAACATAATCGCCCATTCGACGGTCAGCGAATCAAAATAAGCGATACTGGCATCGTGTGTCGAAAAACCGCCCAGCGACACCGCCGACATTGCGTGACAAAGCGCGTCAAACCAGCTCATCCCCGCAAAATGCAGCGTCAGAAAAGCCGCCGTCGTCGTCATCGTATAGAAGAACCACAGCTTTTTTGCCACCTGCGAAATGCGCGGTGCCATCTTGCTTTCTTTGTCCATCCCCGGAATTTCAGCCTTGAAGAGCTGCGTGCCACCCACGCCCAGCATCGGCAGAATCGCTACCGCCAGCACGATGATACCCATGCCGCCCAGCCAGTTGAGCATATGCCGCCAAAAATTTATCGACGGAGCCAGCGTGTCCAAACTCGTCATGACCGTCGCGCCGGTTGTCGTCAGCCCCGACATCGCCTCAAAAAACGCATCGGTAAAACTGATGCCCGGGATGTGAATATAAATCGGCATCGCCGCCACCAGCGCAAACGCCAGCCACAACATCAAAACCAACGTAAACCCGTCGCGCGGGCGCAGCTCGCGGCGGAAATGGAAGGTCAGCAGCCAAACCGCGCAAGAGGTCAGCGTCGTTGCCAAAGCCGTGTAGGCAAACGCAGGAAACGCGTTGTCCAGAAAAAAATACGAAATCAGCGTCGGTACTGCGAGCACCATGGAAAACAGCAGCCCCAGTCTGGACAAAACGTGGACAATAGGAAGGAACTTATACATATCAACTAATCTTAACAAACCGGCTGAATCATTCGGCGGTATGGGATGGCGATGAGGAAGCCGATATTTTCAGACGACCTTATCGTCACCAGTAATCGTAAACAGACGTTATTTTAACAAATTATTGCCTTGCCTAGACGCAAAAGGGTAGAAGCGGAGGTCGTCTGAAAACCACATCCTCATCCCGTCCCGCGTTTGCCAGAAAACCCGCTTAAAGGTAAAATTCCGTATTCCAACATGGGTACTGCATCATGACTAAATTTATTTTCGTAACCGGCGGCGTCGTATCTTCACTCGGAAAAGGTATCGCCGCCGCTTCTATTGCCACCATCCTCGAATCGCGCGGTTTGAACGTGACCATGCTCAAGCTCGACCCCTATATCAACGTCGACCCCGGCACGATGAGCCCGTTCCAGCACGGCGAAGTGTTCGTGACCGACGACGGCGCGGAAACCGACCTCGACTTGGGACACTACGAACGCTTTATCAACGCCACCATGACCCGCCGCAACAGCTTCAGCACGGGGCAGGTGTACGAAAACGTCATCGCCAAAGAACGCCGCGGCGACTACCTCGGCGGTACGGTTCAAGTCATCCCGCACATTACCGACGAAATCAAACGCCGCATCCACGAAGGCGCGGCGGGTTACGATGTCGCCATCGTCGAAATCGGCGGTACGGTCGGCGACATTGAATCGCTGCCGTTTTTGGAAGCCATCCGTCAGATGCGCAGCCAGTTGGGACGCAACAACACCTTGTTTGCCCACTTGAGCTACGTTCCCTACATCGCCGCCGCCGGCGAAATCAAAACCAAGCCGACCCAGCATACCGTTAAAGAAATGTTGAGCATCGGTTTGCAACCAGACATCCTGATTTGCCGCATGGATAGGGAAATGCCCGCGGACGAACGCCGCAAAATCGCCTTGTTCTGCAACGTGGAAGAACGCGCGATTGTGGGCAGCTACGATGTGGACAGCATCTACGAATGCCCCGAAATGCTGCACGAGCAAGGCATCGACAACATCATTACCGAGCAGTTGCAGCTTAACGTGCAACAGGCGGATTTGACCGCGTGGAAAAAAATCGTCCATGCCATCAAAAATCCGAAACACACCGTCAAAATCGCCATGGTCGGCAAATACGTCGATTTGACCGAATCCTACAAATCGCTGATCGAAGCCTTGAAACACGCGGGTATCCACACCGAAACCGACGTGCAAATCACCTTCGTTGACAGCGAAAACATCGAGAAAAACAACGGCGACGTTTCCATGCTCAAAGACATGGACGCTATCCTCGTTCCCGGCGGCTTCGGCTCGCGCGGCGTGGAAGGCAAAATCGCCGCCGTGCGCTACGCCCGCGAAAACAACGTGCCATACTTGGGCATCTGCCTTGGTATGCAGATTGCGCTGATCGAATACGCCCGCGACGTGGCAGGCTTGAAGGGCGCGAATTCCACCGAGTTCGACCTCAAATGCGCCGCGCCCGTCGTCGCCCTGATTGACGAATGGCAAACCGCCGACGGCAGCGTCGAAACCCGCGACGAATCCGCCGATTTGGGCGGCACCATGCGTTTGGGCGCGCAAGAGGTTGAATTGAAAGCAGGCAGCCTCGCCGCCAAAATCTACGGCAGCGAACACATCCGCGAACGCCACCGCCACCGCTACGAAGTCAACAACAACTACGTTCCCACGTTGGAACAAGCAGGCTTGGTCATCGGCGGCGTATCCGCAGGACGCGAACGCTTGGTCGAAACCATCGAACTGCCGAACCATCCTTGGTTCTTCGCCTGCCAGTTCCACCCCGAGTTCACCTCCAACCCGCGCAAAGGCCATCCTTTGTTCACCGCGTTTGTCAAAGCCGCGTTGAACAATAAAAAAGGCTGACGCTTGGCAAAAGGTCGTCTGAAAATAGAAAAAGCACCTCGATTGAGGGGCTTTTTCTATTTTCAGACGACTATGGATAATGTTCATTCAAATAAAAATGGCTATCGTCTTATCTCCCGCGAAATGGAAAAACGATTCTTGGTATTTTAAGAAGGATGTAAGGGGGAAGAAAATTTTAAAATTTCAAAATTCTAGCCTGTTCTGAAATGATGAGCTATGCCTTTCTATTTGAATTGACTATAAAAAATGTCGTATTGTTGTAAAAAGTCTAAACTCTAATGAATAATAATTCCTATCAAGATGAAAAGCATTGTTTAAATATCGAAAGTTCATTATGATTGCGCAAACTGTTCCATTCCACGGGTCTGCTGTTTTTGGTTTTGAGTCTCTTATTTTTGTAAAACGATAGGCCTAAATTTGATTCTTTGATTAAAGAGGAGTTCGTATGAAAAAAGCCATTATCGCCCTGACTGTCGCGGCTTTGCCTTTTGCAGCATCCGCCGAAGTTGTTCTTTATGGACAAGTTAAAAGCACCATCACCTCCGGACAGGTGAAAATCAAAGGTAACGAAGGTACGGAAAAAAGCGCGACCGCGACCCGTATCAACGACAATACTTCACGCATCGGCTTCAAAGGCAGCGAAAAACTTTCAGACGACCTTAAAGCCATCTGGCAAATTGAACAGCGTACTTCCATTTTGGGTGAATCCAACAGCCAGCGTTTCGGCAACCGCGATTCCTTCATCGGCTTGGAAGGCAAGTTCGGTAAGGTACGTGTCGGCAATATGAACAATATGCTCAACGAGATGGATACCATCGACCCGTGGTTGTACAAAACCAATGCGATGGGTTTGGGCATCAACACCCGCACCGGTGTGCGTACCACATCCGTACGTTACGACAGCCCTTCGTTTGGCGGATTCAAGTTCAATGCCTCCTACGCGCCGCGCGACAACCGCAATCCGGACGACAAATATAAACATGAACAACCCGGCAAGGAGCAATATACCGCCGGTTTGACTTATGAAAACAGCGGTTTCACCACCAACCTTGCCTACGGCCATTACAAAGGCGCGTACACCGACAAGAACGGTAAAACCAAAGCCGCGCAAATCGCTAAAATCGAGAGTTACTACGACAAAAACAACCTGTTTGTCGGCGTAGGTGGGCAATACGCTAAAGGTCATGAAAACGCGAACAAATATTTGGGTTACTTTACCGATGATTTCAATACGTACAAAGGCACTGACATTACTGCCGATGCCGGTAAAAATGAAGCCGTCAAAGTCGCCGATGCAGCCGTTACCGTGGGTTATACCTTCGGCAACCTGACCCCGCGCCTCACTTACGCCCACGGTTGGGCGGCAAAAGGCGTGAACAGCGGCGAGAAATTGGTTGATAAATTCGATCAAGTAGTAGTTGGTGCCAACTACAAATTCAGCAAACGTACTTCTATGCTTGCTCATGCCGGTTATATGAAACTGGGCAAGAAAACCCGCCTGACGCCGACTCAAACAGGATCTGTTGAGCAAAAAGCCGTGTCTTTGGGCTTGGCTCATAAATTCTGATAAACGGTACGGATAATCAGAGAATATGAAAGGTCGTCTGAAACCTTATTATGGGTTTCAGACGACCTTTTCTTTTTGCTTTGAGAGCGTTTTACATCTGTACCAAGCCGTTGACTGTGATGCTGATTTCTTCTGAACCGGGAGAGGGAGCTTGGATGGCGTTGTTTTCGTCGCTTGCCGAACGCTTGAACATGGCAGCTTCGGCATTCATCATTTTGGCGCGGGCGAAACCGTTGTCTATGGAACGGTTGCCGATGTGGCCTAAATTGAGTTTGACGATTTTGTAGTTGGAAAAACCGAGCGTTTTCGCCAAGTCTTGCGCGCGGTCTTTGAAGCGCAGGATGGCGGCTTTGCTGACTTGATCGACGGCGGCTTCGCGTTTTTCTTTGGATATGCTGAAGCCGATGCGGTTGAGCGTGGCAGTTTGCAGCGTTTCGTCAATCAGGCGGTTGATTGCGTCAAAGTCTTTGCTTTCGACTTTGAACGAGGCAATTTCTTCCCAGCCTGTTTGGATGCGTTTGCCGTTGTTGTTGTATTCATGGCGTGGATTGGCGCTACGGTTGAGGAGTTCGGCTTGGAGTTTGTTGTTTTGTACGGCTTTGTTGAAGTCGTTGAATTTTTTCTGAAACGCTTTGTTCACCGTAGCGCGGTCTTTGCCTTCGGAAGCAATGCTGAAGTAGGCGGTCATGGTGTCGCGGGTTATTTCGAGATTGGCAGATTCGGCAAATTCGACGATGTTGTAATGAAGGGTGTCGGTTTCGGCTGCGGCGGGCAGGGCGGTTGCGAGCACGAGGGCGGCAAGGATGGGGCGTAACATGGATTTTCCTTTTGGTATCGGATGTGGAAACGGATGATATTGGATAATTTGTGTCAGGTCGTCTGAAAGCGCGGCTTCAATGAAGTTGAAAAAGGTTCTGACTTTGCTGCAACAGGTTTCAGACGACCTTTGACGGTGTCAGCCGAAAAAGCCCATTTTGACTTGGATGAGTTTTTCGAGTTCGGGCAGGACGCGGCGGCGGGAGACGAAGAAGATGATGTGGTCGCCGTCTTGGACAATGGTGTCGGTGTGGTGCCCCATGATGACTTCGCCCGTTTCGGCACGGACGATGGCGGCGATGTAGCAGTCGCCCGGCCATTTGATGCCGCTGATGCGCCTGCCGACGATGGCGGAAGTGTTTTTGTCGCCGTGGACGACAACTTCGATGGCTTCGGCGGTGCCGCGTCTGAGGGGGTGGACGGCAACGATGTCGCCTCGGCGGATATGGGCGAGGATGGAGCCGATGGTGATGAGGTGCGGCGACACGACGATGTCGATTTTGTTGCCTTCGAGCAAATCGACGTAGCTGGAGCGGTTGACGATGGTGACGACGCGTTTTGCACCGAGGTTTTTCGCCAACAGGCTGGACATGATGTTGTTTTCGTCGTCGTTGGTCAGGGCGCAGAATACGTCGATTTCGTCGATGTATTCTTCGTCCAGCAGCGTTTCGTCGGTGGCGCTGCCTTGCAGGACGAGGGTGTTGTCGAGGTTTTCGGCGAGCCACTCGGCGCGGCGGGGGTTGTATTCGACGATTTTGATGTCGTATTTGGATTCGAGCTGCTTGGCAAGGCGGTAGCCGATGTTGCCGCCGCCGGCAATCATGATGCGGCGGGTGCGCGCTTCTTTGGGGCGCAGTTCGCGCATGATGATGTTGACGCTGCTGATGTCGGCGGCAAAAAGTACCTCGTCGCCTTCGATGATGACGGTTTGCGGCGTGGGGACGATGAGGCGGTTGTTGCGGTATATGGCGCAGATTTGGCAGTCCGCGCCTTCGGGGAGGTGTTGGTTGATGTCGGCGATTTCGCGGTTGACGAGCAGCCCGCCTTTACGCGCCTGTACGATGACCATGCGGACTTTGTCGCCGGCAAACCTCAATACCTGCAATGCGCTGGTGTAGCTGAGCAGTCCGACGAGCTGTTCGGTAACGAGCTGTTCGGGACTGATGGTTTCGGTGATGTCGAAGACGGTAAGGCTGCCGTTTTCCGTATCGTCGTTTTCAGGGTAGGGGTATTCCAGATATTCGCTGGAACGCACGCGGGCAATGCGGCTGGGGATATTAAAGAGATCGGCGGCGATTTTGCAGGCGACGATATTGGTTTCGTCGCTGCGGGTCAGGGCGAGCAGGAGGTCGGAATCTGCCGCGCCCGCCTGTTCGAGGATGAACGGGGATGCACCGTTACCGAGTATGGTTTGGACGTCGAGGCGGCTGCCGATGTGTTGCAGGGCTTTTTCGTCGATGTCGATAACGGTAACGTCGTTGCTGGAAACGGAGGCGAGGTTTTGCGCGACGGTCGAGCCGACCTGTCCGCTGCCGAGGATGAGGATTTTCACGGTTTGGGCGGGTGGTTGGGTAAGGATGATGGGATTGTATAACAAAAGGTCGTCTGAAAACCTATTTTCAGACGACCTTTTGTTGATTTCAGGCAGGGTTTACCAGTAGCCCAGCACTTTCCACCAGATGATGCCGATGGTGCCGAAAATCAGGATTTCGACCACGCTCATGATGAAGCCGGCTTTCCACCATTCGGTCATGCTGACATAGTTCGAGCCGTAGATGACGGGGGACGAACCTGAAGCGTAGTGGGTCAGCGACATCATGATGCCGGTGGCGGACGCCATAATCAGGGCGAACAGCATGGGCGGTGCGCCCAAAGCGAGTCCTGCGCCGTAGAACGCGCCGAACATGGCGGTAACATGTGCCGTGCCGCTGGCAAAAACGTAGTGGGCGTAGAGGTAGGCAAGCGTCAGAAGGGCGCAACCGGCTTCCCAGCCCAAGCCGAGATGGGAGATGCCACCCTGCATGGATTCGGACAGCCATGCAATCAGTCCCAGTTTGTTGAGGAAGTTCGCCATCATGACCAAGGCGGCAAACCAGACGATGGTGTCCCACGCGCCTTTTTCTTTCAGCGCGTCGTCCCAAGTCAGCACGCCGGTGAGCAGGCACAGGCTCAGGCCGAGGAAGGTGGTGGCAGTGGCATCGACTTTTACGCCGAACAGCATTTCGGGAACGCCCGCCCACAGAAGCAGCAGAATCACGAAAATGCCGAGCATGATTTTTTCGTCGCGCTTCATCGCGCCCATTTCTTTCAGTTTTTCTTTGGCAAGGGCGGTCGCGTTAGGCGTTTGTTTGATTTCGGGCGGATACAGGAAATACAGCACCAGCAGCATCAGGAACATGGCGATCAGGCCGGGGACGACCATGGCGGCGAACCATGTGCCCCAAGAGAGGTGGATTTGCGAATCGGTGGCTTTGGCGACCAATTCGACGACCAGTGGGTTGGGTGCGGTCGCGGTAACGAAGATGCAGCAGGTGATGATGTTGGCGTGGTAGTTGACCAGCGCGAGGTATTTACCGATTTTGCCCTCAGTGCCTTTTTCGGGGTCGGAATCGAAACTCAGGGCGATGGAACGCATAATCGGATGCACAATCGCACCGCCACGCGCGGTGTTGCTTGGTGTGACCGGACCGATGACCAAGTCGGCCAAAGCCAAGCTGTAACCTACGCCCAGCGTGCGTTTGCCGAAAAGGGAAATCAGAAGGTAGCCGATACGCATCCCTAAGCCGGTTTTCAACAAACCGCGCGAGATGATGATGGCGATACCGATCATCCAGATTAACGAGTTGTTGAGGCTGCTCAGTGCGTCTTTGGTCGCGTCGGCGGATTTTTCGTTGGTCACGCCGGTCAGCGCGACCAAGGTAATGCCCAAAATCGCCATTGCGCCGATGGGCATGGCTTTGCCGATGATGCCGGCGATGATGCCGACGAACAACGCCAAAAGGTGCCATGCGTCGGGCGATACGCCCTGCGGCACGGGTATGACGAACCAGATAATCAGCGTCAGCGCGAGCGCAACCGCAGCAGGAATTGGCTTGAAGCCCATGTTGAGTCTCCTAGTTTGAGGTATCGGGGAAATCGGATTTCAGACGACGTGTGCCTGATTTTGGTGGGAACAGGTCGTCTGAAACGTATTTGGCAGCAGTTGTTTTTATGTTTTTCTTTTGAGTGTTTGTGTCATGCGTATTTTTTGTTGCCATCTTTTTCAGACGACGTTTTTTTAGGTTATTGGGTTTTGCCCTCTCCCTAGCCCTCTCCCATGGGGAGAGGGGATAATGGCGCTGAAAATCAACCTTTATCAAATTTTCTGCAATCTGTCCCCTCTCCCTGCGGGAGAGGGCTAGGGAGAGGGTAAAACCTCAGATTTAGCAGGTTCGGTTGTGAAACCCAACAAAGAATTAAATGTTGGTTCATGTCCCAATCTACAGGTATTTTTCAGACGACCTCCTATATAGAAAAGGTCGTCTGAAACGCCGTATCGGATTAATCCTGCTCCGCCGGCAGACCGTACTCTTCGGGGAAGGTGCGCAGCGAGCTTTGCAGCACGGTAACCGCGCCGTCGATCAGGCCGCAGCGGCCGCTTCGGGGCAGCAGTTGGCACAGGCTTTGCAGGGCGCGGAGGTCGTCTGAAGTGCCGATGCCGGTATCCACGCGGTTGAGCAGGCGTGAAAGTTGGAACGTACCGCCTTTGCACGGCGGGCATTGTCCGCATGAGTTGGACGCAAAAAATTCCACATACTCAGCCACTTTGCGCACGACGCTGGTTCCTTCGGAAATCACAATCATCGCGCCCGTGCCGAGGCTGGATTTGCGTTCGCGCACGGACACGAAGTCCAAAGGCACATCCAAATCTTTTACGGTCAGGAGCGTGTTTGACGGGCCGCCGGTGAAGACGGCTTTAAACGTGCGCCCTTCGAGCATACCGCCGCCGTGGTCGAAAATCAGCGATTGCAGGGTCGTGCCCATCGGCAGTTCGTACAGGCCCGGATTCAATACGTCGCCGGAGAGCGAGTAGAGTTTCGTGCCTGCGGCATCGCCCAAACCCAGCGATTTGTACCATTCCGCGCCTTTGGCAAGGATTTGCGGGATGTTGGCGAAGGTTTCGGTGTTGTTGATTAGGGTCGGTTCACCGTTGACACCGCTTTCGGCAGGGAAAGGCGGCTTGCGGCGAGGGAAGGGGAAACCGCCTTCCAACCATGAAATGACAGCGGTTTCTTCGCCGCCGATATAACGGCCCGAAGTTTCAACCAGCTGCAAATCCAAAGGTTTGCCCAAGTAGTTTTCAATGCGGATAAACAAATCGCTGTTTTTCCATTGCTCGATGGCCGGTGTGATGGAAGCGATGGATTCGGTTTGATGCGGATTGATGTACAAAATCGCTTTGTTGGCGCGGCAGGCAACGGCGGCAATCAGGACGCCTTCGATGACTTGGTGCGGCGTTTTTGCCAGCAAAACGCGGTCTTTAAATGTACCCGGTTCGTCTTCGTTGGCATTGCAGACGACGTATTTGTCGCCGTGTTTGCTTTGGGCTGCGACGGCCGCCTCCCATTTGCGCCAGGTCGGGAAACCTGCGCCGCCCATGCCGCAGA
>ENA-OWMY01000239-OWMY01000239.1-metagenome-genome-assembly--contig:-NODE-239-length-16626-cov-4.931326_pt1 | contig 16626 bp, 14 predicted proteins | sample MGYA00245358_ERZ651122 | MGnify/ENA primary metagenome ERZ651122 (study PRJEB26857, sample SAMEA4031752) | metagenome | biome: human; feature: oral; material: saliva | place: Philippines | collected 2014...
ACTCAATATCGGCATTTGCCCACACCATAGAGGCCATCGCAAAAAGAGAAAGTGCGGTGAGTTTTTGGCGTATTTTTTTCATAACATAATTCCTTTTTAACACAATGCGTCAGGAAGACGGAATTACCGCCAACGCAGTTTTACACGTGGCGCATTATAGCCAGAACACCTGACGAAATGCAAAATCAGCAACGCATTTCTTGTGCGTTCACACAGATTCAGATTGACATAAAACAAAAAGTGCGGTCAAAAAACACCATGAATTTTAACCGCACTTTGACGTTCTCAAATACGCGATTGAGCTTAGTCTAAACGTTTGAACATTTTTAACCAATCTGCTTTAAATTCACGGCGCATATTATTGATCGCATCGATAATATCGTGGTGAACCAGCTGTTCATTTTGAATCCCTACACAATAACCGCCTTTGCCTTGAAGCAATAAGTCGATAGCATAGACGCCCATGCGGGAACCGAGGATACGGTCGAATGCACATGGTGTACCGCCACGTTGGATGTGGCCTAAAATGGTGGCGCGGGTTTCATGATGAACGCGATCTTCGATTTCTTTCGCTAATTCGTTTACGTCGCAGATTAATTCGGTGATCGCAATAATTGCATGACGTTTGCCTTTGATGATGCTACGTTCAATTTGGCGAATCAGTTCTTCGCGGTTAAATTCCACTTCAGAGGCCACAATGTATTCGCATCCGCCGGCAATCCCTGCAGAAATGGTGAGATCGCTGCAGTGGCGGCCCATGATTTCTACGATGGAAATACGTTGGTGGGAACTGGAGGTATCACGTAAACGGTCGATCGCTTCAACTGCTGTTTCTAAGGCAGTTTGGTAGCCGATGGTATAGTCGGTGCCGGCAACGTCGTTATCGATTGTACCCGGAATACCAACGCATGGGAAACCGTGTTCTTCGGTCAATAATTTCGCCCCCATGTAGGAACCGTCCCCGCCGATCACAACTAACGCGTCAATTCCATGAGAACGTAAAATATCGGCGCATTTGGCGCGGACCTCAGGATTTTTAAATTCCGGAAAGCGGGCAGAACCTAAACAGGTACCGCCACGGTTGATGATGTCGGATACGCTATAACGGGTTAATTGCTTAATGTTGTTGTGGTATAAGCCATAATAGCCGTCATAAATACCATAAACTTCTAACCCTTCAGACAACCCTGCGCGAACCACTGCGCGAATTGCCGCGTTCATGCCCGGTGCGTCGCCGCCACTTGTTAGTACTGCAATTTTTTTAATCATAAGTTATCCCTTACATAAAGTTTTAATTTAAAAATCGGTTGTTTAGGTTAAACGTGCTCGAATTATAGCATTTTTTTTATGTGCTGCATTTCTTGTTGTACAACAAATGTGGGTTCCGGATGGATCACAATATCGCTGTGTGGGAACGTTGTTTTTAACCGTGTTTCCAAATGTTCGGTGATGTCATGCGCTTCGATAAAAGACAGTTCATCCGCCAATTCAAGATGAAATTGAATAAAACGAATCGCGCCGGAACGACGGGTGCGTAACGCATGAAACCCGAGGATGCGTGGATCCTGGGCGATTTCTTGGTTAAGCACCGCATTAATTTGTTCTATTTCCTCTGGCGGCAACATTTGATCAAGCAACAACTGTGTTGAACTAAACAGCATTTTGGCCGCATTTAATAAAATATAAAGGGAGATTAAAATCGCAAAAACCGCATCTGCCCATAAAATACCGTGCACACTTAAGCCTAAGGAAATCAAAATGGCAAAGTTCATCAGCAAATCTGTTTGATAATGCAACCGATCCGCTTTAATTGCCGGGCTATCTGTTTGTTCAATTACGCGTCCTTGATACCACACTAATAATAGTGTCGCAAAAATGGAAAATACGGTGACCAACATACCCAGTATTGTATTGTTCAAGGCTTGCGGGGAATTAAAACGGTGTATGCCTTGCAGTAACAGGAAAATCGCCGAACCGGAAATAAACGCACTTTGCACGAGCGAAGCCAGGGATTCCGCCTTGCCATGCCCAAAAGAGTGATTATGATCCGCAGGCATTAAAGCGAAACGCAAAATCAGCATGTTCATGAACGAAGCCAATAAATCCAACATGGAATCGGTGATAGAGGCGAGCATACTCACCGAACCCGTTTGCCACCAAGCGATACCTTTCGCGATAATCAAAATCAACGCCGTGATAATGGCAAAATTGGCCGCTTTTTTGACTTGTGCGGAATATTCTACAGCAGACATTAAGCTTTACACGATAACAGCCAATCGGATTTCATTAACTGTTTCATTTCTTTTTCCACCACGTATTTTTTCAGGTGGTTAATAACCCGTTTTCCGTTCATATTCATCATCTTATGATTTTTAGGAATCTTTAATGAATATTGATATTGCACAAAGCCACAAAACGGCAGCTCTTTACCTTTCGCCACATCAATTTGCCAATCTTTATTTTCTACAGAAGGCTCATAAATCACATAAGCATAAAGCGTATTATCCTGAGCATAGAGGTGGAAATTTTTTATCCCGGTGTTGGTATAAATCCGTTTACGCCAGTCAATACGTTCCTGCAAAGTGCGTTTTTGTTTGTTACGATCTAACAAAATTTCCACCGCACTTTGCCATTCTTTCGGTGTTTCGCCCGGCAACAGATAAACATAACGAGCGACACTGCCCAAATCTTGTTGGGTAGCAAGTTGGTAGGTTTTATCGTTGTGTTGAATGCTTTGCGGCACGTCTAATTGTGAGTTGGAAACGCACGCTGTTAGGAAAAGTGCGGTCAAAATAACAAGTGTTTTTTTCATCATGTTTATTCCGCCAAATCCCGTTTAAAGACAAATTCTGTTTTGGTGGATGAGGCACGGTCAAACCAGTAGCCACCAAGGTCGAATTCCTTGAGCTGTTCTACGTCGCTAATGCGATGTTGAATGAGGTAACGACACATTAAGCCGCGTGCCTTTTTAGCATAGAAGCTAATCACTTTATACTTCCCATTTTTGTTATCTAAGAAGATCGGTTTGATAATCTGCGCTTTTAATTGTTGATCTTGCACCGATTTGTAATATTCATCAGAAGCTAAATTAACTAGTACATTATCATTTTGTTCATCAATCGCTTGCTGTAAACATTCTGTAATGATATTCCCCCAAAAGGCATATAAATCTTTCCCTTTTGAGTTGACTAATTTTGTGCCCATTTCTAGACGGTATGGCTGCATCAAATCAAGCGGTTTTAATAAACCATATAAGCCAGATAACATACGCAAATGTACTTGTGCATACTGTACTTGGTCTGGCGTTAAAGTTTCTGCAGCTAAGCCGGTATATACATCGCCTTTAAAAGCGAATAATGCAGCTTTTGAGTTCTGTAAATTGTGTTCTAATTGCCACTGTGCAAAACGAGCAACATTTAGGCTAGCCAGCTTATCACTAATTGACATTAAAGAAGCTAATTCAGCTGGAGAAAATTTCTGACAAATCTCAATTAACTGCTGACTGTAAGCGGTCAAATTTGGTTGAGAAAATGCAAATTCAGGTGATGGGGTTTCAAAATCTAATGTTTTTGCGGGAGAGATAATCGCAAGCATACAATAACTCTTTTATTTCTATCTAGACTAAATAGCAAAAAGGCAGGAAACCCTGCCTTTTCTGATAATACTTTCGTATATCGATAATACTCGAAATTAACGTTTTGAGTATTGTGGACGACGACGTGCTTTGTGTAAACCCACTTTTTTACGTTCAACGCGACGTGCGTCACGAGTAACGAAGCCAGCTGCACGAAGTGCTGGGCGTAAAGTTTCGTCGTATTCGATCAATGCACGTGTAATACCGTGACGGATTGCACCTGCTTGACCAGAAATACCACCACCTTTAACAGTGATGTATAAATCTAATTTATCTAATAATTCAACTAATTCTAATGGTTGACGTACGATCATACGTGAAGTTTCACGACCGAAGTATACGTCTAAAGAACGTTGGTTAATAGTGATGTTACCGCTGCCCGGTTTGATAAATACACGAGCTGAAGAGCTTTTGCGGCGACCTGTGCCGTAGTTTTGATTTGCTGCTGTCATTTTGATGCTCCGTGATTAGATGTCTAAAACTTGTGGTTGTTGTGCAGCGTGGTTGTGTTCGTTGCCTGCGTAAACTTTTAATTTACGGAACATTTCACGGCCTAAAGGACCTTTTGGTAACATACCTTTTACTGCGATCTCGATCACTGCTTCTGGATGACGTGCAATCATTTCTTTGAAGGTTGCATCTTTAATGCCACCTACATAGCCAGTGTGCCAGTAGTAAATTTTATCAGTTTCTTTTTTACCTGTTACAGCTACTTTCTCAGCGTTGATAACGATGATGTAATCACCTGTGTCAACGTGTGGAGTATATTCAGCCTTGTGTTTACCACGTAAACGGCGTGCTAATTCAGTAGCTAAACGACCTAAAGTTTTACCTGTCGCATCTACTACATACCAGTCACGTTTTACTGTTTCTGGTTTTGCTACAAAAGTTTTCATTAATTAAATACCAAAATTTAAAGTTTAAACCCAATATCCTTGCGGATATTACCTATTAATTTTTCGGCTAAATCCGACCCCTTCGAGTCTTATCTAGACCAACTTGTTCGGCGGGAAAGTCCAAACAAAAACAGGGTGTGCGTATTATACAGATTTTGTATTAAAAATCTAATACTTTTCCTCATTTTTAGCATAAATTGAAAGAGCTAAACCCGTACCCCTCTAAGTTTAGCTCTTAAATAAAAAGTTCCTAACTACGCAAACCCTTTCAATCCAACCACTTCAACCAGCTCTTGGTTATTGGTGATTTTACGCACCAACTTATAGGTTGTTCCACGTTCTGGGCTGATATTTTCTGGTGCCGCAATCAATAGTTGCATATCTAAACGTTCACAAAGTTCAAAGAGCGTGTTGATCGACATCGCATCAAGTCGAGCTGCCTCATCCAAGAAGAGCAAACGACAAGGGAGAATATCTTTCGCACGTAGACGACGAGACTCTTCTTCCCAGCTTTGCACCACCATTAATAAGATAGACATCCCCGTACCGATCGCCTCACCCGTTGAAAGCGCACTACTTTCCGCACGTTGCCAGCCATCTGCACCACGGTCGGTTTCGACTTCAAGATCAAGGTAATTGCGGTAATCTAACAACTCTTCGCCAATGGTTTGCGGTGTACGTTGTCCCATATCAATATGTGGGTTCACACGTTTATGCAACATCGCAAGTGCTTCTGAGAAACTCAGTTTTTCGCTCTCAAACAGATCTTTGTGCTGTTCACGATCTCCACTCAACGCATTCAACAACATTGCGTGTGTCTCGCGAATTTTTACATCTAAACGTACGCCTTTTACTTGACCGAAAGCGATATTTTGTAAGCCTTGGTTCAATTGAAGAATACGATTTTGTTCACGCTGAATGGTTTTTCGTAAAATATTTGCCACACTTTCTGCACTGATCGCCAATTTTTTCTCACGACGAGTAAGCTCGTTCGTTAAGCGAGAAAGTTCAATTTCCATCTGCTCAATCGCATCAATTGGGTCATCAGTTTTGATAATATCTTGGCGAATACGCTCACGTAAATGGCGATACACTTCAATGAAGAATGCCACTTTCGTCTCTGGTTTACGGCTATCTTCCGAAGCACGTAAACTATCACGTAAGTATTCATTATTTGCGACTGCAGCACGTAATGCCCCCAACGCTTTATCTGAAATCGAACGTAACTCATCCGATGAATGATACGACAATTCACGACGGTTCAAGCGTTTTTCTACATCGCTGTTACGAGAAAGTTGCAACACCAAGCACCAGCTGGTTTTCGCTTGCACCACAGCGGCACGTTGATTTTTATAATCACGTTCCACCTTGCGTACTTCACGGCTGAGATTCTCAATTTCTGCTTCAATGCTGCCCAACTGCTTATCAAGGAACGTTTTGCGTGCACGTTGTTGGCTTAAGCGTTGATGTAACTCTTCACGACGCTCAATAGCACGCTCTTCCGCCTGAGCATCACCACATACGCCCAGCATATCCATCTCACGGATAAGCTCTGCCAACATCTGATTTTTCACCTCATAGGCACTGCGTAACCCTGTTAAGGTTTGATGGTATTGGCTGTATTGCGATTGTGCCTGACGCAACTGGTGACGAGCCTGCTCTCGCATTTGTTGAGCCTGTTCTAACTCCGCTCGTAGCTGTTCGGTTAAGCGAGAACCTTCCGCACCCACCGCATCTTCATAACTAAAATGTACACGGCGTTGCATTACATCTGAAAGTGCAAACACTTTTTGTTGCAATCCTTTTTGGGTCTGTTTCGCCTGATTGTATTCCGTTTCCAGCTCTTCAAAACGGGTTGGATCGTTACGAAGTGAGCTGGCAATTGGCTCAAGCTGAGCGATATAGTTGCCATATTGACGCACAAATTGCTCATCATCTTCCGCTTCCGCCAATTGTTCACGGCAAATTTCTGCACGCTCAATTAACACTTCGTCATCAAGTAAATCTGCCAGAGGTAAAATTTTGCTTAACAATTGCAATTGTGTTTTGACCGTATCCAATTGATTGCGAAGTTGCTGTTCGTTTCCGACCGCTTGATTAAGCTCACGCTCAATTTCGTTACGCTCTGCAACAACCGCTTGCATCGCCTCTTCAGGGTTTTCTTGGAACGCAAGATTTAAATGCGTGCCAACAAATTGGCTTAAATGTTGATGCAAGCGTTGGCATTTTTGCACATCAAACGAAAGTTCTGCGTGTTTTTCCGCTACTTCATCGCGTTCGGCTTTCAATACTTCAACACGTTTTTCACGAGCGGCACGACCAAACAACGGCACAGCAGGGAATTTCGAATAACGCCATTGACGCTCTGAAACTTTTACTACTACCCCCTCATTCAACTCATCAGCACTAAAGACAGCATCATCAAAGGCAGTTGGATCGCCTTCGATTAAATAGAGATCGTCTGGGCAATCATCTAAGGTTTCGAGCTGTGCTTTTACGGCCTCTAAATCACGTACCACAATCGCGTGACGAGCCTCGCCATATAATGCAGAGAAATAAGGGGCATCTTCAAGTGATACATCATCATAAAGCTCAGAAAGCAACACGCCACCAAAGCGTTCTGCCAGCTGATTTAAACGCGGATCTTCCGAACCATCTGGCTGGCTCAGTTGTGAAATCTCATCGCTTAATTGCTGTTCTTTGCGTGCCAACGCATCACGAGCAAGCGTTGCTTCACGCTCTTTTGCCAGCATATTTTGCATAAATTGCAGCACCGCTTGGCTTGCTTCAAATGTTTCACCACACTGCTCTTCCAAACGGGTTAACGCAGATTGAGCGGTGTGCCACGCAGGAGCATTTTTTGCCAATTGGTTATATTGATTTTGGAGCTGTTGTAGCTGTTGGCGTTGGCTTGAACGCACTTCAACAAGCTCGGCAAGTTCCGTTTCTAGATCTTCGCGTTTTGCCTGTTGCTCTTCAAAGTGATTTTCAAGCTCGTCTGCGTGGCTAAACTCACTTTGCGTTCTTTGATTAAGCTCTGCCAACAAGCGTTTTGCTTGCTGTTGTTGTTGCAAGCGTTGTTCAAGCTCGTGCAATTTTTGGCGTAATCCAACCGCTTGTGTCGCACGCATTTTCTGTTCTGGGAAAGCATTAAGCAGTGATTTAGCCTCCTCAAACGCTTGCAAGCGGTCTGTCTCTCCCACAATTTTGCAAACTAATTCATAAGCTTTTTCAAACTGCTCTTTCGCTATATCTGAGACAGATAAACGCTGTTCTAAGTCGAACACTTGGTCGGTCATTTCATCGGCTTGGGCTGAAAATTCTGCATGGTAATCTTCAATATTGTGTAAGTCTAAATTCGCCAAACCTGAAAGCTGTTTCGCTTTTTCAAGGGCAGCAATGGCTTGTTGATATTGCAAAGCACGCGTTTGTTGAGCATCTAATGCTTGTTGATAATCCGCAAGCTGTGCTCGCAAATCTTCCACGTGTGCTTCCGCATCATCGGCCTGGTGTTGGGCTATTTCCACTGCTTCGGAAACTTCTTCAATCGCCATTTGTTGCTCTTCAAGTTTCTCGTTGAGCTCTTCAACATCATCTTGATAACGTTCTACTTTCTCTTGATGGCGTAACGCATTTTGTACCAAGTTTAAATGATCGTTCGCAGAATTAAATTCTGCCTCTAGCCCTTGTTCAGTCGCCTCAATTTCTGCCGATTCACGACTAAATTCTACTAAACGATGTTGCTCAAGCTCACGCTTCGATTTTAAATTCTCCCACGCTTGACGGAAACCCAACGCCTGTTGAATATTCCCTAAACGCTCGTTTGCATGACGCATATAGTCCGCCGACACATAATCTGTTGAGTGAGTAATCAACTGCTTGAACATATCACGATCCGATTGCGTAACCTTGATCGCTTCAAGCGTCATACGGTTTTCACGCAATGCCGATTCCATATCTTGGAATGCTTGGCGAACGCCTGTATTTTCAGGCAATAAGTAATCACGTAATGATTTGGTAATAACACTTGAAATACCACCATAAAGTGACGCTTCGATCAATTTGTAGAACTTACTGCGATCACTCGCTGAGCGTAAACGTTTCGGTAACACGCCCACATCAAACATAAAGCTGTGGTAATCGGTAATGGATTGATATTGCTTGAATTGAACGTCCGATTGCTCAAATTTTTCTTTTACTTCATTCAATGCCAGCACACGTGCTTTAACGCCCATTTGTTCGGTCAGAATATAGATAATCTGCTGATCAAAGGGTACGTTTTGTAATGAAAATGGGCGAATATCCACTTTTTTGTCTCGCCCAGCAATCTGTTGCAAACGCACGCCTGTGATAACACGCTGACCACGAGAGTTCACGCTTTCCAACACCGCATAACAAACACCTGCTTTTAATTTACCGTATAACCCTTTATCGCGAGAACTCGAAGTTGAACCTGCTTCAGTGGTATTACGGAAGTTTAAAAGCGTTAAATCAGGAATTAAGGCAGTCACAAAACCTGCCATCGTGGTGGATTTACCCGCACCATTACCACCCGAAAGTGTGGTGACCAATTCATCTAAATCAAAAGTGCGAGCAAAAAAACCGTTCCAGTTAATCAGCGTTAAGGAGCGAAATTTGCCGCGTTCAATCTGTTGTGGCTGAATTGTCGGTTGCACAATCATTGTCTCTTGTGCATTCTCTTCTAAAATTAAATCCGTGTTACTCATTAGGATTTTTCCTTTATCTATTTAATTCTGTATTGATAGTAGCGGTTAATTGATCTGCAGGTGTATCTTTAATATCAAATAATTTCTGAGAGCGAGAATATACTTCAAAGCCATCAGGTTTCGCCTCTTGCAAAACGCGTTCTGCATTATTTGCTAAATTAGCAATCACAAAGTCGAAATGTTCTCTTGGTACATAACGAGGTTGCATACCTTGACGCGCTTGTTCCTCTGCTCTTTTTAGTGTGCTATCCCAACTCAGCTCTTTAGGGCAAGTACAAATTAACACATTGGTTTGGTAACCATAATGCTTAAAATTTGCAAGTTCTTTAAGAGGCACATCAGCCGTGCGAAAAGTCCCTTCAATCAATAAATTAAAACGATGTGCTACGGCTTCATCTCGAATACGTTGCACCATTTTACCTGTAAATTCGCCTGTATATTTCGAAGCCTCTTTGCCATATTGCTGATAAATTTCATGGTAATACTGGTGGTAAGGACGAAATTCATCTCCGTTAATTATCAGCAAGTTGAAATCTAAACGCTTACTCATTGCAAGAGAACCGAAAGATTTCCCAGCACCAGGTTGCCCTCCCAGTAAAATAGCAACAGGGTACTCTTGTGGGGTAACCTGACTTTCAGCAAGCAAATTTGCCCAAATTTTAGGAAAATTTCGTTCAATATCAGCCTCAACATCGTAAGCATTGATATCAAAGTTTTGCATAAAACCTCTAAATTGCTCGTGATGAATGGTATTTAGCACCAACCTCTTTCACTTGACTTGAAAGCAAATCGAAATCGATCGCCTCAGGTTCGGTGCGATATACTTGCCCTCTTAAACGGCTAAGAAAAAGTTGATCTTCATTGAGTGGTAATTCTAAAATTTTACTTAAATCTGCTTGAGTACTTGCGATTAACTCAATCAACACATCTTTTTGCATTAACGTACACATTATTCCTCACCCTCTGCAAAATCTTCCTCATTTTCTACCGCTTGTTCTTCTGTATCAGCGGTAGGATTTGGCGCGGTTGCCTCACCATCACGGATCAAACGTAATTGCGTTTCGCGGTAATCATCTCCTGCGCGAACATCCGCACCAAAACGGAAAACGGAAACGGAAATCACAAATTTCTTGCTGTTTTGATCACCAATACGGGTAATCATTCCAATACGAGCCAATCGACGCAACGCACCGCCAATTTTTTCAACCAGCTTAGCTTTATCTAAATCTGAACCTGTCGAACGAGGATTTACCGCTTTTAACAATTTTTGTTCATCGGCAAGGTTCAACAACTCTTCATAAACATCATCATAGCTAAACACGCCTTGTTGTGCCAAGCGTTCTGGGCTCAAATAGAGGTAGCATAATACTTTACCTACCAACATCTCCATTTCAGACATAGCAGCACGGTTAATTAAAGTTGAAGCACGTGGACGGAGGTAGAAAAAACCTTCTGGTGCACGGATAAGATCCACGTGATAGCGGTTGTAAAACTGCTCAAGTTCCGCTTGGAAATCAATCAAAAACGCGTGTTCATCAAGCAAATCAATACTAATATGACGACCTGCACGCAATTGGCTATCAAGGCTTGGAAAAATTGGGTTTGCAATCGCCACTGCTAATTTAGTTGAAATCACATCTTGAATATTCTCTGTCATAATTTTTCTCTTTTTTGCTTGATTACTGGTATTGATCAATCACGTGGGCTTGCACTTCTGCCCCTGTTTCGTTAATCACTTGCCATTCTGGATAAACTGCTTGGCTATCTAAACTTGCCATACCCAATTTGCTTGCTTGATCTACGATAATACGCGCCACATCAAAATGGCGAGAATGCGGATAACGAGCCAATTGTTCACGTAAAACCATACCTAAGTCGATTGGCTTATCTTCCGCTCTAAATTGTGCAAGATAAGCCTGCATCATTGCCACGATTTGCTCTTGTACATCGCTGATGGACTGATATTCCAACTCGGTTGGTAATTCGCCCACTGCTTCCGCTTCGTTAAATTCAGTTTCATCATCACGTAAATCAAGGAGCGGCTCCGCTTTCGCGGTGTAAAGCATCCAAGGGGCATCAAAATAATCTTGAATAGATTGACGCAAACGCTGACCAAATACACGGTTTTTATCCATATCAATTGCGGTACGAATAAATTTATGCACATAACGATCGTAGCCAATCCAAAGATCGATCGCCTGTTGCCCCCAGCTCATAATGCGGTCTAATTTATTTTGTAGATTAACCACTAGCTGATCGATGAAATCTAAATCGTAACGACCTATTAAACAGCTTTGAATACGCAACAGCTGTGCTTGCAATTTATCGCCCGCTGCATTTAGCGTATCTTGCAACTCTCGCAGATTGCCCGATGTTTCGTCTAATAATTGTTCACAACTCGTGATCGCTTCGTGCCAATTTTGGCTTAAAAGATTCGCGATTCGCTCACGAATTTGGTGTTGATTTTCATCCATAATGCGTTGCGAAAGATCGATGCTATCGAAAATTTCTGCTACCGAATATTTCAGCGGTGCAAACACATTATTTCGCCAATGACGTTCATCCCCACCCTCTTCTGCGGCTAACGATGCTTTTTGAATTTCACTTGCCACAATAGAAAGTTGAATAGAAAGACGCAGGCTAGAAAACTCACGCTGACGAATGTAGAAATTCGCAATGCCGACAGCCAGCGGGGTAACACGATAAATCGCCAAGCCTTCGGTAAATTCGCTCGAAAAACGGTTTAAAAGACGTTGTTTTACCAGATCGTTGATCGCATTATTTGCACGCTGATTGATTGTATTTTCCGCTTGTTCAAAGGCTTGAGAGACATAGCGGAAAAGATCAACTAAATCACTTTCAAGTAATTCACCATCGATCTGTTCTTGGTTAAAAATGGAAATCGCCAATAAAAAGGCAAGGCGTTCAGGAAGAAGCGAAAGCGAAAATTCACTCTCTTTCGTCCAATGGATAAGCTCTGGAATAGTGTGTGCCAATTCGTTCTGTGCAGTTTCGTTCAGCATAAGGCTCATATTCGTATATCATCAAAAATGGGGTTTATTGTACCGGAAAGCTCAACAAATAGAAATTAGAAATCATAAGCAAAAATAAACCTAGCCAAGGCTAGGTTTATTTTATCTCTACTCTTGTTCTACATTTTTCGCTTTAAACAGCATAATTAACACTAACATCGTGATACCTGCCGTAATAAAACCAAGTAAACCTGACTCTGTAAAACCTACAACTAAGTAACCAACCACCGATGCTGCTGCGACTAATAGTGCATAAGGTAATTGTGAAAGCACGTGATCCATATGGTTACATTGCGCTCCCGTTGAAGAAAGAATCGTTGTATCTGAGACTGGTGAACAGTGGTCACCGCATACTGCACCTGCCATTACAGCTGATAAACAAGGGATAATTAAGCTTGGATCAGAATGCATCGCCATTGCTGCACCAATCGGTAGCATAATACCGAACGTCCCCCAACTTGTGCCTGTTGAGAATGCCATTGCAGAAGCAAGTACGAATAAAATCGCTGGTAAGAACGCTGGTGAAATGTTACCTGCCACTAAACTTGAGAGATATTTGCCCGTTTGCATATCACTTACAACACCGTTGATTGTCCACGCGAAGAAAAGAATTAAAATCGCACCAGACATCATTTTTACACCCGATCCATAAGCTTTCATGTAATCGCCTACAGAAATATGACGACGCATTAATAGACAAAGTGTGAGTACGATAATACTTGCTACGCCACCTGTTACTAATGAAATACCAACAGTAGTATTTTCAAATGCACCTAAAATAGTAAATAGATTGCCCGATTCAACAAGTGCATCGCCACCTGTTTTTAGCATCATCGTTACCGTACCGATAATTAATGCTAAGATTGGAAGAACTAAATCGCGTACGCCCGCTTCTGAAGAACCTTGCTGCTCAGAAGATTTCTCTTCTTGGCTCATTGCATTACGCTCAAAACGTGCCATAGAACCAATATCAAACGAGAAATAGGCTACGAAAAACACCATTAGAATTGAGAAAATCGCATAGAAGTTCATCGCACTCATCGTTACAAACGCGCCTAATGGGGTGTAACCTGCAATAGAGTGTGTCGCTAATAACCCAGCAATAAGTGTGATAATGTAAGCTCCCCAGCTTGAAATTGGCATTAATACACACATCGGTGCAGCAGTTGAGTCTAAAATATAAGCTAATTTTGCACGCGATACTTTAAATTTATCCGTCACTGGGCGAGCAATCGCACCTACAGCAAGACTGTGGAAATAGTCATCAATAAAAGTAACAAAAACCAAGCAAGCTGCCATTAATTTTGCACCACGTCTGCCTTTTACTTTCTCTTGAGCCCAGTTTGCAAAGGCTTGGTTTGCACCAGAAACGCTTAGTAAAGACGTTAAAATGCCTAATAATATTAAAAATAAAATAATATTGATATTGTTACTATTAAAGCCCTCTTCGCCACCTTTATAAAGCAAAGAAACTACACTATTTTTTAAATATAAAACAGCATCAAGCACATTACCGTCAGATAACATTAATGCACCGACAATAATACCTAAACTTAATGAAATTAAAACACGTCTAGTTGCAATCGCAAGTAGAAGTGCAATTAACGCTGGTACAACAGACAAAAGCGATGATGAATAATCAACAAGATTCATAAAACCTCTAATTTATTAAAAGATATTTTTATAACGTCATTGAATCTACTGAATGTATTTACGCAGGAAGGCAAATAAAGGAAGGATAAAGGGAAATATCCTCACCTAACTTACAGTAGCACTCCGCAGTGATACAAAGAATATCAAAACTGCGACAGTGTCGTCCCTTTCGGCAACGACCCCAACCAACCAAGATGACGCCTGATTGATTTCGGCAAATACACCTTTCATTTTTCCTCATCGTTTTCCACTCAGAAAAAGTACTTATCGTATTTGCACCTCTACAATTGTAGGATTTAATAAAGATTACCTGAAAGAGAAACATTAAACAAGCGAAATTTTCAGCATTTTGGCGTTATTTTTGAATATTTTAAATTTAAATGATTTACCTTAAAAATATATTACGGTAATATATTCGCACCTTCAATCTCATAATTTATATATTTATAGGAGATCATATGTCTGAAACATTAAAAACATTATCTAATATTCGTAGTTTACGTGTACTAGCTCGCGAAACATCTCTTGAACAACTAGAAGCATTATTAGAAAAATTAACTATTGTTATTGAAGAAAAACGTGAAGACGTAAAAGCCCAAGAATTAGAACAAGCAAAATTTTTAGAAAGCTTAAATAAATATAAAGAGATGTTAGCTCAAGATGGCATTTCAGCTGATGAATTAGCATCATTACTGAGTAACGCTCCTGTTGAAAGAAAATCACGTAAACCAATCGCTCCTCGCCCCGCTAAATATAAATTCGTTGATGTTAATGGCAATGAAAAAACTTGGACAGGTCAAGGTCGCACCCCCCGTGAACTAGTTGGTAAAAATTTATCTGAGTTTGAAATTTAATGACTATCTAAAAGCATGAATATCTATTCATGCTTTTTTATTCCTAAAAGCCATCCATTAGAAATTAGATAAATTAAGTTTCTGAACAAAAACTCATAATATATCAACAAGACTCCTGTGAATATTATTATCTGAATGACACTTCCAGACAATATCACCTCTTAATCATTCTTCTTACTAGATCTATAAATATATTCGTGAATACACTTATTTTGTCCTCTATAGCCATTTGGGGTACTCAAGATAAAATAAAGGACTCTGCTCTGTAAATTACAGAAACCGAGCCCTTAATCTTCTTTCGGTTCATTTCTAGATCGTAACGAGAGCTACTTATAAACTACTCTTTTGATTTCCAAACCAACGGATCAACACCACGATGAATAAGCTCCTGATGCTCTTCGATACAGAAAACGGGTTCTTGTTTTGCTTTTAGCTGACGAACATAATCTTTCAAAATTCGCCACACGATAGGAGAGAGGATTAAGATAGCAATTAAATTGATGATTGCCATGGTCGCCATTACTGTATCAGCGAATGCCCAAACAATACCGCCATCACGCACTGCCCCAAAGTAAACGAAGAATAATACAATTACTCGGAAACTCCATACAAACCACGCTTTATTCTTGATGTAACGGATATTCGTTTCTGCGTAAGCGTAGTTACCGATAATTGAGGTGTAGCAGAATAAAAGCAAGATAAAGGCTAGGAAATGCACGCCAAATTCGCCCAAGTGATATTGTAGTGCAATTTGGGTAAGCTCTACTCCTTTTAAGCTTTCATTGCCATAGTTATCTGACATTAAGATGATAACAGCTGTACAAGTACAAACAATAATAGTATCCACAAATACACCAAGCATTTGGATTAAGCCTTGGCTCGCTGGGTGTTTTGCATCAGATGTTGCCGCTGAGTTTGGTGCAGAACCCATACCAGCTTCGTTTGAGAATAATCCACGTTTAATCCCCATTAACATTGTTTTAGAAACAATACTTCCAAACATACCACCTGCAACTGCTGAGAAATCAAAGGCATTTGAGATTATCATCGATAAAATTTCAGGAACCTTGCTGATATTCATTCCAAGAATAATAACTGCAATAATCAAATAAAATAACGCCATTGTTGGTACAACTTTTGCGGAAACTTGTCCGATACGTTTAACTCCTCCAGCGATAATAACTGCTGTTAAGATTACAAGCACAATACCCACTGATTCAGCATCCCAAGACCATGCCTTACTCGTTGCTGCGACAATAGAGTTAGATTGAACAGCGTTAAACGCAAAACCAAATGTAAAGATTAAAGTAATCGCAAATGCAATCGCAAGCGGTTTACATTTCAAACCTCGAGTAATGTAATACGCAGGACCACCGCGGAACATTCCATTTGAATCTCGGGTTTTGTAAAGCTGTGCAAGTGAAGATTCCGCAAATGCAGAACTCATACCCATTAACGCAGTGATCCACATCCAAAATACCGCTCCTGGCCCTCCTAATGCGATTGCAGTTGCAACCCCTCCAATGTTACCCACCCCCACGCGACTAGCTAAACCTGTAGTAAAGGCTTGAAATGGAGTTAAAGAATCGCCATCAGCCGCACGCCCACCCCACATTTCACGTAAACTTTGTGGAAGTAAACGCAGCTGCACTAAACCCGTTGTGATAGTAAAAAATAAGCCTGTGCCTAAAAGCAGGAGAATCGTAATATCCCAAATTGGGCCATCTAATGTATTGACGATCCAGTTTAAAATGGCTTCAAAGCCTGAAACAATAAAATCCATAAGACCTCTCAATTTAAAAAAGAAAACGATTGTATTGTAACCTTTTT
>ENA-OWMY01000241-OWMY01000241.1-metagenome-genome-assembly--contig:-NODE-241-length-16616-cov-16.773504_pt1 | contig 16616 bp, 11 predicted proteins | sample MGYA00245358_ERZ651122 | MGnify/ENA primary metagenome ERZ651122 (study PRJEB26857, sample SAMEA4031752) | metagenome | biome: human; feature: oral; material: saliva | place: Philippines | collected 2014...
CTTTGGCGCGCGGCGAATTGCACTGCATCGGCGCGACTACTTTGGACGAATACCGTCAGTACATCGAAAAAGATGCGGCACTCGAACGCCGTTTCCAAAAAGTATTGGTTGGCGAGCCAAGTGTGGAAGATACCATTGCTATTCTGCGCGGTTTGCAAGAGCGTTATGAAATCCACCACGGTATCGATATTACCGACCCTGCTATCGTTGCTGCAGCGGAATTGAGCGACCGTTATATTACCGACCGTTTCCTGCCTGATAAAGCGATTGATTTGATTGACGAAGCGGCCAGCCGCATTAAAATGGAGCTGGACAGCAAACCTGAGCAAATGGATAAACTTGACCGTCGCATTATCCAGCTTAAAATGGAAAAAATGCACGTTGCCAAAGAAACCGATGATGCCAGCAAAAAACGTCTGGAATTGATAGACGAAGAAATCGACGGACTGCAAAAAGAATACGCTGATTTGGATGAAATATGGAAAGCCGAAAAAGCGGCATCATCCAGCACAGCCGACATCAAGAAACAGATGGACGACATCAAAGTCAAAATCGAACAGGCCAAACGCCAAGGCGATTTTGCCCGTGCATCGGAGCTTGAATACGGTGAGTTGCCTAAATTGAGCGCACAGTTGCAAGCGGCAGAAAGCAATCCTGACGGCAAAAAACAAAACAAACTTTTCCGTACTGAAGTCGGCGCAGACGAAGTGGCCGAAATCGTTTCCCGTATGACCGGCATTCCTGTGTCAAAAATGATGGAAGGTGAACGCGACAAGCTGCTGAAGATGGAAGAAGTATTGCACCGCCGCGTGGTTGGTCAAGACGAAGCCGTGCGCGCTGTGTCTGACGCTATCCGCCGTAGCCGTTCCGGTTTGGCCGATCCGAATAAACCTTATGGCAGCTTCTTGTTCTTAGGCCCGACCGGTGTGGGTAAGACCGAATTGTGTAAGGCATTGGCAGGCTTCCTGTTTGACAGCGAAGATCACCTGATTCGTATCGATATGTCCGAATACATGGAAAAACATGCTGTTGCCCGCTTAATCGGTGCGCCTCCCGGCTATGTCGGCTACGAAGAAGGCGGCTACCTGACTGAGCAAGTCCGCCGCAAACCGTACAGCGTGATTCTTTTGGATGAAGTGGAAAAAGCCCATCCGGACGTATTCAACATCTTGCTGCAAGTATTGGATGACGGCCGCTTGACCGATGGACAAGGTCGAACTGTTGACTTCAAAAATACTGTTATCGTGATGACTTCCAATATCGGTAGCCAACATATCCAACAAATGGGTACTCAGGACTACGAAGCGGTGAAAGAAGTTGTGATGGAGGATGTGAAAGAACATTTCCGTCCTGAAATGATCAACCGTATTGACGAAGTAGTCGTGTTCCATGGTTTGGATCAGGCCAATATCCGCAGCATTGCGAAAATCCAGCTTAAAGGTTTGGAAAAACGTTTGGAAGCACAACATCTGCATCTGAAAGTCGATGATGCTGCCTTGGATCTGATTGCTAAAGCCGGTTTCGATCCTGTGTATGGTGCCCGTCCGCTCAAACGCGCCATTCAGTCAGAAATCGAAAACCCGCTGGCAAAAGCATTGCTTGAAGGTAAATATGCACCGGATAGCACAATCCATGTTAAAGAAGAGGGTGGTAAGCTCTTGTTTGCATAAGGTTAAAACAATGTAGTATGCTGTTGTAAAAGGCCGTCTGAAAGAATTCAGACGGCCTTTCCTAGTTATTGATTCACATCATATATTTGTTATGTAATTTGATTATTCATTGAATTTTAGAGAATATTAATCGAAAATCTTGTGCCATCGGTTGATAAAGAATGCGATATAATCCGACCTGTTTGCCGAGGTTCTTGCTCAATATCTCATTTTGTGTAATAATACTACAATGCAAAAACTGACTAATCAAAATCTTCACATTATTTTGTCGGAGCGCTTAAATGATACCGACTTTGTTCTTATTCTCAATGCATTAATCAAATTTTTGCGCCGAGGAGGCAAAAAACAGGCTTCCGAGCGTTTCGATTTGATTTTATCTACTTTAAAACAAGACGATGCTTTATGCCGTCAATTCAGCCTGCGCTTCTATGCCTGGTTGTCTAAAGTTCACATCTATCCTGCGCTGATTAAGCTGGGTATTTTCTCGCGCCATAGTTTTACTCGGGAGATGGGCATACGGATTTACGAACGTTTCAGCCCGTCTTATAAAGATTTTTCCAATCTGCGCGAAGTATTTTTATATCTTTTTCATTCGAAAAACGATGATAAATGGTTGCAAACCCTGAGTTTGCGCCAATGGTTGAGCATGTATGAATTGTTGCAGGGTAAAGCGGATCCTGCTTTGCTTCAGACGGCCAGCCGACAGTTGGCAGATGCCCGTTTGCGTGCAGTGGAAATGCTGTCTATTTGGATTGCTTCCGAAGCGATTGAGCCAGATTTAATACGGATTGCTCCCCGTTTGTTGGAGGCGGATTCGGCATTTGTTGCTTTGCAACGTGAAATTGCAAAATTGGTTGAACACTATCGCCACAGCGAAGAAACTTACGATACGGCGCACTTGGAGGTCATGTTTGACCAGTGCGACAAGCAAATTGAGTATCTGCGTCGTCGTGGTACAGGAGCGGGGTCTGGCTCGTCAGTGAAAGTTGCGCACTTGTTGGAGCGCCTGCAACAAACCATAGACCGCCTGAAACTGTTAACCAATATTCAAATCGAAACCGGCAGCCGTACCCGCTTAACCATCAATCTGATGAATGCGATGATTTACGCGGCGGTAGAGCAATACAGTACCAGCCACTTGCGTAAAAGCAGTATCCGAATGCTGGCGCGCAGTATTACGGAAAACAAAAGTCATCATGGTGAGCATTACATTACGCGCAACCGTAGTGAATATTTCAAAATGTTTTATTCCGCAGCAGGAGGCGGCGTAATTATTGCTTTGATGGCACTGAATAAAATCCATATTGCGTCTTTGGGATTCAGTGAGTTTACTACTTCCTTCCTTGCCGGGCTTAACTACGGCTTAGGCTTTATGCTGATTCATATGCTGCACTGCACCGTTGCGACCAAGCAGCCTGCCATGACGGCGGCGAGCTTTGCCGAGCAGGTGGACTCAAATGAAGGCAGCAAAGCGGTGGACAACAAGTTGGCAAAACTGCTGATTGATGTGTGCCGTTCGCAAAGTGTTGCCGTGTTTGGCAATGTATCGATTGCCGTATTGTTGGCGGCGGGGATCGCTTGGGGTTATGCCTACACGCATGGCCAGCCCTTGTTGAATGAGGCGGTTACAGCCTACCAGCTTAAATCTATTGAGATTTTTACCCAACCTACCTTATGGTATGCCGCTATTGCCGGTGTATGGTTGTTTTGTTCGGGGATTATTGCGGGTTTTTTCGACAACCGTTCTGATTATCTGAACCTGCGTCAGCGCCTGCCTTTTAATCCGTTTTTACGAAAAATCATGCGTCCGCAGCCGCGCCGCCATTTGGCCGCTTATATTCATAAGCATTACGGCTCGCTTATGGGTAATTTTATTTTCGGTATGCTTTTGGGTATGACCGGCTATTTTGGTCATCTTTTCGGCTTGCCGCTGGATATTCGCCATGTGGCGTTCTCTTCGGCAAATTTGGGTTATGCCGCGATTAGCGGTCATGCAGATATATTCACTTTTATGCTTGGCTTGGCAAGTGTATTGGCAATCGGCATGGTGAATCTGGTGGTCAGCTTTTCTTTGGCTTTGGCTGTTGCGCTTCGTTCTCGCGGTACGCGTTTGGGCAGTATGCGCAATCTGCTGAAGAGCTTCTGGAGTCAAGTGAAAGCCAATCCTTTGATTTTGCTGTATCCGGTTCAAGTGAATAACAAAGATAACACGAAGTAAGATTGAAGAAAGGCCGTCTGAATATATACTTTTCAGACGGCCTTTAATTTAAAACCGATAAAGATTAGGCTTGCAGAGAGGCACGGTTTTCCAAAACTTGGTCAATCAAACCATATTCTTTAGCTTCATCGGCAGACATATAATTGTCGCGGTCGGTATCGCGTTCCAAGTCGGCCAAATCGCGATCACAATGTTTGGCGAGTAAGCGGTTCAGTTTCTCTTTGATTTTCAGCAGCTCTTTAGCGTGAATTTCAATATCGGAGGCCTGACCGGCCAAGCCGCCGCTGATGAGCGGTTGGTGAATCATGATGCGGCTGTTTGGCAGGGCAAAGCGTTTGCCTTTTTCGCCTGCGGACAACAGGAATGCGCCCATGCTTGCCGCTTGGCCCAAGCATAAAGTAGAAACATGAGGCTTGATGAAGTTCATGGTGTCGTAAATCGACATACCAGCAGTAACCGAACCGCCCGGAGAATTGATATAGAAGAAGATATCTTTATCAGGGTTTTCACTTTCCAAGAACAGCAATTGTGCAACAACCAAGTTGGCAGATTCATCTGTCACCGGGCCGATCAAGAAAACGATGCGCTCTTTCAAAAGGCGTGAGTAGATGTCAAATGCGCGCTCGCCGCGACCGCTTTGTTCGATAACGGTAGGGACAAGGTAATTATTGAAATCGAAGGACATTTTTGTCTCCTGTTAATGATGGAAAAGCACCAAAGCCATTTAAAGCGCTTCGGTGCTTTTGATTGTCTGTTTCAGACGGCCTTAGAGCAATTAAGCTTGTGCGCCCATTACTTCGTCAAAAGACAGCGCTTTTTCAGTTACTTTAGCTTTGCTCAGAACGAAATCAACAACGTTGCTTTCTACTGCCAAAGAAGTCGGACCTTGCAGGCGGGAAGGCTCTGCGTAGTACCAGTCGATCACTTCTTGAGGATCTTCGTAGCTTTCTGCGAAGTTGGCAACAACGGCTTTGATTTGGTCTTCAGTTGGCTCAAGTTTGTTTTCTTCAACCAATTTAGCCAAAATCAGACCCAAAGAAACGCGGCGTTCTGCTTGTTCTTTGAACATATCCAAAGGCAGATCCAAGTTGGCAGCGTCAGCCATACCTTGGTTAACGAAGTTTTGTTTCATTTCGTTTGCCAAGCGGGCGGCTTCTTCGTTGACCAAAGCAACAGGAACTTGCAAATCGGCTGCTTTGAGCAGGGCGTTCATTACAGATTCTTTGGTTTGTTCACCGATGCGGCGCTCAACTTCGCGGCTAACGTTTTTCTTCACTTCTTCACGCATTTTGGCAACGTCGCCGTCTTCAATACCCAAAGCTTTAGCGAAGTCTGCGTCAACTTCAGGCAAAGTAGCTTCAGAAACGTTGTTCAGAGTGATGGTGAATACGGCAGATTTACCGGCAACATCTTTACCGTGGTAGTCTTCAGGGAAGTTTACGGTAACATCTTTGCTTTCGCCGGCTTTCATGCCGACAACACCGGCTTCGAATTCAGGCAGCATTTGACCTGCACCCAATACGAAAGCGTAGTTTTTAGACGCGCCACCAGCGAAAGGTTCGCCGTCGATTTTGCCTTCAAAGTCGATGATGACGCGGTCGCCGTTTTGGGCTTCGCGGTCAACATGGTTGAAGCGGGTGCGTTGTTTACGCAGGATTTCTACAGTTTGGTCAACTTCGGCATCGCCAACAGTCGCAGTAACTTTTTCTACTTCTTGGGCAGACAGGTCGCCAATAGTTACTTCAGGGAAAACTTCAAAAATAGCGGCAACTTTGAAAGACTCTTGATCGTCTTGTTCTTCAACGGCTTCAAAGCGTGGGTAACCGGCAACTTTCAATTCTTGAGCAACGGCAACTTCGTAGAATTCGCGTTGTACCAATTCGTTGATAACGTCGTTTTGTGCGCTTGCGCCGTACATTTGGGCAATCATTTTGAACGGTGCTTTACCCGGACGGAAGCCGTCAATTTTTGCACGGCGTTGGGTTTGTTTCAGTTTTTTCTCAGTTTCTGCGTTGATTTTGGACCAAGGCAGAGACAATACTACTTTGCGTTCCAGATTTTCTAAAGTTTCAACAGTTACGCTCATCGTAAGCCCTTAAATTTGTTGTGTTTAAACGGTTATCCTTATGCTCAGCATTCCGAAGAATTTCGGAAGCGTGCATAAGGTCAAAATTTAGCTGCTTAGTATAACACAATGTTTCACGAATAACATAAAAAGGCCGTCTGAAAAGTAGGAAATTCTTTTCAGACGGCCTTTGCGTTTCGATATTGTTGTTTTTTACAGCTGGTCTTTTTGTGCCAGAATCCGTCGGCTGCCGTTGATGTCTGCCGGAGAGAGAACACCGGCATTTTCAAGCGCATCTACCAAATTGGCGGCACGGTTGTAGCCGATGCGCAATTGGCGTTGTAGTGCGGAAATGGAAGTTTTTCGGCTCTCCAATACGAAGGCAACAGCTTGATCGAATAACTCATCGCTGTTTGCGTTCGGATTGACAATATTGGTGGTTTCGATGGCCGCTTCACCACTGAGCAGACCTTCAACATAGTTGGTTGGAGCCTGTTCTTTGACGAAATTGACGACCTGATGCACTTCATCATCGGAAACAAACGCACCTTGCAGGCGTGTCGGTTCTGCGCTGCCCGGTTGCAGGAATAATGAGTCGCCGTATTTGAGCAATTCGTCCGCACCCATTTGGTCAAGAATAGTGCGGCTGTCGATTTTGCTTTGTACGGTAAAGGCCATGCGTGTCGGAATGTTGGCTTTAATCAGGCCGGTAACCACATCAACGCTTGGGCGTTGGGTGGCGACAATCATGTGTATGCCTGCCGCACGCGCTTTTTGGGCAAGGCGTGCGATTTGCTGCTCAACGGATTTGCGTTCGGTCATCATCAAGTCAGCCAACTCATCGATAACGACCACAATCAACGGCAGTTTTTCCAGAGGCTCAGGATCGTCAGGATTTAAGCTGAACGGATTGAGTAATGGTTTGCCTGCCGCTTTGGCTTGTTCAACTTTTTGGTTGAAACCGTCCAAATTGCGCACGCCGGCATGGGAAAGCAGGCGGTAGCGTTTTTCCATTTCGGCAACACACCAGTTCAACGCTTGTCCCGCCTCGCGCATATCGGTCACAACCGGGCAGAGCAGGTGCGGAATGCCGTCATAAATGCTCAATTCCAGCATTTTCGGGTCAATCATAATGAAGCGGACTTCGTCAGGCGTGGCTTTGAAGAGCATGGACATAATCATGCCGTTCACACCGACGGATTTACCGGAGCCGGTCATACCCGCAACCAAAAGATGCGGCATTTTTGCCAAATCACCGACAACGGGCGTACCTGCAATATCTTTACCCAAAGCAACGGTCAGCTTGGACTTGGCGTCGGTAAACACGGATGAAGAGAGGATTTCGCTTAACATCACGTCTTGGCGTTTCTCATTGGGCAATTCAATGCCCATGGTGTTTTTACCGGCAATGGTTTCTACGATGCGTACCGCTTGCAGAGACATCGAGCGCGCCAAATCTTTGGACAAGGCGACAATTTGGCTGCCTTTGACACCTTGTGCCGGTTCGATTTCGTAGCGGGTAATCACAGGGCCGGAAGTGGCGGAAACAACCTGTACGCCGATGCCGAATTCAGCCAGTTTGGCTTCAATCAATTCTGCAGTCTGTTGCAATTCATCCGGATTGACGGCAACCGGTTCTTCAGACGGCATACGCAACAGGTTCATATTGGGTTTGTGGTATTCGCCGTTGTTTTTAGGTTCAGTATCGTCAAACAGGGAAGTTTGGATTTTAGGAGGCGGCGCAACGGACACGGCAACGGTTTTACGGTTGCTGCTGCTGCCTGCCAACGGAGCAACCGGAGTAGCGGTAATGGTTTTGGCTTCTTTAACCATGCGGCGCGTATTTTGGGTTTCCAAAGCTTCGGAGCGGACATCTTCTTTTTTATTTTGGAATTGAGACAGTTTTTTCATCAAATTGCCGAACAGGCCGCCCATATGGCTGCCGGATTTTGCCATGACTTCCAACCATGACACCTGGGCCAGCAGGGAAATGGATAAAAGCAACATCACCAGCATAATCAACAGGCTGCCCGACTTACCCAACAGCCAAGCCAAGCCTGAACCGGCCAACAAGCCGACCAAGCCGCCTGCACCGACGGGAAGGGATTCGCTCAATGCATTGTCAAACAGGAAATGTTCGATAATCGGGCTGCACACTAGCAAGAGAAACAATGCCAAAGCGGCTACGCCGTGATTGTAGGGCTTGTGGTTTTCCTGCTTTTTCATGGGGCGGAAATTTTTGTAGAGGAAAACGCAAGAGGCGGCTATCCACCACCAAAACGACAGGCCGAACAAATAATACCCGACATCGGAAAGATATGCGCCGAAGAGGCCGCCGAGGTTGGCGACATCATTGCTTTTGGGAACGCTGCGCGACCATGCAGGGTCGTCCATGCTGAAGCTGGCCAGGGAAATGGCCAGATAAATGGTGATAACCAAGCCAAACAGCCATAAAGCATCATTAATCAAGTTGACGACATGCTCGGGACGCGCTTTTTTTTCTTCGTTTCTTTGTAGCTCTTTGGCCGCCTTGAGGCGTTGGGAGACTTTATTGTCGGCTTGAGTTTGTGTTTTGGTGGATTTGCGTGTGGTCGGTTTGGCTGCCGGTTTGGTAGAGACGCGTTTTTTTGTTTGGGTTTTAGAAGATTTTGCAGTCATGAGATAAAGGCCGTCTGAAAAGACCGGAGGTAATGTGCGTAAAGGGCAAATTATACCGTATTTACTAGGCACAAGAAATTGAAACGGGCGTAATCATTATAGGATTCAGGCCGTCTGTTTGGCGTGACGAAAATTTTGGATTTCGTTTCCACCTGTTCAGACGGCCTGATGTTTTGATTGATTTGGACTTACATTCTGCCCAGTTCGCGTTGGAGGGCTTGAATGTTTTTCTCCCTATCCAAAACCGCACCTTGCAATGTGCTGATGGCCTGTTGATTGACGCTGCCGCCTTTGGCTGTCCGCGCTTGGCTCAGTTGCTTTTTGGCATCGGCCAAAGCCGCGCGTTCATTGGATAACTCGGTTTCCAAAATAGAGCGGCGACTGTTGACACCGGAGGATTTGGGAACCGGAGGAGGAGCCGTTTCAGAAGCGGTACGGACAGGGGCTGGTTTGGGCGTTGCCTTATGGTTGGATTTTGCCGCTGTGTTTTTGCTTTTTGCCGGAGCAGTTTGTGATGTCGGTGCATCGAGTGTCGGTGCATCGAGTGTCGGCGCATCACTAACCGGAGCGTCGTATCGGCTACTGCTGTATTTGCCGACAATCGGCAAATCATTGACGGCTTGGCAGTTGCCGCTTGGGCGCGAGGTATAGATAATCGAGCCGTTGACTTCACAGGTATAGATTTTTGCGGCGTGTGCTTGGCTGTTGAAAACGGCAAGCGGCAGCAGGGATAGGGTAAGCAGATATTTTTTCATGATTCAGGTAGGGCTGATTCGTTGCAGTTGAGCATTTTATTCTTGTTCAGACGGCATGGGCTGCTGTTTTTTAGCTTTTGCACTGTTTTTGTTTTTGCTCGGTTTGTCGGCTTTTTTCTCTTGTTTATCGGATTTTCCCGCGCGTGCCTTTTTCTTAGACTTTGCACTTGAGCGTTCATCAGAGGCATTGAGGCTGCGGATGTTGAGGTGGTAACCACTGCCTTGATGGCCGCTGATTTTAGGCAATTCGGCCTGTGCGCAGGAGGATTTGGGTTCGGAAGTATAGCTGCCGTTGCCGCAGGAATAAACTGCGGCGGCTGCGTGAAGAGAAATGCCCAAGACGAAAGAGGATACGAGGAAGTATCCGGCTTGTTTGATGGTTGAAGTCATGTTTTTCCGTATTGTGTTTTATTTCAGACGGCCTGATGGCTCTATTTTTATTGGGAAAACTCGGCTTCGACATCAACTTGGATTTGCTCAAGCTCTTCCTGCCATTGCAGCCAGTTTTCTTCCAGTTGCGTTAATTTTACTTTAGTTTCTGTTAATTGTGCGAGTGTCTCTTGCAATTTGGGTTTATTTTCTTCTGAATAAGCAGATTCTTGTGCCAAAAATGCTTCACAGGCCGTCTGAATATCAGTCAATCGTGCGATTTCTTTTTCGGCTTTGTCGATTTTCTGCTGAATCGGTTTGCTGCGTTTGGCTTTTTCCTGACGGATTTGTGCTTCTATGCGCTTGGTGTCTTTGCGGCTTTGGCTTTGTGCAGAAGCGGCGGGGGCTGTTGCGGCGTTTTCTTGTGCCAATCGCCATTGACGGTAGTCGTTCAAATCGCCGTCGAAGTTGTTCAGACGGCCTTTGTCGATAAGGAGGAAGCTGTCGGTAGTCGCTTCAAGCAGGCTGCGGTCGTGCGAAACGACAATCAATGCGCCTTGGAAACTTTGCAGGGCAAGTGTCAGGGCGTGGCGCATATCCAAGTCTAGGTGGTTGGTCGGTTCGTCAAGCAGGAGCAGATTAGGTTTTTGCCAGATAATCATGGCAAGGGCGAGCCGTGCTTTTTCCCCACCGGAGAACGGCTCGGTCTTTTGAACCGCCATATCGCCAACAAAGTTGAAACCGCCTAAAAAGTTGCGGATTTCCTGTTCGCGGACTTCGGGCGAAAGCTGCTGGATATGCCAAACCGGACTTTGATCGGCGCGCAATGTGTCTAGTTGGTGCTGGGCAAAATAGCCGATATTGAGCTTTTCGGAGCGGACGATGCTGCCGGAAAGTAAATCGATTTTTCCTGCCAATGCTTTGATAAATGTAGATTTACCGCTGCCGTTAACGCCCAACAGGCCGTAACGTGCGCCGCTTTCCAGAGACAAGGTGATATCGTGCAAAACGGTATTGTCGCCATAACCTAAGTCGGCATGGTCGAGTTTCAATAATGGATTGGGCAGGTGGGTCGGATTGGCAAACTCAAAGGAAAACTCGCTATCCAAATGCGCAGGGGCGATGCGCTCGAGCTTGGCTAATGCCTTCATGCGGCTTTGAGCTTGTACGGCCTTTGTGGCTTTGGCTTTGAAACGGTCGATAAAGGATTGCAGATGTTTGATTTGCGCCTGCTGTTTGACGTAGGCGGCTTGTTGTTGCGCCAGACGTTGGGCGCGTTCGGCTTGGTAGAAATCGTAATTGCCGCCGTATTGGGTCAGTTTTTGTTGCGACAGCTCGATGGTGTGCGTTGTGGTGGCATTCAAGAAGTCGCGGTCATGGGAGATGATGATTTGCGTACAGGGCAGGGACGCGAGATGGTTTTCCAGCCACAGTACGGTTTCTAAATCCAAATGGTTGGTCGGTTCGTCCAAAAGCAGTAAATCGGCACGACAAATCAAGGCTTGGGCAAGGTTGAGGCGCATACGCCAGCCGCCGGAAAAAGATTTGACGGGATGGGTATGTTCTTCTTGCGAGAAACCCAAGCCGTTAAGCAGTTTAGCGGCGCGTGCCGGTGCGGTATAGGCATCGATTTCTTCAAGTTTGGCGTGATATTCGGCTTGCTTCATGCCGTCGTTTTGCGCTTCTGCTTGGGCCAAGGCTGTCTGAAAAGCCTGTAATTCGGCATCGCCTTGCAAAACGTAGTCTAAAGCGGAAATATCTAAATCAGGCGTTTCTTGAGAGACGGAAGCCAGGCGCCATGTTTTGGGAATAAGGATTTCGCCACCATCTTGTGTGATTTCACCTTTTATCAGCGCAAACAGGCTGGATTTCCCCGTACCGTTTTTACCGATTAAGCCAACGCGTTGACCGGGGTTGATTACGGCATCGGCTTTATCGAGCAGGACTTTCAAACCGCGTTGCAGGGTGAGTTTTTTAATTTCTATCATGATGGCAGGCAAGGGGATAAGTAAAACGAAAGGCGTTATTTTACCTGAAAAGACATATAAAAGGCCGTCTGAACAAGTATGAAAACGAAATCAACGATTTCTATTTCACTTATTCAGACGGCCTTTATGAAATGACAGTCGGAAATGCTTTCAAATTGTCTGTCGTTTCAATTAAATTTGAAGATCGGTGTTGTCCGCACGGATTTGGCGCAGGAATTTTTGTGTCCGCTCATGTTTGGGATGATTGAACAAATCTTGCGGGCTGCCTTGTTCGACAATAACGCCGCCGTCCATCACGACAACGGTGGTTGCCACTTCCAAGGCGAATTTGATTTCATGCGTAACGACAACCATGGTCCAGCCTTCTTGTGCCAATTCCTTCATGGTATCCAAAACATCTTGCACCAATTCAGGGTCAAGCGCGGAAGTCGGTTCGTCAAACAGCATTAATTCAGGCTGAATCGCCAATGCGCGGGCAATGCCGACGCGCTGCTGTTGACCGCCGGAAAGCTGGTAGGGGTAGAGGTCAATCTTATCGCCCAAGCCGACTTTTTCAAGCAATTTGACAGCCTCTTCACGCGCTTTGGCGACAGGCTTGCCTTGTACGGCAACCGGCCCTTCCATGACGTTTTCCAACGCAGTTTTGTGCGGAAAGAGGTTGTATTGTTGGAACACCATGCCGGATTTGCGGCGCAGTGCCAAAATATCGTGTTTGCTTGGTTTTTTGGAAAAATCGATGCTTAACGGCTGCGCATTGTCAAACTCGATCTGACCTTGTTCAGGCATTTCTAAAGCGTTTAAACAGCGTAAAAACGTGGTTTTGCCTGAGCCGGACGGGCCTAAGATAACCACCACTTGTCCTTTGCCGACATCCAAATCGATGCCGCGCAAAATGGTATTTTCGCCAAAGGTCTTATGGATATTGCGGATTTTAATCATGACAACTCCTTATTTGGCGACATAGCGGTCGAAACGTTTTTCCAAACGCGCCTGAATCAAAAACAGCACTTTGCAGAAACACCAATAAACCAATGCGGCTTCGATATAAACCGGTAGATAGTCATAGGAGCGATTCGCAATCTGTTGGGTAACTTGGAATAATTCAGTTACCGTTACAACTGCTGCAAGTGAGGTATTTTTGAACAAGCCGATAAACTCGTTGCTCAAAGGCGGTACGGCAACGCGGAATGCCTGCGGTGCGACAATGCGGCGGAACGTCTGCATATAAGTCATACCGATGGAGAAACCGGCTTCCCATTGACCTTTAGGTACGGACAAAATTGCCGCGCGTATGGTTTCGGAAGCGTATGCACCGACATTGAGCGAAAAGCCGATGATGGCGGCAGGAATCGGGTCGATATAAATACCAACAGATGGCAGACCATAGAAGACCACTGCTAATTGTATTAAAAGCGGTGTTCCACGAATGACCGAAATATAGAATTCAACCACTTTAAGTAGAATTTTTTGAAGAATTCCACCTGGTGGCATGATTCTTACCAAAGCAACGGCTACGGCAATAATCATACCGATAACGAAAGAAGCAATCGCCAGAGGAAGAGATACTATAAAGCCTGCTTTGACCATAGGCCAAAACGCGCTGATGAGCATATCAGCGCGTGTTTCCGTCATAAACGGCAGAGAGGCAAGGAAATTATTTAACACTGATGTCTTTTCCGAAGAATTGTTCGCCCAGCTTTTTCAGCGTGCCGTCGGCTTTCAGCTCAGTCATGGCTGTGCTGAATTTGGCCAATGCCTCATCATTGCCTTTATTGACAATCAAGCCGGAGCCGACTTTTTCATCAGCCGGGGCAGACCAAACGATTTTTACACCAGCATCAGGTTTATTTTTCAGGTAGTCCAATACCGCCAATTCGTCGTTCAGGGTTGCGTCGGCACGTTTTTGTTCAATCAGGGTCAGAGATTGTGCCAAACCATCTACCGGTACGAGTTCTGCGCCTGCAGCTTTGGCTTTTTCACCATAGTTACTGGTCAGGGATTGTGCGGTTTTCACGCCTTTGATGTCATCGATGGATTTGATGTTGCTGTCTTTGCGTACAACCAATACGGCACCGCTCCAGCTGTAAGGTTCGGATTTGTCAAAAGTCGCTTGACGCTCAGGGCTGGTCAGGCCGACTTGGTTGGCGACTACGTCAAAACGGCCGGCTTTTAAACCTGCCATCATGGAGTCCCAACGTGTTTCTTTAAATTCAACTTTGATGCCCAGTTTGTCGGCAACTGCGCGGGTTACTTCGACATCGTAGCCGGTCAATTTGCCGTCTTTATCGTGGTAGGTGAATGGTGCGTAAGTACCTTCCGTTCCGACAGTGATGGTACCTTTGTTGTTGATACGCTCAATCAGTGAACCGGAGGCCGCACCGGATTGTGCCGGAGCAGAAGAAGCTGAGTTGCTGCCTTCGCCGCCGCAAGCAGCCAAAACTACTGCAGCGATGGTGCCGAGTACGAATTTTTTCAACATGGATTTTTACTCCTGACCTTAAGTGTGTCATTTGGTATTAAAGCGTGCATTCTAAGCGAAACTGCCCAAAATACAAAATACATCTTATGCCTTAAAAGGCCGTCTGAACGCTGATTTGTTCAGACGGCCTTGAATGATGTATAAAAAATTCAGCTTATGCAATTTCAAGCCACATGACTTGATAGGGTTGCAGTACCAAGTCCTGATTCAGAGAAACGGTTTGACCGCTGATCAAATCGTGCGCTTTAAACGGCATGGCTTGCAGGGTGTGCGCACTGATGGTTTGCGCATGTTCGCTGAAGTTGCCGAATGCCAAAAGCGCGTTGTTGCGCATATAGCCGATGATGTGTTTGTTGTTGGTGTTGAAGGTGACCAATCTGCCGCCATTAAAGCGCGGATTGCTTTGGCGGATGGAAATCATATGGCGCAAACCTTGGAAGATTTGACCGGCAGTGGTCGAGCTGTCATGGCGTTGCTTGTACAACTCCTCATTGTAACGAGGACGGTGTGCCCAGCGGCTGTCGTCGCTCTTATTGCTGTCTTGCGACCAGTCGTCGTCATTGAGTGTACCGACTTCGTCGCCTAGGTAAATCAGTGGCAGGCCGCCGGTACTCAAAGCAATGCTGTACAAGAGTTTGATGCGGTCAACGGCATGCGGATCGTTTTGAGCCAAGCCGACCAATGCTGCGGCTGTACCGCTGACACGACAGTCGCCTGTGCTTGGGTTGTATTGGAACGGTACACCGCGTGCGAAGCTGCCGTCGAAATGGTTGACGAAGAAGCGGTTGAGGAATTGGCGGTGGTCGTAGCCGTGGATGCCGAATTGTGATGCGTCTTCGTCGGCGAACGTCCAGCCGATGTCGTCATGGCTGCGGACGTAGTTGACCCATGCAGTATGGTCGGGCAGGTTGTGGCGGTAGGTCAGTGCTTGATGGAGCAGGTTGACTTCGCGTGTGGCAAGCGTGTTCCACAACAATGCCATTTGCAGAGGGTTGTAGCCGATTTGGCATTCGTCTTGGCTGATGTATTGGACAACTTGGTCAGGGTGGACGATGGCTTCGGATTTGAAGAACACGGCTGGCGCTGCGATACGCATTACAGAGTTAAACGCGCGAATCAGAGCGTGTGCCTGAGGCAGGTTTTCGCAGCTTGTGCCCATTTGCTTCCAAATAAAGGCAACGGCATCCATGCGCAGAATATCAACGCCCAAGTTGGCAAGGAACATCATTTCGCCTGCCATGGCACGGAATACCCATGGGTTGCTGTAATTCAAGTCCCATTGGAAGGAGTTGAACGTCGTCCATACCCAGCGTCCGTCTTCCAGTTGGGAGAAGCCGCCCGGATGTTGGTCAGGGAAGATTTCACGCAGGGTGCGGTCGTATTGGTCGGGCATCCAGCGGTCGGGGAAGATGTAGTAGAAGTTGTCGTAGAGCGGATTGCCGGCGGCGCAGCCTTTCGCCCATTCGTGTTCGTTGGAAGTATGGTTGAAGATGAAATCGACGACGGCGGAAATGCCTGCTTCGTGCAAGGCGGCAATGACATCGCGCAAGTCGTCTATTGTGCCCAGTGCCGGATTGACATCGCGGTAGCTGCTGACTGCATAGCCGCCGTCGCTTTTGCCTTCAGGGCATTTAAACAGGGGCATCAGGTGCAGATAGGTCAGACCCAATTCTTGGAAATAAGGGATTTTGGCTTTCAAGCCTTGCAGATCACCTGCGAACAAATCGACGTAGCACACGCCGCCAACCTGTTTGTTGGACAAAATCCAGTCAGGATCGTTTTCGCGCGCGATATCGATGTCTTTTAAGGATGAGTTACGTTGGGAATAGCTTTGCCATGCTTGGGCAATCAGTTGCTCCAGCATGGGGAGGACGGCTTCGTTGTTGTTGTAAACATTGTCCAGCTCGTGCATCAGTTTTGGAAAGTGTTCCTCAAGTCGTCTGTCAAACTGTTTCCAGTCTTCAGATGCCTCGATGCTTGCACGCTGTTCGGGGGTATAAATCGATAGGGTGCGTTCTTTAAGGTGATGCAAGGTCAAATCAACCTGTTGAGTCTGGGTCAACATAATGCCTACTCCGAAGTTAAGGTGAAATTGTTTTGAAGCTTGGTTTCACTTCTTTTGCAAATCCATGCCGATTGTGGGCGGCTAAGACTGTAATTTTGCGTCAAGAAACTGTCTCAATGATACTGGAAGTGCTTGAGTGTGCATAGGGTTTTCAAGGTTAAGGAAGAGGTTTTTTCAAGTGTTTGATTTTGATTAAAAGTAGGGTTGAGCATATGGAAAGTGGCCTTTTGATGAACTTATTTTTCAGACGGCCTGAGTCTTGTGAGAAAAACTTTTATTTTTATTATAGACCTTTTGCGAAAGTATCCTGAAGATTTACAATTCCCAAATGAAATACGAAAACCTAATC
>ENA-OWMY01000245-OWMY01000245.1-metagenome-genome-assembly--contig:-NODE-245-length-16568-cov-4.636832_pt1 | contig 16568 bp, 23 predicted proteins | sample MGYA00245358_ERZ651122 | MGnify/ENA primary metagenome ERZ651122 (study PRJEB26857, sample SAMEA4031752) | metagenome | biome: human; feature: oral; material: saliva | place: Philippines | collected 2014...
TAGTCGTGATACGGTCACGCACCATATCTCCGTTAGCATTTCGGCCTGTTTCTCCGTCAATGTCTTGGATGCCAACTTGAAAAGATTTAGGAGGCTTAACAGCCACCCCATTGATTATTAAGCGTGCCATTTTACCTCCCTTTAAATGTTAAGCAAGACTTGTCCTGCACGTTCTTGTTCTCGATTGATTTCTTGGATAGCCACACGACCAAATTCGTGTCCACCGATTTGAATGACGATGTCACCGCTACCGACGAAGCCTCCAGATTGTGGTAAACCACCGCCCAGAGCGTTTACGACCGCACCACCTACGATGCGACCCATAGTCTGCAAGAATCCAGTATTTTCAAGCGGCATTACAACCTCTTTACCGGCCTCACCAATCATGGCTACTGTCGGACTATCGACGATACCACCACGAGCCAATCGAGGGAGACTTACATAGCCAACGCTTCCAAGAGAGACGCCCGGAATCTTGTTAATTAAACCGATAACACCGTTAATCATGCCAATAAAGCCGTTCACCACGTTTTCAATCGTTCCAAGAACCGCATTAACTGCACTCTTGAACGCGCCACCCACTGCGCTACCGACCATTTGGCCAGCATTCACGAAGATGTTCTTGACCGTGGTCCAAACGCCACTGAAGAAACTTCCAATCGTGCTAAATGCGTTCTTGACCGCTTCAAATGCAGTCTTGAAGATGTTCCCGAACCACGTTGCGACGTTAGCAAGCGCAGTCGTCACGTCGTTCCAGCGTTCGCCAAACCAAGTACCGATTGAAGAGAATACATTCGTTAGGGCATTCCAAGCTTTCTGGAACATATCACCAAACCATTTAGCCACGTCGGCTAAAACAGTTGTGATGTCGTTCCAGCGTTCTGAGAACCATTCGCCAAGCGGAGTGAATATCGCTACAATACCATCCCAGATTGCTTGGAAGATTGCTACAATCGTATCCCATATAACTTTCAAAACCGCTACTGTTAAATCTAACAATCCAGTTAAGATTGTAGACAAGATGTTCATGATGGCATCGCCCGTTTCAGTGAAACCGTCGAAAATCTTGCCCATATCACTGGTAAGAATGCCAGTGATAATATCAAACACGCCCTTTAGGAAGTCAGCTATTCCTCCAAATATATCAGCAACTGTGTTGAATAATACACGGAAGACTTCTCCGATGTATTCAAGAGTTGGAGCCAGAACTCTCGTCAATTGCTCAACGAAAAAGCCAATCACAGGTCCTACATAAGCATTAATGACTTGTGACATTTCTTGGAAGCTTGCGACCATCTCCAAAATCTTCTGGATCATTGGCGAGATGTGTTTGTCAATTGTGTCCGAGAAACCTTGACCGAGTTTTTCGATAATTGGTTGGATGTAATTATTCCAACCTTTTACAAACAAACTGATAATACTTGATATAGCTTTCGTTGATGATTCAATCGTTGGCCGAATATAATTATCGTACACACGGCTGAGAGAATCAGACATATCATTGATTGCCTGTTCTGCACTTTCGAAAACAGGAGCAACGGCAGACAGGGAATTGGAAAGCGAACTGGCGATACCAGGCATGTTATCTGTAACAATTCGCTCGATACCATGCATAAGGTCGCCACCGAGCTTGTAACTAACCTCAGTGACGCTAGCTTGAATAGCCAAAAGAGCAGACGTAATCGCACCTCCAATACGGATAGCACCAGTCGATGTAATGACGTCATAGAAGCCGTCTGCAAATGCCTGAGCGATGTTTCCAGCCGATGCAAACATATTGCCCGTATTTTCAAACTGAGCTACTAGAGAGCGAATAATACGCTCTTTTTGACGTTCTAGACCATTTGCAATGCTTTCGGCAAGGAAAACACCGATACCGACTCCAACCGTTGCTAGAGAGCCTGTAATCTGCCCTAGAGAGTATGCTATCTTCCCAGCCATGCCATTAAAAGCATTAACTACCCGTGGATCAGTAGCAATTTCTTCAAGAGTCTTTCTGATTCGACCTAAAGCATTCTTAATACGTTCCAGACCCTCGGCTCTGAATGCAGCATTAAAACCTTTTTTGAAGAGATCAAACAACCCTTTCAGCTTATCTCCTAGACCATCAAAGATACTCTTGAACTGGTTATCCATGTCGGTAAGAGCGACTTCTGGCAAGATATCCTTGAAAGGTCCGCTTCCGCCTTTACCTTTCTTACCTTTGCCTTTACCGCCACCACTGCCTTTGCCAGCACCGTCTCCGTCGTCAGAATCATCTTTCTTGTTCAAAAGCGTTATTTCATCAAATCCAGCTAAGCCAAGCAATTCTTTGACTGCTTTCTTGGCATTTTTGGCAGAGTCTCCGAGATTATCAGCTAGGCCACCCGAAGCATCGTCAGCGTCGCCCATGGCATCAGCTAGGTCGCCTGCACCACCCGCTGCATCTTGTAAGGCTCCGTTCATATCTCCGACCGCACCAGCGACACCGTCTTTAACCGTTGCTTTTTTATTGAACATCAAAGCGATAAACTCAGCGAGTTTAGCAGTCACGTTCTTTAAGACCATAGCAAAAGAGTTCAAGACTGGCATGATCGCGTTGATAATCGGCAAGAATGCGTTACCGATGTTGAGAGCTGAGTCTTTCAGTAACGATTTGAACAGACTAATACTACCATTGACTGACTGAGACAAGGTTGTGCCATACTTAGCAGTTGCTTGTTCCAGAATAGCCATGAGGCGGATTTGTTGCTGGGTTTGATAATCTAGCTGATCCCAACTTTGGCCATTTGCAAAACGTTTAAACGCTTCAGTCGATTGAATCATGGCCACATTAACGTTGATTCCTAAATCTTCAATTGCTTCGGTGTTCCCTAGCAAACCGGAACGAATACGTTCCATGACGTCTGTAATACTACGACCTGAACCCTCTGCGACTACTGCAGATGTCTGAAGCATCTTAGCAGTATATGCGCTCAACTTGTTTGAGTCTTTGATAAAGCCAGAAAATAAGTTTGAATATACCGCCCCATATTTTGTCGCTTCACCAACGCTCATATTCATAGCGTTTGCGTTGTCATTTACCCATTTTAAGAATGTCTGCGAGCTCTCGCCCATTTGACGCTTGATTTGGTTAACCGATGCCGTGACTTCAAGAGCCATCTGTGTAGAGTACATACCGACATCTAACATTTTTTTACCAAGGTAAGCAAAGCCTGCAAATTTGGCTAGCTTACCAAATACACCCAGCATTGAGCCAGACTGTGCCTTGATTTTGTCGGTTGATGACTGTACTTTGTTAGAGGCATCTTTGACTTTACTCTCGACTTCTTTCATCTTGTTCTTGAAAGGTGCGATTTCAGCGTCAATCATAACCTTGAGCTCGTCAAGTGTAACTCCCATCTATTCTCCTTTCATTTTCATTTTTCGATTATGACTTTCAGCAAACATGCGCATGCGTTCCTGGTGCAATTTCAACTCTTGAGCCAATCTTGCTTGTTCGACCTGCTCTCGCTCTTTCTCGAAAAGTTCAGGAGCGTAATCCCACACTTCAAGCGGTTTGGCATCTTTTGAAAGCAGCATGGACACATTGTTCGCGATCATCTGCGAAAGTCTGTAAGATTCAATGATTTTTTCTTTTTGCTTTTGGATATTGACACGATTGTAGCTTTCAATCATTTCTCTGATTTCAAGCACCGTCAAATCCCAAAAATCGAGGGGCCTACCTCCGATGTCCAAAAACATTGGATAAAGCCCCTCAACCATTTCTTTTACTGATAATACAGCAACCGATTCTACTCGACTACTTCCATTTTGGCTTTGGATTTCTTGGGAGCTTTCTTGTTTGTTTTCTCCCGTGGCATAAAACCCGATACTTGCAACATCGGCAAGATAACGTCTGCCATGAATGCAGCCTGATCTCCACCGTTATCTACGTAGTCATCGTATAGGTCAGACACATCTTCAAATGAGATCCCATGTTCGAACCTTTGAAGTGCCCCATGAGTCAATAGCAACATGACTTTCAGTGGTGGCAAAGTAAAGGCTTCGCCTTCAGCAGGCATGAATACTTTGAGCAAGTTTGCTCCGATTTTTTCTTCAACATCCATTCCTTGCGAAGAAGTAAGGCGGAGCTTTAACTCCTTTTCCTCACTAACTTTCCAAATTGCGTATGGTAGAGCCATCTATTAACCTCCAATTCCATCAACGAATGTCAATTCAGACTGCAAGGCAATCTTGAGCGTGAATTCGATAACGGAGTTCACTCCGCCACCGCCCAATTTAACGGACACTTGACCTTCAAAAGTGACCTTGGTATTGTCTGGGTAGGTTTGTTCAAAGTAGAGCTTCTCCTTGTTGTCTGCAGCATTACGCAAGACACGATAAGGTGAAGTGGCAGTTGAGTTATCATAAGCGAACTTGTACTCAAGTTCCCCAGCGTCACCAATACCAAATTCATATTTTTTAACCTTGTCTGCAAGAGTCGTATTCTCGACTTTTTCAGGTTCAATACCAAACTCTGGTACCTCTTTCAAACCTACAAGATTTTGATAATCGCCTTTAGTTTTACTAAAAGCAAGCTTAATTCCGTTTGCTAACATGTTTTAGTTCTCCATTCTGTATTGATAAACCAATTGTGAATTCAGGTCCACGATTCCCTCAAAGCGCATCAACTTGTGACGCAAATGCGACGGATCAGGCACGTCCTGACAATCAGTTCTTCGCAATCCTAAAGAAGCAAAGATTTCATTGATTTTGACTGCCAAATCGCTTGTGCTGTCTTTGTCGAAGATATCCACTTTATAGCGAATATGCGACTTCTTCTCTTGGTCATCGAACCATTCACCCGGTTTATTCTGTTCTTCCAAAAAAATGACGACTGGAACATTCTCCCAATCGTCTGGATAAGTGTCGGTCACATTATCTGCGACCTTTTGCAATTCTTTGTAAATTACAGGCTTAATATTAATCATTTTATCTGTTCTCTAATCTTTCTACTAACGAATTTTGAAACGCTTCTCGACACACGGTCATGGTTATCTTTCAAAGCAGGATACAAGTAGGGTTGAGCAGGTTGGCCATACATCTTGTAAAACTCACCTCTTTTCGCAAAGTGGTAAGGTCCGACATTGATTTGGTCTTCATGCACGTACCAGGGACTGGACCGATAAGACACGCTCACTTCCGGTGATATGCCTGAGTGGTTTTCTTGCCCTTTCGGACCAGTTCCAAGTTCGACATAGGCACCGTGGTCTGAGTTTGTAAAGATTTCACTAGATATCTTGTTTCCGTTTACTTTTAACCGAACTCTGATGCTATTTCTCAACTCACCCTCATTTGCTGGTGCCCTGAGTTTCGCTTCGGGTTGTACGATTGTTTTACCAGCATGCAAGACCGCTTGTCCTACTATCTCGTTGCTCTTTGCACCGTAAAGCTTACGACACTTAGCGATTAAGCTATCTGCTCCGATTAAACCTGACACGTTCCAACTCCAAAACTTGATGATGACTGTATACTTTTTTTGAGATAACCCGATGCGTGACCTCTGTCTTGCTATCGATACAGACACCGTCTTTAACGTTGATATTCACATCCTTGCTCGCATTCGCATTCAAGATATCGTTGACACGGTCTCCGTAGATTTCAGATTGCAGCTTACTAGTCGCTGGCCACAACTCAAGACGTACTTCCTCAACCTCGTCCGCATATCCTTCTTTAGCGACTCCCTCATTCGTCACGGTTTTTTTGAACCGCTTGAGGTTATAAGGTTTCAGTCTATTCTTTTTCAAAAACATGACCTGCCACCCTCGCTAACCGATGCATGCGTATACGCTGTAAAAGGCCCGTAGACAAGCCTGACTCTGCATAGGTGACAGATATACCACCCTCACTCCTAGATTGCTCTCCTTCGCTTCCAGAACGGTTGTAGAGCTCAATTACAAGTTCAGGTAGTAGTCTATTGAGTGCCGGCGTCAGCTTCTCTCGGTTCGTCTCAGATAAAATGATGTTTTCAGCCCTTAAATGTAAAGACGAGAGAACTGTTTCGTCACTCTCGCCCGTCAATTGTTTTAGTTTTTCAAGTTCCATAAGACCTCCTAATCGTAAGGAGTCGTCTCGTCTCCTTGGGTTTCGGTTTCATCAATGATCTCGACAACATCTGCGATATCGACTGAGAACTCGTTCTTGAGATTGTGTGACAATTCGTTGAAACGCTCGTCTGTCATCTCAAAAACATCATTCTCATGTCGTCTCACTTTCGCTTGCCAGTCATTGAAGGTTTGTTTTACTCTGACTTTCATAGCTCAGACCTTATTTCTTGATTTCAGCAAGCACGACTTTAGAATCATCTGAAACTGCGACTGTGTAAAACTCGTCGATTGAGATTTCAGTAGAACGCTTCAAAGACTTGCGGTCTACTTCGACGTTTGGATCACGTTTGAGGTAGACTGTCAACGCTGGAGTGTCTTTTTCAGTTTCATAATCATGAGTGAGCTTGATGATTGGGCAAGTGTAGAATGCGCTAGTGGTATCAAGAGCAACTTTCTTAGTTGGAACGATGCGAGTGTTTGCGATTGAACCAATTTCACCAGTCATTACAACTTGATTTGGATATTTATCCGCTGAGATGAAGTTTGGATCTTTACGTAAAGTTGTGACTTGCTTTGGATTTACAAACATAACTTTTTCAGTATTGACTTCTTCTTCAAACAAATCAATAGCATCAACGATTACATCGTAGCTGATTGCTTTTGTTTTTGAGTCAAATTTACGAGTGTTTGTTTTCAAAAGAGCGTCCATTGCATCGTTATCAATTTTAGATGCGATTGAAAGTGCGAGTTGGTTCTCTGCGTTACCCACTGGGTCACCATAGCCAGAGAGGACAGCTTCGTCTGTCAACTCAACAGCTTTCATAGCCTTCTTGATTGTAGCGGTCTTAGTAGATGTTCCGAGGACAACAACGCCAGCTTCAACACCTTCGTTGACATCTTCGGCATCACCGATATATGTGTAAGACGGAACCGTGATTGTGTTCCCTGGTACGCCTTCAAGCGTGCGGTCGATAGCTGCAAATGGAATTACTTGCAATTTTTTCGGTAGTTTAGCTGCAATCATATCTCCCATTACTTCGGGATTTACGAGATTTGCGATTTTAGTTTGTGCCATATATTAAATTCTCCTTGTTGATTAATTCAAAAACGAGTTATACAATTCAGGATTTGACTGCTTCAATGCAGCCTTCTCTGAATGACTCATTTGGAAAAATTGAGCTCTTGAAAGCCCTGTTGATTGTTGTGGCGCAGTCTTAATAGGTGCGCTACCTTTCATGCGGTCAGATACACCTTTCTGGACTGCATCCTCCCACGTTTTTTGAATGCTTGCGACTGATTCAGTCACGGCTTCAGCATTTGACAAATCAACCACGGCTACTAATTCGACTGGTAAGCCACGTTCGCTTAGCATTGCCTTAGCTTCTGCGGTCAATTCCTTGCGAGCAATCGCTTGTTCACGATTAGTTAGTTCTTGCTCACGCTGATCTAACTGATATTTCTGTTTCTCATCAGCGTTCATTTTGGCAAGTTTCTTAGCTTCGTTTTCCTTGGCTTCTTGCTCTGATTTCCACTTAGCAAATTTCTTATCGATGATAGCATCGACGTCTGCATCCGTGTACTTCTTCTCGTCTTGCGGTTGTTGTGCAGGTTCTGCAGGTACCTTTTGTTCTTCAACCGTTTCGACTGTTTGTGTTTCTTCGTTCATTGCGAACCTCCTATTTTTAAAGTCGTCCCCGACTGTAATTTCCATGGCTTTTACTGTCATCAATGCTCGGACAATCAAAAAACCGCGCGGGATTCCATACGGTTAAGTTTTATAGTTTAATTTCTTCAATTTCTGCACGTTGTTCTAGAATTTTTAAATAATTCCACATAGTCGAACGCTGACCTTTTAACAAATCAATTGGACATTTGGGTTCAAACTCTAGCTGTCCTTTTTCGTATTTATCAATCATCATATCTAACTTCTGGAATCGTTCTCTCAATTCATAGTATTCTTTTTTAAAGCGTTCTTTCCAATCTTCCATTTTTAGTTCCTTTCTTTTTTAAGCTTCTATAAGGATAACTTCACAAGCTATCACAGAAATTCTTTTTACAATCAAATCGCAATCAAGAAAATCGCATGGATAGTCTCCTTTTAAAAGTTCATTTTCGTGATAAACCGAAACATAAGCTTCTTTTTCTATCACGCCACAAAGTTCTTTGACTTTCATTTTTTACACATTTTCCTTAAATACAAAAACCGCATCAAATCTGACACGGTTTATAGCAATTTACAGTGATTTATAGCAGTCTGTTCCTGCTAGTCAAGATATCGGATCACCTACTTTCTGTTTTTGAAACCTGTTAAAATCGCAAGAAAAGTTCCTGCAATTAAAACGAATAGCCAAAAAAATAACAACCACCCGAAAGCGATTGCTATCCATTCCCAAATAAACATCTTTTACTCCTTTCTTAGTTATAATCAATCAACTTCATAAGATAATGAAGAAATGTCGGTTAATATTTTAGGTAGTAACTCAATCGCACTGAACGTATCCGTCCCATAAATATCTAACTCTAATTTAACTGTCGCTGAGTGTGCTGAGTCACTTTCGCTTGATCCTGAAAATTCTACGTTAGTTATCCCAATTCTTGCTATATCCATTTTTTATCCTTTCCGAGCACGAAAAAAGCACTTAGATTTCTCTAGGTGCTTAATAAATTCTGTCATCGTAATCAATCGGTTTTTCAAATGCTTCATTTTTTTTAATGCACGAATTCACGACTGAATTATATTTTAAAAGAACTTCCTCAGTCACCTCAAAAGGAACTATCAGGTATACCGGAAAATCTTCTCCAAAATGGCTTCTGTATCGCTCTCCAATTTCTTTGAATTGGTTATAAATTTCTTCGTTTTTCCAAAAAAACATTCTATACCCTCCCTACCAAACAAGCGGCTTTTGGTTTTCTAGTTTCAATTTTGAAATATCTTCAAATATCTTGTTGTATATTTTAACAGAATTTGGAAAAACTTTGTCATAAAATGCTTTTATTTCAGGTGTCATTTGCGCTTGAGTGTATTCTGCAAGAAATTCCATCCCTCGATTGGATTTATCTTTCCAATAAATATCCTCATGTCCGAAGACCTGATGTCCATATTCAGCACTTCGGAAAGAACTCATCATATCTGATGCAAATGCTACAACCTCCGCATTTCCTTCAGGACGAATTTCTGGGTTTAGTTTCTTCGCCAGTTCATATAATTCCGATTTGAAATCTTTTACTTTAGCTTGTCGAAGATTAAAAAAGTCTCGTTTCTCATCCATAGATGCTCCTCTTTTGAGCTTTATGTCCCCGAAAATATAATTGTCCATATCTTTTTTTATGACTTTATGCAAGTCATACTGACTACTGAAGGCTTTGGCTCCCAATTCTGGGGCGCCGAAGTAGCTTGCAATATTATCAATGCCATGAGTCAATTCATGAAGAACGATCGAATGCGCCTTCTGATTAAATTTCTTGTTGTAAGCAAAATCACTTTTAGAAAGATAGACTTTTGTAGTACTTACACGAGAGTTCATTTCTCTTGTTCTGGCAAATGATAATTTATCTACTGAACCGTAGAGAGATTGCACAAAATCATCATTCGGGAAGAAACGCAATTCTCTTAAAAGACCTTGTGCATTTTCTTCACCAAATACTTCAACAAAATTTGTTGTTCTAAGTCTCTTCTCTAAACGATCCACCAAATCGCGTCGCGCCAAAGGAACATTATCTTCTCGAGCTTGCAAAGCGACTTTTTCTGCTTTCTCTTTTAAAGCATCTTGTTCAGCTGCCCAGTCAAAATATTTTAAAAGATCATCAAAATCAAGATTATTGATTTCTTCGGAAGTAAGTTTGGAAAAGTCAATCTTACCAACTTCCTCACCATCTAAATACTTGCTATACCACTCTTTATAAGTCATATCAGCAGGTACGTACTCAACTTTACCGGTTTCAGGATTTCTAGCCCTACGCTCTAGTTTGCTGTAGTCTGCGTCCTCGTCATGTGCGATAGTCGTAGACCTGCACCATGGATGCATAGGAGGATGATTGACGCCAGGTACAGCTTCATCCACTCGATAAACTACATTATCGTGCTCTTGGCAAATACGTGATGTACGCTTGTCTAAGACGGCCACAAAGATATACTTCTCTATGTCTGCTTCTTCATAGCTGAGCAGTTCCATTTGATTATGAAAAAAGGCTGATTCTGTCCGAACCAAACGCCTTGCATCATTCTGACCTACATTAAACCTCTCAGCAATTGCTTGTGCAGTCCCTCGTATATCTCGGCCTGTCATGAGGCTCACTAGGAGCTCGTCTTTCACGTTTGAAGCAAGCGCCCCAGTATTTGACCATATCCTATCCGAATAAGCCTCTCCTGTCCATTTTAGGCCTTGTAGACGTTTGATTTCCGTCTCAGGAAGCCCAGAAAAGCCGTATGCCAACCCTGTCTGCTGCTGCAAGTCAAAGGTAGCCTTGTAGTAGCTATCTTTCATCAGGTCACTATAAAAGACATCTGAGCCTGATTTCTCAGAATGATAGATAGACTCACGCATACGGTCTAAATCGTCGTTCAAACGCTCTAAACGCTTCATGCGATAAGCATAGGCTGGACTGTCTAAATCAGCAAGTAATCGTTGGATATTCGGGTCATTCGGTCTTGCTTCAAGAACCTTACGAAGTTCGTTCAGGTCTTTTTGGTCCTTCATGTTCTTCAAGACCTGTCTAGCATCACGCTCGCTCAATCCATAATCACGCTGGAATTTATCAAAGACCTTGTTTATTTGCTTGTCTAAATACGCTTTAGATTGCTTGTAAATCTCGTCGAACTTGTCAGCTTGCTTCTCGGCCTTATCCATCTGCTCATAGATGAGATTAGCCTTCCTCTTGGTCCAGTAATCCTTGTTCTTCATCTCTCACCTCATCGTCCGGCTTCGTGTTTGCTTGATTAAAGAACGGCACACGGTCCTTGTTCTTCTCTTTCTCTTCCTCGAGTTCTTCAAGTTCAGCGTCAGGATCTTCAACGAATGGCAAAAGCGAAATAAGCTGACGAAGTGAGACCTTACCTTCAAGATTATTGATAATCTGTGACAATTCAAGCAAGTTTTTAGGCAATCCACGACTGAATTGTGGCACAATCGAATGTGCTTCAAGGGCAATCTGCTGCATGCCCAAGTAATGAGCAAAGATAGAAATCCGTTGTCTGAGACCTCGCTTGTAATTCGCTTCCTTGGTCTTAGTAATCATTTCAAGGCCCAGTAGCTTGAATTCCATGGCTACGCCAGAGCTATTTCCCGCGAAGTTCTTGTCTGTCAGATTCGGCACATGGCTAAATGTGTAGATGTCTTCCTTCAAAGCCTTACGCAAAATTTCAGTTGCATTCTCGTCCAGAGCATTTTTTAAGAAATCAGCCTTGGCATCTGCTGGCAATTCCAAAAGTCCTTCTTCAGTAAGGATACTCATTGCTTCTCTAGCATCTTCCAAATTGTCAGCTAGCTGTGCACCATACAATACAAGAATAGACTCTACTGCTTGCTCCTTGTCGTTTACTCGGTTGCCCATCAATGAATTATAAGCATCAATCAAACTGATTTGTTGCTCGTAGTCACCAATCGCAAAGTGATTATTGCGATACTCAATGATTGGGATTTGGCCAAGATTGTGTTCTTCTACTTTCTCATTCTGCGTCGTTCCTATGCTCGAATCACGCAGCACGATGTGATAATGCAAATTCTGCGTAAAGACTTCTGCTTGATACTTAGTCGCATCTTTCGTGTCATCTTTAATTTCGTAGTAGTAAACTGCAAAGAGCGCCTTGCGTTCAATACTGTCATCGTATACAAGAAATACATTCTCAGGATCTACGCTAGTCGAATCAAGCTCAGTCAGCCCCTCTTTAGCATAGATGTACTCGTAAGCACGTCCATAGATAGCCATATTCAAAGCATTCTGCGCATCTACTTGGTCGATTTCAGCACCATCAAAAGCCTCAAGCAAAGGCTCAAGGTCGCTCTCAGCAGTGTTGTTATACTTGATAGGATTGCCCATAAAATAGCCCGTAGACGTATCTGCGATATCTTTAGCATGATTAGCTACCGTCTTATAATTCGGCGCATTCTGATTTCTTCTCGTGTGATTCAAAATAGCATGCTCACCCAAATAGTATTTCTTCAATTTCTGCAAGTGACTGCGCTCTTGCGTGTGCTTGCGAATCAACTTATAAATCAATTCCTTGTTCAAAGCTGTTTCATCGTATCCATCCCGTGGATAAGTTAAAATCTGATACATTTAAATCCTTTCTATAGGCCATATTGTGAACGCCTGCGGACGGTTGCTTTCGGTTGTGAATGGTGCGAATAAATCGCATAACGCACTGCATCCAGTACGTCGTCATTTTCTTTTACTGGCTCACCCGTCTTTTCGTTCCAAATATACTGATAAACCTCATCTTTGAACTTGCTGACCTTATCTGAGACCACAAAAAAGCGCCCGGCTTTCATCAGCTTGGCGACTTCTTCAATACCCGACAAGACTGCTTTGTTAGCATTAAACGTCTTTAATTGCTCTCTTTGAAATCTGGCAACGTGTTCAGGTCGTGCGCTATCTGCCCAGAACGTAATATTGCCATATCGTTCTTTGATGTTCTTAGCGATATCTACCCAAAAATCTATCTCTTTGTACTGATGAGCGTGTTCCTCTAGCAGATAAACCGAACCATCTGAGGTTTCTCCAATAACAACAATAGAGCCAAAGTGTTCGTAACCCCAGTCAACACCAGCGTATATCTTCGTGATGTCTTCTGGTACTTCATTCACAAACATATTCTCGCTAAAATCACGATAGACGACGCCCTCGCCAGTCACCCAAAGACCAAGGATGTCTCGGTCATAGAAGACGCCTGCCGGTGTGGCTGATTTTATATTCTCACGGTATCTATCAGACATGAATGTATTATCATCCAACTTGAAATGAAAGTCTATAATCATATCGTCCTCAGAGTTGATATAATCTCGTCTGAGCCAGTGAGTCGGGATGTCTGGGTTACTATCCCAAACAATCCGTGCACCCTCTCCCGAACAACGTGAGATGATTTCTTTGAACACTTGTTCATTGGCCAACGATGCCTCGTTTATATAGGCACCAAAAGCTGTGAAACCACGAGCTCGCTTTAAACCTGAAATCGAGCCAGTATAGACTTGAATAACCTTGACTCCGCAAAGAGTAAACGCTCCGTGTTTGTCATATTTTGGCTCAATATCAAACATGTTATAGAGTTCTTGAATGATATTATTTTGTATCGATGTCGAAGATGTCCCAGCCAAAATATACATCGGTTCATCAATGTCTAACTTATCAGCTATTGTTCTAACTCTATCAATTTCATTTAGGAAGACCATATTATTCAAAACAGTCTTACCTGAACGCTTTGCACCATGCAAACCGCAAATAAAAAAGTCATCGTTTAAAACTCGTCTAAGGACTTGTTCTTGTTTTGGCGTGAACTTACTTGTCATTAAAAGCGCCTCTCAAAGCCTTAGCAAACTCTACAAGCTTATCGTCATGCTCGTCATCCATACCAATTTGAGATTTAAGTTTCTCTATTTCAAGCTCAAGTTTTTCAGCTTGTTTGGCAGTCGGATATCGTTTCAATATCTCGGCTATTGCTTTAATAACCGTGTTATTATCCGCTTTTTTCGTAACTCTATCCACCTCGCCAGTGACAGGGTTCATCATCAAAACTTCTTCGAGTCGCTTGCCTCTTGCAATGTCTGAAAGGATTGAAAGAGCCTCTTTGGCACTCAGGATATTCTCATCGTGCATCTTTTCGGTTTCTGTTTGTATAAACGTTTTAACGCTTGCATTTTCTAGCAATTTACTAGCAGTTGTTTTAGCATAAGCTTCACTGTAACCTGCGAATATTGCAGATTGATAGACATTGCCTGTCCTCAAATACTCGCTCGCAAACATCTTTTGTCTTTGATTTAACCCAATGTCCATCACCTCCATTTTTCTACAAAACAAAAAGCCACACGATTGTGTGACTGTATGCGGTAAGTGGGTGCCTCCCCCACCAGAGCCTTATATAGCGCTACTTTATCTCTGTCCTACGGGTTAATTAGCCTAAATCTAATTACCGCCCTGTACCCCTATTGTGATAGCTACTCACAGAGATACAATTGGAACGACAGGATTCGAACCTGTGACGTCTCAATTTCCTAAACAGGACTTAATCCGTCTACCATATATCCATTAACCAGCATGAGACTACTGCTTTAAGCGAGTGACTTTTGATAACTTATTGTTTATTATCTTGTCCACAAATATTCCTACTTGTATCACTCATGCACGATTAGTTAGACCAATCACTTCTTACGTCGCAAACTACTAAGCCATTTTTCAATTAACGAAGACCCCGCTAAAAGTCTAAGCTGCTTTACTCTTTGACTTTACTCTCATCCTTGCGAGACTTGAGTAGGCAATCTAATTGCCGAAGTACACTTTCATTTGTGACGGGCGATGACTTTTGCTTTTTTGAGTTTTTTCTATCTTGAATAGCCTTAAAATATAAAAATCATCTTTCATCTATCACAGACACGCATCGCCATGTGTTTCATTCTCTTTTGAAGAACAAAATGCACAGCGCCTGCTTGTTATCGATTGTTTTGCGGACAATCAACTCATCTTACATACTTTTGGGAGGCGCCCAATTTTTGTAAGATATGGTATTAAGCTCTTGTTGCACCTCGAACCAAATACCTTTTTCCTCTTATAGACTCGTCTCACAGCCAAACTGCCACGTTTGCATTTCCTCAACACCCTTGCCGTTGGAATCTTTTCTGCTTTAACTTCGCCCACCTATTCCAAAACTGAAATAGTTAAGATTGCATTGCTTAGATCGACCATTGCTGGCAGGATGTTTGATAGATTTAAAAACATCCTTTTCCTGAGTTACCACAGATTATCTAGGCTAAGCCCTAAAAATGCAAGGCGACTACTACCTTGCTTGTTAATTAGAAATTAATTCATTTCTTTTTTTATTTTTTTGTAGTCTTTTATGGCGGTGACCGGACTCGAACCGAAATTAAAATAAATAGGAGAAAAATCCAAGGAGGCTGACCGTATTCGCCTTCACCGCCAGAGAGGCCGAAGCCCCAAAATATAAGGAGTCATCAGTCCAGCTTACCATGCTATGCTGACAATACTATTTTAGCAGATTAGAATTATCATTTACTCTCTTTGTTATCAAACATCTTAGCTATTTTGACTAATGCTTTATCTCTTGCTCGTTGTATTGTAGCGTTGCTACAATTCAATCTTATCTGTATCTCAGACCAAGATAGACAATCGATAAAAAGCAACCTCATTACAAGATTCTCAATCGGTTCCTTTAGGCTCTCAATCGCTCTTATAAGTTCCTCTTGTTCTTTATATTCACGCTCAATCTCCTGATATATTTCATCGATGCGATCAATAGCTTTGACATTCATTTCCTCTGTTCTATTCTCATTACTCTTTGACTTAGGCATACTATCAAACGACTGACTTTTTGCCATTCCTTTTCTAAGTTCGATGATTTCGCAATGAAGAGATTGGATTCTTGTGTTTTTAAATTTTAATTTCTTAAGTTTCTTTTCAATATCCCTTCCCAAGCCTCAACCTCCAATCCATAGAACGTGCAGATATCCTCTTTGGCATACTCAGAGATTGGTTCTCCTCGCTCCCAGTTCAAAACAGAAGCACTAGTGTATCCTATCTTGTCTGCCACTTCCTTGGCAGTCAAACCACGTTTTAATCTTTCTACTTTCAATCGTGCGCCAAAAGTATTTGCGCCTTTCAAAAACAAATCAGAGACACTTATACCTAGCACTTCACTGAGATGCGATTTGTATTTATCTTTAGGAATCACACCTCTCTCCCACTTTCCTATCGTATGCGCGGTAACTCCAAAAATATTTCCGACTTCATCTCTTGTCAATCCTTTAGTCTTTCGCCAGAATCTGATTTGATTACCGAATTTATTATCATTATCAGGCATCTAGCAACTCCTTGTTTTCATATACATTCCCCACAACCTCACAATCAGCATTTCGTAACCACAATTCACATCCGTGTTGTTTGGATTCAAGACGATAGGCTCCACCACGATGTCTTACAACCTCGTAATAAGTCGGTTCAGAATAGACATCCTTGGCCATTTTGACTATGTCGCCTTCAAAGATAATATTGCCATTCCTATCAACCATATCTGTTGATTGCATGAGGATAACGTCTTCTGGCAGTCGTTTATAATGGACATCATCCCCAATGTATTTAAACTCACCATCTTCAAAATACATCTCACCAATGTCATTATCCATTTTTTCATATTGCTTCATCCACGCTCTATATTTCGGTATCATGCCAAATCCTCCTCTTTGACGAACGTACCATCAATCCAACGACCCTTGCGGTCTTTGATTTCTTGGTAAGCCAGTTCAAAACATTCTTCGAAGCTATAACCTAGCGATTTGC
>ENA-OWMY01000246-OWMY01000246.1-metagenome-genome-assembly--contig:-NODE-246-length-16523-cov-6.922516_pt1 | contig 16523 bp, 16 predicted proteins | sample MGYA00245358_ERZ651122 | MGnify/ENA primary metagenome ERZ651122 (study PRJEB26857, sample SAMEA4031752) | metagenome | biome: human; feature: oral; material: saliva | place: Philippines | collected 2014...
CATGAAAACCGAATATTAAAATTCATTTTATGAAATATCAATTCCAATAAGTTGACGAGATAGAATTTTTAATATTAATATAATGGGAAGTAATAAGTTTTAATTAAAAATATAAATACAAATAGTAAAAAAATTAATGGATTTTAATTGGTCTATACTTGAATTAGTAGAAATTGTTTAATATTTATGCTATAATAATCAATGGAATACATCTGTATTACTATCGAACCAAATTTTAAGGAGAAAAATTTAATATGCTTGTAGATAAACCATTAAAGCTGTTTTCATTAAATGCTAATATTCCATTAGCACAACAAGTAGCGAAGTCACTAGGAGTAGAGTTAAGTAAATGTAGTGTAAAAAAATTCAGTGACGGAGAGGTTTCAATTAATATAGAGGAAAGTGTACGTGGTAGCGAAGTATTCGTACTACAATCAACTAGTGGCCCTGTAAATGACAACTTAATGACTTTATTAATTATGATAGATGCACTTAAACGTGCTTCAGTGGACACTATTAACGTTGTAATTCCATATTATGGATATGCACGTCAAGATAGAAAAGCAAGAAGTCGTGAACCAATTACTGCTAAATTAGTAGCTAACTTATTAGAAGTAGCAGGAGCGGACCGTATAATCGCATTAGATCTTCATGCACTTCAAATTCAAGGTTTCTTTGATATTCCAGTTGATCACCTTATGTGTGTACCAATTATTGCGAAATATTTCAAAGAAAAACTTCCAGATATGGAAGAAGTGGTTGTTGTTTCACCAGACCACGGTGGTGTAACACGTGCTAGAAAACTAGCAGATGCATTAAATACACCAATCGCAATTATCGATAAGAGAAGACCAAAACCAAATGTTGCTGAAGTTATGAATATTGTAGGTAACATTGAAGGAAAAACATGTATCCTTATAGATGATATTATTGATACAGCAGGAACTATTACTTTAGGAGCGCAAGCACTTAAAGATAGAGGAGCGAAAGAAGTTTATGCAAGTTGCTCACATGCTGTATTAAGTGGACAAGCATTAGATAGAATTGAAAATTCTCCAATTAAAGAATTAGTATATGCTAACACAATAAATATACCAGAAGAGAAAAAATTAGATAAAATGGTGCCGTTATGTGTAGGGGATTTAATAGCTAAAGCTATTTATAAAATCCACAATAACGAACCTGTAAGTGTTCTTTTTGAATAATAATTAATTAAATTTAGCTTAGAGAAGGCAGCGGAGTCCGTTGCCTTCTTTAAGTCATATTTTCGATAGTAAATAAAATAAAGAGAGGATAATCTATGAAATTAATAGTTGGATTAGGAAATCCAGGAAAACAATATGAAAATACAAGACATAATATTGGTTTTATGGTTCTAGATGAACTAGCCAAATCTTGGAATGTAAGTTTTGATAAAACTAAATTTAATGCAGAATATGCTATGACGTATCACAATGGAATTAAATATTTATTAATTAAACCTACAACATATATGAATTTATCTGGGGAAGCAGTAGGGAAGTTTTATGATTATTTTGAAATTGATATAGAAGATATTTTGATAATCTATGATGACTTAGATACAAAAACTGCAAACTTTAAACTTAAAGCTAAAGGAAGTAGCGGTGGACATAATGGTATTAAGAGTATAATAAGTCACCTTGGAACAGAAAAGTTTAATCGATTAAAAATTGGTATTGATAGACCAACTCCACCAATGAAGGTAGTTGATTATGTATTAGGAAGATTTTCAAAAGATGAAATGGTTGAAATTGAAAAAATTTATTCGAAAAGTATAAACTGTATTGAAGATTTTTCTAAAATGAATTTTGTAGATTTGATGAATAAATATAATTAGAAGAATAAATGCAGCATTAGAGAAAGATAGTTTCTTTTGCTGCTATTTATCGTGGAAAGGAGCGTATATGATAAAAGATAGTCTGTTAGAAATAGTTGATTTACAATTTGAAAAAAAATATAAAAATATAGGAATTTACGGACAAAATCTAACAACACGTGCTTTAGAGATATATAATGAGTATAAACAAAGTAATAAGACTGTTGTTGTGTTATCGCAAAGTAAAGCTGAGGCTGAAGAGTTATTTGCAATTTTAAGTGATTTTGAGGGAGAAACTTATATTTATCCAGAAATCGATATTTTAAAACGATATACATCTAAAAGTAATGATCTAGTCCAGAATTCGATAAAAGTACTTGAAAACTTAGTTCACAATTTACAAAGCATAATTATTATTCCGATAGAAGCTATATATAGAACGGTAAAAAATCCTGGTGATTTCAAAAATAATAGCTTTGAAATAAATGAGGATACTGTTATAAGTTTTGATGAATTACAAAGAAAACTTGTAAATATGGGATATCGACGAGTTGATAGTGTTGATGTAGTTGGAGAATTTTCAAAAAGAGGTAGTATAGTTGATATTTTTAGTCCTCTAAGTGAAAAGCCGATACGATTAGATTTCTTTGATGATGAGCTTGATAGTATGAGGATTTTTGATGAAATTACTCAAAGATCTCTAGATAGAATTGATAGTGCAGTTATTTATCCAACAAGTGATTTTTTCCTTACTTCTGAAGAAAAAGATATAGTTGTAGAAAAAATACTTGCTAAGTTGGATGATAAAAAGATACAAGAAGATGAAAATTATCAAGAGATTAGTACTTACCTTAAAGAAAAAATAGAAATTTATAGAGCAACAGGAGATTTCAGCGATTTAGAGAGTTTCTCGAATTTAATTTATGAAAATACATATAGTGTTGCTGATTATTTAAACGATGATACTATAGTCTTCTATGATAATTATCATAAAATTTTAGAAAAAATAGAAGGATTAAGAGAATATTTTTTAACAAGTTTACAGGAAATGAATAGAAGTTATATTTATCAAGATGTAATTGATAATATAGCATTTGAAAAGATTCAAAATTTAGATACAAAAAAATACTATTTATCTACTTTAAAACTAAATGATAAGATTATAGAGAAAAACTATAACTTAGATATAATCGATTTAGCTTATTATTCTAGTGAAGAGTATTTAGCTAAAGAAATTAGAGAGAAGATTACAGACAATTACAAAGTAATTATCTCATTAAACACACAGAAACAAAAAGATTATATTGAAAAAGTGTTATTTGATAATTATTTTTATGATGATATTTATTACGGTGTTAAAGAAGGGAAAATTTTTATTGATGTAAATAAATATCACCTTAAGGGATTAGAGGATAGAAAAAATAAAATATTCCTATTAACGCCACGTGAACTATTTACTGAAGAAGAAAGAAAAAAACGACGTGTAAAATTCAAGTATACAAATTCAGAAAAAATAAGAAATTACCAAGAACTAAATGTTGGGGATTATATTGTTCATGTTAGTCACGGTATTGGCTTATATGAAGGTATTGAGAATGTAGAAGTAGGGGGAGTATTTAAAGACTTCTTAAAAATTGTTTATGATGGTGGAGATATTATTTATGTAGATATAAATAATATGAACTATATTCAAAAATATACCGCTTCTACTGATAACAGAAAACCCGCATTAAATAAACTTGGTACCAAAAATTGGCAAAAAACTAAGAGCAGAGTTCGTAAAGAAATCGAGGATATATCTGAAGATCTTATTAAGTTATATATTAAACGTGAATTGAGTTCAGGGTATGCGTACAGTCTTGATGGAAGCATGCAAGCTGAATTTGAAGCAGATTTTTCATTTACTCCTACTGAAGATCAGGTAAAAGCTACTGAAGAGATTAAAAGAGATATGGAAAAAGAACGCCCGATGGATAGATTGTTATGTGGGGATGTTGGATTTGGTAAGACGGAAGTAGCTATGAGGGTGGCATTTAAGGCTGTTACTGATAATAAGCAAGTAGCTGTTTTAGTACCAACAACACTACTTGCTGAACAACACTATGATAACTTTGTAAGTAGATTTGCGAATTTTCCTATTAATATAGAGGTAGTAAGTAGATTTAAATCCGCAAAAGATATTACAGAAATTTGTAAAAAACTTGAAGAAGGTAAAATAGATATTATCGTTGGAACTCATAAGTTATTGAATGATAAGTTTAAATACAGAGATTTAGGTTTGTTAATAATAGATGAAGAGCAACGTTTCGGAGTTAAACACAAGGAAAAGATTAAACATCTTAAAAATACTGTTGATGTATTAACGCTTAGTGCTACACCTATTCCAAGAACACTACATATGAGTTTAATTGGAATTAGGGATTTATCTGTAATAGAGACACCACCAAGAGAACGTCAACCTATCCAGACATTCGTAACAGCTCAGAATAAAATGGTTATTAAAGAAGCGGTTATGAATGAGGTAAATCGTGGAGGACAAGTTTTCTATGTTTATAATAGAGTAGAGACAATCGATGAGAAGTATTTAGAGTTAAAAAGATTACTACCTGATATTAACATAGCGTATGCACATGGTCGCATGAGTCAAAGAGAACTTGAGAATATTATGACTGATGTTATAGATAGAAAATATGATATGCTAATTTCTACTACTATTATTGAGACAGGTATTGATATTTCAAATGTAAATACGCTAATAGTAGAGGATGCTGATCGTTTTGGATTAAGTCAGTTGTATCAACTTCGTGGACGAGTAGGTCGTAGTAGTAGGGAAGCATATGCTTACTTGATGTATGAACCGTTTAAGTCGTTAACTGAAAACTCAGAGAAAAGATTATCAGCAATTAAGAACTTTACATCACTAGGAAGTGGATTTAAGATTGCCATGCAGGACTTATCTATTAGAGGGGCTGGAGATGTTCTTGGAGGAAGACAACACGGTTTTATCGATTCTGTAGGGTATACACTATATTCTCAAATGTTAGAACAAGAAATTCAAGCAAAAAAAGGAATTTTAGAACCATTATTAGAACAAGATAGAACACAAGATGTTAGTTACTATGAAAATATTATTAAAGAAGTAGCACCTTCAATTAAAAAGGATATTTTTGAAGTTGAGACTGATGACCTTGAAATCAAACTTAATGTAGACGCCTTTATTCCAAAAGAGTATATCTCTAGTGATGCAGATAAAATAGATTTTTATAAGAGATTGAACAATGTTGTTAGTGATGAAGAAATAGAAAGTATAGTTGAAGATTTAATTGATAGATTCTCTGATTTTGGAGAAGAAGTAAATAATCTAATAGATATTTGTTATTTAAAAGTTATGGCAAAAAATACTATGGTAACTAGTATAAAAGAATTAGCGAATAAAGTTGTTATAACATTCGATAAAGAAATTATGAATAATCTAAAAGGAAAAGAATTATTTACAGCATTAACGCCTCATAAAGATACTCGTATTATTGCTAAGGATGGATTTTTCTTAGAAATTGATAAAAAAGAAAGATATAGCATTAGACGAATTAGAGAAATGTTAGCTATTGTAAATAATAATTTGGAGGATGTACATGAATAAACATAGATGCCCATGGGCAAAAGCTCCCTTAGATATTGAATATCATGATAATGAGTGGGGCAGAGAAACCCATGATGAACAGATGCTATTCGAATATTTAGTATTAGAAGGTATGCAAGCAGGATTAAGTTGGTCACTAATCTTAAAAAAACGTGAGAATTTCAAACGAGTTTTTGATAATTTTGATTATAATATTTGTGCAGATTATACAGATGAATATTTAGAATCATTAAGAGAAGATGAAGGTATAATAAGAAATAAATTGAAAATTTATTCTGTTAGAAAAAATGCTCTTGCATTTATCAAAGTACAAAAAGAGTTTGGAAGTTTTGACAAGTATATCTGGAGTTTTACAGATTATAAAAAAATCAATAATAAACTTGAAAACTACAATGATGCACCAAGTGAATCTGAACTTTCTATAAAAATAAGTAAAGATATGAAGAAAAGAGGATTTAGCTTTGTAGGTGGTACTATTATCTATAGCTATTTGCAAGCGATTGGAATGATAAACGATCATGAAAAAGGTTGTTTTTGTTATGAAGAATGTTGTTAGTAAATAAATAATGTAATTAATATCATAAGTTTATTTACTTAGCTCATAGATGAACTCTAGATATAGCTTTACTTTAAATAAAATAACGTCTATAATAGATTAGGATATTTAATTACAAGATTGGATTTTATAAATGGATAAGAGAATTGTTAAAATTGAAGAAATAAAAGACAATGAGGTCTTTGTTGACATATTTTTAGAAGAAATAAAAAAAATACAAGAAATCCCTAAAATGCCAAAATGTGAGTTTATACATATAGGAGCAACTTGTACTACACAAGTATTAGGAGAAGAAATTGTAGATATTCTTGTTGTTGTTGAGAATTTACACGAAATAACTACATTTGATGAAAAAAGACTAAACAATATAGGATATCACAGAATTGCTCATAATGGAGTAAAAGGGGTAATTAAGTACGCAAGAATAACTGATTATTTAACAATGAGTTACGATGTAGTGCTAAATGTTGTTCAACGTGATACAGAAGTACACAAAGACTTTATAAAAGCTAGAGCAGTTTTTAGTAATGATAAGCTAAAAGATGACTATAATTCATTCAAAAATATGAACAAAGAACTTTCATTTAAAGATTATTTGGCACAAAAATTAATATTTATAAATGAAATTTTAAAAAGGATTGAAACTAATGATTAAAATAAAAAATATTGAAGATATTCTTCAAAGTAGTGAAGTATTATATAACGAACCTTTAAGAAATTATAGTTTTACAAAAACAGGTGGTAATGCTGAGATTTTAGTGAAAATAAATAACGAAAAAGATTTACAAAATGTAATAGTATATAGCAATGAAAATAATATTGAATTGACTATACTAGGTAATGGTTCGAATGTATTAATTTCTGATAATGGAATTCAAGGAATAGTAGCTTTAACTAGTGATATGAATGGTATAGAGTTACTAGAAGGTGATGTTATTTCTTGTTATGCCGGGTTAACATTAAAAGAACTTACTGATTTTTGTATTGAAAATAGCCTAACTAACCTTGAATTCTCATGTGGGATTCCAGGTAGTGTTGGTGGAGCAATCTTCATGAATGCTGGAGCATACGGTGGTGAAATGAAAGAAGTAGTTCAAAAGGTTGAAGTTTTCACTAAAAGCGGTGAAAAGAAAATATATACTAATGAACAAATGGAATTTTCATATAGACACTCTATAATTCAAGAAACTAAGGAAATTATTTCTAAAGTTTATTTCCAAATGAAAAAAGGAAACAAAGAAGAAATTGTCTCTAAAGTAGAAGAATTAAATAAAATGCGCTCTGATAAACAACCTTTAGAATACCCTTCATGTGGTTCTGTATTTAAACGACCAGAAGGATACTTCGCAGGAAAATTAATCCAAGATGCTGGCTTACAAGGATTAACTGTTGGTGGAGCGCAAGTTTCAAAAAAACATGCCGGATTTATGGTTAATATAAATTCAGCAACTTGTGAAGATTATAAAAACTTAATTAAAGAAGTTCAGAAAAAAGTTTTAGAAGATTCAGGTGTTGAACTTGAGTGTGAAGTTAAAATATTAGGTGAATAAAAAGGAGTGACTCAAAAATCGTGATTTCGGAGAAATCGATTTTGTCGAGTCACCCTCGCACAGTTTATTAGATATCTAAAAAGCTTTTATAAAGCGAATTTAGATGTCAATAAACCACTGTGTCTATGAGTTCACATATGAACTTTGTTAAATTTCAGGGCTGGATTAGCCCTTTTTTTTATTTTACATTATCTATAAATTTTTTATATTGTGCTAGATTTTGTTCATTTTTATTATTTGTTTTTGGTGTGTAGAATGTTCTTCCTACTAAGTTATCTGGAAGATATTGCTGCTTAATATATCCTGTCGGATGACTGTGTGGATATTGATAACCAACACCACGATTAAGTTTATCAGCACCATAATAATGTGCATCTCTTAGATGATCAGGAATAATAAATTTTGGATTCGTCTTAGTTTCATGTAGTGCATTGTCAATCGCCATATAAGCACTATTAGATTTTAATGAAAGTGCAAGTTGAATGACAGCATTGGCCAATGGTATTCTTGCTTCGGGCAAACCAAGCATCTTCGCACTTTCAATAGCAGCATGGACAAAAGGTCCGATATTCGGATTAGCTAGACCAATATCTTCATAAGCAATAACACTCATTCTTCTATATATAGTGTCTAAATCACCACTATCTATCAGCAGTGCTAAGTAGTACAGTGAAGCATCAACATCACTTCCACGTATAGATTTTTGAAAAGCGCTAATAATATCATAAAAAGCATCACCATCTTTATCATAGGCTTTGAATTTTCCTAGAGATAGGTTTAATAGTTTCTCTTTTGTGACAATTTCATCTTCGTTTGATAAATTATATAAAATTTCAAAAGTATTTAATGAGAATCTCAAATCACCAGAAGAGTTTAGAGCGATTGTTTTAAAAACATCATCTTCTATTTTTAAATCCTTAGGGAATATTTCTTTATTATTTGATATTTTTTTAAGATATTCATAAATGTCATCGTTTGAAACTTGTTGTAATTCAAAAATTATTAAACGTGATCTAATTGCAGGATTAACAGTATGATAAGGATTGTTCGTTGTGCATCCAATAACGTATATATTATCAAATTCGATTTCAGGAAGTAGAATATCCTGCATAGGTTTAGTTAGTCTATGAAACTCATCAAGAAGTAATATTACTTTTTTAAATCTTTTTGATTCTTCAATTACCGCAGTTAAATCTTTTTTTGTACAATTTACAGCATTTAATATTTTAAATTTATAGTCTAGTTCATTAGCTAATGCATTAGCGATTGAAGTTTTTCCAGTTCCAGGGGGACCATATAGAATAAATGAGAACATTTTTTTGCTTTCTACTATTTTAGTAAGAACTTTTCCATCACCAATTAAATGATGTTGACCGATAATATCATCGATTTTACTTGGACGTAATTTATTAATAAGTGTTTCCATGGTTCCTCCTTTAATTTTTATTATATACAATTTATTATATCATAAGAATGATTAATGTAGGTAAGAGTTGAATTTAAATCATAGAATATTGAAGAGACAATAAAATTTTACATAATTTGAAATTTATGGTAGAATATAATAATCACAATTAGGGGATGTTTAGGATTCGACAGGGATGCTAGTCTTCTTGGTGGCATGTAGGAGGGTTGTCTCCTTTAACAACACATCAGTTAAATATAACTGGCGAAAAAACAAATTACGCTTTAGCAGCTTAATAAGCTAAAGGCTGATTACTTTGTTTGACTGTGACAAAGCTAATCGGTTCATTCTTAGCAGTCTACGATTTTTTTCTTCCGTTTGTAGAAAAAAATAAGAGATTAATCAAACTCGTTTTTCATTGCCTGTTTATCGGCTTAAGTGGAGAATTAAATTTAATAGGTAAACTAAACATGTAGAAGCTAAGGGGAGGCATTTTTGGACGCGGGTTCAAATCCCGCCATCTCCATATAGAATTTAAAGAAAGTAAACCTTTTTGGTATTGCTTTCTTTCTTTTTTTATTAGGAAAAGCTAAGTACATAAATGTTTAAATATAATAATATACTTTACAATTTTTGTATGTAGCCCTTACTTAAAAAGTATGGGCTTTTTTTCTATACATTTTAAAAAAAATTTTTCACTAGCTTTCAACTTTATATCTTACATAAAGTATTATGATAAATGTAAAGGAAGTGAGGTAGTGAGTAACAGAAGAAATAAAAAAACAGACTCTCACAAAGACAAGATGTTGGTACTAGCAACAGTGTTAGCTATCTTAGAAATAGTAAACACAATTCTTGAAATCTTTGAAAAAGTCTGCAAATAGACCATTAGGGAACGGAGCTTATAAAAGCTCCTAGTACCTAAATGTTTACTCACATTGTATCATAAAAATAGAAAAAATACAAATTATGATAATAGTACTAGGTATATTCGCTGTGATAATTTCAATTATCTTAAAACTTATTTAGAAGATTTTACAATGATAGATCAAGTAATTAAACAAATAGAAGAATTATTTAATAGTGATTTAACAGATTATAGAATTTCAAAATGACGCAGGAGTGACACTAAGTGTTATTTAAAATTACCGCAGTGGTAAGTATGAGTTAGAAAATATGAGTTTTAAAGTAGCAAAGAAATTAATTAGATATTCGGAGGAATTAAAAAATGAGAAATGAAGGTTGTTATTAATGGATCAGTGTTATAAGAAAGTTCAATAGTAAGATACTGGATAGAAGAAAATTAAAACTACTGTACTTGTTGTCATTTAGTTAATGAATAAAAAGCGTATCTAGGATATATGGAGGAAGATGAATACGAAAAATTAGTATTTCAAGCAGTTTTTGAAAACGATGGAGAAAGATTATATCAATTTTACATTAGTGAATACAAAGAAGTGTTAGATGGAGATAGGTTCGCTCTTAACTATTTAAGAAATGAAAGTTTAAGCCCCAAAATAAGGGGCTTATTTGTGGGGGAAATTTAGAGGGAAAGTATCTAAATACTTGTTAAAATTTATTATTTTCCTGAATTCTTCTGTTATATTTCAAAATGAAATAAATATACTCTGATATATTTATAAATACACCGTTTATACTTTTGTTATAATTCGTTATATTTCAAATTTATAGGATGTATGATATAATATACCTATAATCAAAAGGAAGTAAAAAGGATGCTAATTAAATTTTCAGATAGATTTTATTATACAAAACAACGATATATGTATTTAGAGCCAACGCTTGGCTATGTTAAAGGAGAATACTTCTCTGTAATGTTAGATTCAGGGAATGGACCAGCACAAGTCGAAACATTTCTAAAAGAATTAAAAGAAAATGACTTACCAATGCCAAGTTATGTGATATTAACACACCATCACTGGGACCATAGTTTTGGAGCTGCGTATTTAGATATTCCAGTAATCGCTACTGATAGAGCTAGAGACTCTTTAATAGAATTATCTCAACTAGAATGGGATGATGAGAGTCTGTATCAAAGAGTCAAGGATGGAACGGAGATAAAATACAGTGCGGATGTTATAAAGAGAGTATATGAAAATCATGAGATAAAAATTAGAATTCCAGATATGCCTAAAATGGCTGATTTTAATTTGAATCTTGGAGGAGTTAAAATTAATTGTATTTACAATGATAACTCACATTCTAATGATGCATTTTTAATTTATATTCCAGAGGAGAAAGTATTGTTTTTAGGTGATAGTCACGCTAAAAATTATTATACAAAACCGATGGCATATAATAAACAAAAGCTTCGTGATTATATAGATAGAATATCGATTCTTGACTTTGAACATGCTGTTCCCGGTCATGGGAATATTTTCACGAGGGAGGAATTATTAGACTATCTAGAAAAAGAATATGCAAAAATGAGGTGATTACATATGAATTTAATGATGTCTCTCGATTGGATTCTTTTAATTACTATGTCATTAACTTTTTGTCAGCAATTGTTTTCAAAAAAACTTAATTTTTTGGGGATTTTGTCAGTACTTAGTTTAGCGACATATATAGCCCTACATTCTTATTCTACAGGACTTAGTATTTTTGTTCTATTATTATTTATTGGAGGTATATCTCTAATAGGACTAGAGATGTTTATTCCTGGTGGAATAGTTGGAACAGTAGGGATCATTACCGTGATTTATGCAATAATCTACATTAATAAGTCAACATATCATATTGCATTTATTTTAGTTATTTCTTTAATACTTGCAACGATACAATTTTATGTTAATAGAAATGTTTTTCATAAAAGGTTAACGTTATTAGATAGACTTGTTCTTAATGATTCTATCTCAACAGAAGATGGATATGTGGCGAGTGAAAGTAGATTAGAATTAATAGGAAAAAAACTTCAAGCATATACAGATTTACGTCCAGCAGGAGTGGCTGTTTTAGGAAATGAAAAGTTGGATGTAGTAACTGATGGAGATTTTATAGAAAAGGGTAATGAGATAGAGATTATACGCGTAGAAGGAATGCGTATAGTAGTTAAAAAAATATAAAAATTTTAAGGAGGTAGTATTATGCCAGAATTAATATTCTCAGGTATTATCGTGGTAGTTGTATTGATTGTGCTATCGATATTCTTTACTTTCTTCCCTCTTGGTCTTTGGATTAGTGCCATTGCCGCAGGAGTTAAGGTAAGTATCTTTACACTTGTTGGTATGCGACTAAGACGTGTTATTCCAAGTAGAGTAATTAATCCGATGATTAAAGCACATAAAGCTGGTTTAGCTGTTACTATTAATCAATTGGAAAGTCACTATTTAGCAGGGGGTAATGTTGATAGAGTAATCAATGCTCTTATCGCAGCTCACAGAGCTAACATAGTAAGTTTAACATTTGAACGTTGTGCTGCAATTGACTTAGCGGGACGTGATGTACTTCAAGCAGTTCAAATGAGTGTTAACCCTAAAGTTATTGAAACACCGTATATTGCAGGGGTTGCAATTAACGGTATTGAAGTAAAAGCAAAAGCAAGAATTACTGTTCGTGCAAACATTGAACGCTTAGTAGGGGGAGCTGGAGAAGAAACAGTTATCGCCCGTGTAGGTGAAGGTATCGTTTCAACAATAGGTTCTTCTGAATCACACACAGTTGTTCTAGAAAATCCAGATAGAATTTCTAAAACAATTTTAGATAAGGGATTAGATGCAGGTACTGCATTTGAAATCTTATCGATTGATATTCTAGATGTCGATATCGGTCAAAACATTGGTGCGAACTTACAAACAGAGCAAGCTATTGCAGATAAAAATATCGCTCAAGCAAAAGCTGAACAACGTCGTGCTATGGCGGTTGCGGCTGAACAAGAGATGAAAGCTAGAATTCAAGAAATGCGCGCGAAAGTTGTAGAAGCTGAAGCAGAATTACCATTAGCTATGGCGAAAGCTTTCCAACAAGGTAATCTAGGTATTATGGATTATATGAATTATAAAAATTTAGAAGCTGATACAGGTATGAGAGATTCAATTAAACGTATGTCACAACCTGAAACAGGAGCAGGTAAATAATTAGATAAAAAGGAGGATGTGAAATGTCATTTTTAATTTTCGCAGCACCAATAACATTTATCATAATTTTTGCTATTTTCGTAATGGTTTTTGCTTCTGACAGTAAAAGATACAGAAAAAATTTAGATAATTCCAAACAAATGGAGCTAGATAATGCTCGTGCTCAAGCACTGAAGGCAGTTGAAGAGATGAAAAGAATCAAAGAAGCTGCCAATAAGGATTCTAATAAATTTAGAAATAGACAAAGTTCTTTATCTGATCAACAAGTTTATAAAGAAGATATATATGAACAACAAGTTGATAGCTCTACTATGAACAAATATCAACAGTATTATAATCAAAATTACAATAAAGGTCGTAATAAGTTTTCGATGCAAAGAAATTTTGACCAACCTAGTAATACTGAAAATAATACAAGAAAATTAGAATTTTCTCAAGAAAATCTTGTTCGTGGATTGATTGCAAATGAGTATCTAAATAGAGACTCTAGGAGGGGAAGATGAGTAGTTTAGCGATTCCTATAATTTTTCTAATAGTTTCACTTATTATTGATAAAGCGAAGAACAATAAAAAAAATAATAAAGAAACTGTTAAGAAAGTTAAACAGAAGAAAACCCCTAAACAAGTTTACAAAGGGGATAATCAAAGAGATAATCATATTCCAAAACATGAATCTTCACAGCAACAATTTTTTGAAAGAAAATCACGTGTTATAGTAGATAAAGAAAAAGAAATATTTTCAAATTCTTTAACTTTTGACAAAGAAAGAATTGTTAATGATATAATTTTTTCGGAAATTTTGTCTAAACCAAAAAGTAAAAGATAATAAATAGGAGGTATGAGATGAAAAAATCATTTAACTATATTAGTTATTGTATTTATTCATTTATGCCTCTTTATTTTGTTTTACTTATTTATACTTTTGTAAAACAAGATTTAGACGCGCTCTTATTAACTACAATACTAATAATAATATCTATTTTTTCTTTAATAATTCAAAATGGTAGTAAGCCTACAAATATATTTGTTTGTAGTAAAAAAGAAATTACTAGGCAATGCGGTATTGATTATTATTACTTAATTTTAATGATAATTATTACATTTTTGATTATAAATCAAAAACTTCAATTTTTATGGAAAATAGTTATAATATTAGTTCTATTCTATATGTTGTATATGATTTTATTTAAATATAAAAACTATATGTTAATATTATTAGGCTACAAAATGTACACAATTCGTGATAAAATAGTATATAGTAAGAAAAGTCAAGAAGAACTATATAAAATATTAAAAGATAAGAAGAGTTTGCAGATATTAGAAGTATCTAATAATATTTACATAGAGAATGAGAAATATAGTATGACGAATTTTTATTGTAAAGATTTTTAAAAAGATATATTAGTTTATCTTTCAATGAAGAATATTTAAGGAGAATAACCTATGAGAGTTGTTGATATCATAGATAAAAAGAAAAAAAATAAAGAACTTACAAAAGCCGAAATTGAATTTTTACTAGAAGGATACCTTAAAGGAACGGTACCTGATTATCAGATGAGTTCATTTTTAATGTCTGTATATTTTAATAATATGACAAAGGATGAGCTTACAAACTTCACTTTAACTATGAAAGATTCAGGTGATACAATCTACTTTGATAATCTAGATCATTATCTTGTTGATAAACATTCAACAGGTGGAGTAGGTGATAAGGTTACTGTAGTTTTAGGACCGATTTTATCAGCCGTAGGAATGGCTACAACAAAGTTATCGGGTAAAGGTTTAGGGCACACTGGAGGAACGATTGATAAATTTGAAGCAATTAGAAACTTTAAATTCAGTACTACAAAAGAAGAACTAGTAGAAGTAGCTAGTAAAACCGGAGTAGGACTAATGGGTTACAGCGACAATATTGTGCCATTAGATAAGAAAATATATGCATTACGCGATGTGACTGCAACAGTAGACAGTATTCCTTTAATAGCAAGTAGTATTATGAGTAAGAAATTGGCGATTCAATCTGATTTAATTATTTTAGATGTAAAAGTCGGGGACGGTGCTTTCATGAAAACTATAGAGGATGCAAGAGAATTGTCTCGTAGAATGGTTGAAATTGGAAATAGTGTAGGTAGAAAAACCATAGCAGTACTGACTAATATGGAAGAACCATTAGGATATAATATCGGAAATGCTAATGAGATTGTCGAAGGAATAGAAGCCTTAAAAGGAAACTGGTCTAGTGATCTTAAAGAAGTAGTTTATGAAATTGTTTATCTAGCGTTAAAACATAAAGGTGAAGTTAAGACATACGAAGAAGCTGCTAAAAAAATAGATGAAGTTATTGCTAATGGGCGTGCTTTAGAGTTATTAAGACAGTTTATTGAATTAAGTGGTGGAGATGGTGAAGTAGTAAATAATTATGAACTGTTACCAACGCCTAAATCAGTTTTAGAGGTATTCTCAGAAGAAGAAGGTTTTGTAACAAAAATCAAAGCAGAAGAAATTGGTAAAGCAGCGATGGTTATTGGAGCTGGTCGAGCTACAAAAGAAGATGAGGTTGATCATGCTGTGGGAATCGAGCTTAAGAAAAAAGTCGGGGATAAAGTGGAAAAAGGCGAAGTTATTGCTGAAATTTACTTTAATGATGAAAAAAATGTTCAATCTAGTAAAGCTATGGTCATAGATGCCTATGTAATTGGACAAGAAAAAATAGAAAATATTAAAAATATATTAGAAGTTATAGAATAGAGGTAAAAAATGGGATTAAATAAATATATAGATCATACAATATTAAAAGCAACAGCGAGTAGTTCGGATGTACAAAAACTTTGTGAGGAAGCAATTGAACATGAATTTTATAGTGTTTGTGTTAATGGTTGTTATGTTGCAGATGCTAAACAACTTTTACAAGGAACAGATGTTAAAGTTGCGGCTGTAGTAGGATTTCCATTAGGTGCAATGACTACTGCTGCGAAAGTTTTTGAAGCAAAAGAAGCGGTAGAAAATGGAGCAAGCGAAATAGATATGGTTATCAATGTTGCTAAATTGAAAGATGGAGAGTTTGAATATGTTGAAAATGAAATCCGTCAAATAAAAGAGGCTATTGGAGATAATGTATTAAAAGTTATTATTGAAACTTGTTATTTAACTGATGAAGAAAAAGTTAAAGCTTGTGAGTTATCACTAGTAGCTAAAGCTGATTTTGTTAAAACATCAACAGGTTTTGGAACTGGCGGAGCAACGTATGAAGATGTAAAATTAATGAAATCAGTTGTAGGTGACAATGCAAAAGTTAAAGCAAGTGGTGGAGTTAGAGATAAAGAAACTGCGCAAAAATATGTTGATCTTGGTGCAGAAAGATTAGGAACAAGTTCAGGAATCGATATTGTAAAATAATATAATTTAGAGAAGTACTAAATATTAAAATTTTAGTTTACT
>ENA-OWMY01000248-OWMY01000248.1-metagenome-genome-assembly--contig:-NODE-248-length-16431-cov-8.481070_pt1 | contig 16431 bp, 11 predicted proteins | sample MGYA00245358_ERZ651122 | MGnify/ENA primary metagenome ERZ651122 (study PRJEB26857, sample SAMEA4031752) | metagenome | biome: human; feature: oral; material: saliva | place: Philippines | collected 2014...
GCGCCGCCCGCCTTGCTCTATGCGTTAAAAGATTAGTCTGCAGGGTTCTCTGCGAGGAACTCGTCGAGGCCGATGCGGTAGCCGTCATCTTCGGCGCGCGCCTTGCGAAGAGCCTCAATGTCGAGGAGCTCTTCGTACTCTTCCAGCAGCTTCAAATCTTCGTAGGAGATGAGCGCGGCAACAGTCTTACCGTTGCGGCTGATGAGGGGACGTTCGCCGGAGAATACGGCTTCGTTGACTTTGGTTCCGAGGTTGTCGCGGAGTTCTTTAAGAGTCGTGACATTGGAACGAGTCCGGTGAGTGGTGACAGTCATGACTGGTTCCTTTCTGGGGTTTGTCCGTTAGCTCCGAGGATAGTTCTTGTGCAGGTTCCATTCAAGAAGCTACAGGGTGAAGAAGGGTACAGGGCACGAGTAGGGAATTACCGCATTCTGTACACCATTGATAACGGGGTATTTTTCATGCATCGCGGACCCTCTTAACGATAGAATGAGGTACGGAACACTATAAACTCACCTGGTCAGAAATAATATCTAATGTATGGCCTGCTGAGTTAGACAGTTTCCGGTGTTATGTATCGATGAAGACATAGGACCGATAGCGGGATGCCACGAAGTGACCCGCTGAAAGGAGGGTGTCATGAACGCCCTACATGCCAATTCTTATAACTGCTCGCAGCTAGTTTGGGCTGCCTATAAGAGCACGGACCCTAACGTGGACCTCGACTCTGACGGTGGCCCCGGCGTATACCCGACAGACATCAAGGATTCACGCTGGATACATCTCTACGAAACGAGGTGGTAGCAATGACCACATCCCGTTTTTCAGGAAGTATGCGCCTGGGACTTATCGGCGCCCTCCTCCTGTCAGGCTGTAGTGCGACCATCCCGGTAACAAACGACCCTCGCAAAGCCCTCGACGAAAGCAGCATCGCTATATCCATTGCAGGCGACTCAAGATACCTGCCGCACGCTGGAGGAGGCGTAGCATTCTACAACTCAGAAACTCAAAAATGGTCAAGAATCAAAAATGTTGGGGTTCGAAACTCGCCAATTGTATACAAAGATAAAAACCTGTATTTCACAGATACAAATTCGCTATTTACCCTCTCCGATAAACTGCACACATACCCAAAGAAAACCAAAAATGATTACAGTGAAGATGTGTACGTTGCAGACGATAGCACTATTGTAGCTATAGATAATTACGGAGGGGATGGAAATGGTGATTACCTATTCCTTGTGACAATTGTAAAAGATGGTGAGATGAGGGAAGAGAGAATTAAAAATAATATACTCCGGACAGCTCAGTGCGCCGACGGCAGTATATGGGGATACGACCAAATCAGCAATTACGAAGGAACAGATAACCAATACCTACACCCAAGGAACCCCACATTCCTTACCCGTGTGTACCCGAACCCTTCAAGTGAAAAAATGTTCTCGAAGAGTCTCGAAAGTAACACAATGGATGGTTCCCACATCGTGTGTGCAGGGAATAGAATTGTGAAAATCCATGATACTTACCCGCAAAGCATTACCGACTACCAATATGCAGATTTAAAAGATATTGACGGATCCATGCTCGAAGTAATTAATGTGCAAACAGGCGAGCATACAGAACGCCAAATTACCGGTGAAGTGAGCAAACGTGTACATGGAAAAAATGTTCCTTCAGGTGCACCGTATGCAATACACGCATACGGGGACGACATCTGGTGGGTCCATCACGACGGGCGAATCATCTCAACCAATATTGATACCGCCCACAACACTGTACGATTCAGCCTCAAGATCCCAGAAGGAGTAAAGGAAGTCTCTACATATTACTGGACCGAGAAGAATCTCTATGCCATGTACGAGCTGCAAGGAGAAACCTATATTCAAGCCTATTCCGTTGAGTCCGGTGAACTCATCAAAACCCAGAAAATACCGCACTACAACGCTCTTCTGAACGGGCGCGAATACCCTTCATACTTCGTTATTACAAACGAAGAGAAATTCCTTAAAAACTAGCCCCTCGCGTTGAAATACTGCATAGAGTGAGGCGGGCGGCACCTCCCCGGTGGAGGCGCCGCCCGCCTCGTGCGTCCCGCCTCGTATGTCCCGTGCCCCTCACCCCACCTGCACTGTTCGTTGAATGAGAAGCAAGGAACCCCTACCCTGCGCCACCACCCCATAAGTGATACGGTCAAATAATAACTAATGGCTTCACGTGCTGAAATGCACGCCCGACCCTGCCCGTAAGCATCGTCCGGACGCCCGCACCCAGCACGCCACAACTTCTATAACGAACACGGGTGAACAATGACTGAGAACGTACACAACGACTGGGACCTCCGAAGCGAAGAAGTGCAGAAAGACCAGGTAGCCGCCTACGACGCAATGCGCCGCCGCTGCCCCGTCGCCCACGACGAATTCATGGGCTACTCCGTCTTCAAAAACGCCGACGTACAGCACGTACTCGACCACCCCGAAATCTACTCCAACGTCGTCTCCACCCGCCACATCGCCGTCCCCAACGGCATGGACGCACCCGAACACACTACCTTCCGCGCCGTCAACGACAAGTACTTCACCCCCGAACGCCTCGAAAAGTTCGCACCCGTCATCCGTGACGCCGTGAAGACCCTCATCGCAGAACTGCCCCGTGGCGAAGAAGTAGACGTCATGCAGGGCTTCGGCCAGGCATACGCAATGCGCGTGCAGAACGCCTTCATGGGCTGGCCCGCATGCCTCGAACAGCCCCTCACCGAATGGATCGAAAAGAACCGCGTCGCCACCCTGCGCCGCGACCGCGAAGAAATCGCCAAGGTCGCCCTCGAATTCGACGGCTACATCCGCCAGCTACTCGACGAACGCCGCGAGGACGCCGCAGCCGGCAACCCCAAGGACGTCACCGCCGAACTGCTCACCGACACCGTGCAGCTACCCGGCGAAGAGCCCCGCACCATGACCGACGAAGAAATCGTCAGCCTCATCCGCAACTGGACCGTGGGCGAGCTGTCCACCGTCTCCGCAACCGTGGGCGTATTCGTCAACTTCCTGGCACGCAACCGCGCCGAGCAGGACCGCCTGCGCGCTTCCCTCGCCGACGGCAACGCACTCGACGACCGCAGCGAAATCGCCCTCGCCGTCGAAGAAATCATGCGACTCGAAGACACCCTCGTCACCAACCGCCGCATCACCACGCAGGACACCGAACTCGGCGGCCGCACCCTGCCCGCCGGCTCCCGCGTGACCATCAACTGGGCAAGTGCCAACCGCGACGAGGACGCCTTCGAAGACGCCCTCACCTACAACCCGCACCGCGACCAGTCCCGCAACCTCGTGTACGGTGACGGCATCCACGTCTGCCCCGGCGCGCCCCTGGCACGCCTGGAACTGCGCATCCTGCTTGAGGAGCTGCTGCGCGGCACCGAGTCCATCGAGATCGCGGACGAGAGCGAGAAGCCCGCAACCGTGAACGCCGTGTACCCGGTCTCAGGTTACTCGGTCGTGCGCGCCATCTTCAACTAGGCACGCTCCAGCTCTAAAAAGTCCGAGGCGCCGAACCCCGAGAATGGGGGTCGGCGCCTCGCGCTGTTAAGAGTAAATATAAGAGTGAATAGTAGGGGAGTGGCGGCAGGTATCAGCCGCCCACTATAGATAAAACGGAATATTCCCTAGAGACTATATTCCCTAGCGGCTATATAGCCTAGTGGACTATCTAAAAAGCTGAATCTAGCGGCCGGAACTCGTCGCCGAAGGCTTCACCGAAGAACCCGCAGAACCGCTCACAGACGCACGAGCCGAAGCACTTGCAGAAGCCGAAGCAGATACCTCAGCGGCAGCCGATGCCGACTCCTCCGGGGACAGCGCCGTACCATCCGCATGAACACCAGCCATCGCCGGAGTCACACCATTCACAAAGCTCAACTTCGCCTGCTTGAACTGGTACTCCGGGGAGCAAGTCAGCTTGTACTTCGAATTCGCCAGCTCGCGAATCGACTTCACATAATTCTGAGTCTCCTCATACGGGGGAACACCGCCGTACTTCTCCACAGAACCCGGACCCGCGTTATAACCGGCGAGAACCACATCCTGCAGCTCATCCTCATTGGAAGCGTACTTTGCCAAACGAGTACGCAACTCAGCCAGGTAGCGTGCCTGCGCCGCAATCGCATCGTGCGGGTTCAGAACATTACCGCCATTGCCGAAGCTGTAGTGCCCGCCGCTCCACGCATCATCGGTGAACTGTGCAATACCCTTAGCGCCCTGGTGGGACACCACGCCCACACGCCAGTGGCTCTCAGTCTCAATCTGCGCCGCCAGCACGCCGGGACGGAAACCCGCGACCTTAGAGCCCTCCTCAAAATCGGATCGGAGAGCCGCCGGAGCATACGAAAGTTCCGTCATGCCGCAATAGTCGTCATAGGTGGCTGCCAGGCCGGCAACACCGCCACCCAAAAGAACCGCAGAGGCAATAATCTGCCAATGCGCAAGTGCCCCGGCGAGAAAGCGAAGCGGGAAAGCTTTACGCTGCCGAGGAGAAGTCTGTTCGTCCGCCGAAGCGGAGGTGTGGTTGGTGGCGCCCGTAGCGCTGCGCTCGGAAGAGGCGCTCGAAGTGCTATCTGCCATTCCTATAGACTAGCGCACCATGCCCGCTCCTGGCTAAGAAAAGTTCGCCCATGAGGCTATAAGCATAGTTTGCCGATGCGGGGGCAGGCTCCTGCCGGGGTGCTTACCGGGGTGCGTGCTGGGGTTCCGAGCGGGCTCTGTAGGGGGCTTGTGCAGGCGCAGAAAGACGGTGTAGAAAGACGGCGCAGAAAGACCCCGCCCGGCGCATCCATTCACAGGATGCACCGGGCGGGGTCAACCTCTCACGGGGCGCTAGAAGCGCTTAGCGTGAGTGTTGAGCGGGCAACCACTACTAGCGGTCGGTCACCACAATCTTGCCGGCGGCACCGCGCTCCATCTCCGAGAAGGAGTGATTCACGAACATGTAGGTGCCAGACTCCAGGAACTGCATCTCCACGAAGCCACCCTGAGCGGGCGCCAGATTCAGCGCCTGGCTGTGGCCGTCACGGCTACCGAACGCATCCACACCGCGGCGCATCAGGTAGCCACCCTCCTTGTAGACCGTGTCGAACTGCGAACCGACCACGTGGAAGCTCGTGCCGTGGTTCGGGCCCGCAGCCATCACCCAAACACGGATACGCTCGCCCTTCTTCACCTGCAGCGGCTTCGCCTTGTACTGGGTTGCGTGGCCGTTGAACATGGTCAGCGTGGGGGTGCCTGCCGCGATCAGATCCGGCGAGTTCTCCGCCAGCTTGTTGCCGTCGGAGGCGGTCTTTCCGGTGTCGTGCAGGTACGCCTCGCCCTGGACCATCACGTACTCGTGATCGACCGGGTCAAGGTCCGCCGGGTCAATGATGACCGCGCCGTACATGCCCTGGGTCATGTGCAGGCTCAGCGGGGCGGTACCGCAGTGGTACAGCCAGATGCCGGCGGCCTTCGCCTCAAAACGGTAGACGAGACGCTCACCGGGGGCGATGGTCTTCATCGTGTTATCGGGGGACACCATGCCGGCGTGGAAGTCCAGTGAGTGGCCCATCGTGCCGTTATTGATGAGTGTAATTTCAAAAATGTCGCCGACCTTGCCGCGCAGAATCGGTGCCATGTTCTGCCCGTTGAACGTCCACATGTGAACGGTCACGCCGGGCGCGACCTCGCGGTCAACTTCCTCAACTTCCAGGGTGACCTTGCGGACGGTCTTGCCGTTCACCTGCGCGGCGGTGTTCGGCGCCGGGATGTTCGGGTCGCGGTACTTGTAGCCGCTACCGGGCGCTGCGGACATGTCAATCCTGCTGTTCGCAACGGTCATAAGGGTCGGCGTGCTACCCGATGCAGCATGGTTGTGGCCGCCCGCAGAACCGTGGTTGTGGCCACCCTGCGCCACCTGGTTTGCGGAGGCGCCGGTCGCCTTCACCTTGAACACCATGCCCAGGGAGCGGTGACCCGCCACGGAGCAGTAGCCTTCCTGGTCGGCGGTAATGACGCCGGCATCAACGGTTTTCGTTTCGCCGGGGTTGATAACGCCGGTGGTCGCGCCGTTATCAAAAGTCAGGTCGTGGGTCATGCCCTGATCGTCGTTGGTGACTTCAACGACCAGGCGGTTACCTGCGGGCACCTCCACCTCGGCGGGGGTGAAACGGTAGTTGCTGGTCGCCTTCACCTGAACGGTGGTGGTCTGACCGGTCGCAGCCACGGAACCCGACGAAGAAACCGACGGCAGGTTCAACGCGGACGGGTTCACGGCGAAGCCCAGCAGGAACGCCATAGCAACCGCGAGTGCCGCCTGGAAGCTCTGCTTGGCGTGCGGTATGGGTGCAGGGGTCAGCGCCTCCTGGTCGAAGGCGGGCTTCTCGCCGCGGGCGCGCGCTTCGAAGATTGCCTTGCGGGTGCTCACCGAAACCTTCACGCCACGCACCATCAGCGGAATGAATGCCACCAACGCCAGCGCGCCCACAATGGCGACCGCCATCTTAATGGACTGACCGAACATGGAGCTGGGCAGCATGAAAATAATGAGCGCCAGGTTCACGGCGGTCACGCGACCGGCAGCAAAACGGCTGAACTCCTTATTGGAGGCGCGCACCACCGCCGGGCCGCCACCCATCAGCTGAGGCAGCAGGTAGCTCATCGCACCGAGCAGCACCTGCAGCAGGAAGCCCACCACGAAGATGGGGGTGACCGCACGAATATCCATGACGACGAACGGGGTGGTTGCCACCATGTAGGCGGTGGTCGCCACGCCAACAATCAGCCAGAGGAAGCCCATACCGACGCTCATCGGCGGGTACTCGGTCGGGCGCTTGGTGCGCAGGGTACGCACCATCACCCAGGCGACAATGAGCAGAGCGATCAGGTAGACGACCAGGCCCGCGGCAGCGAGCGGACGCATCCCGAACATGGAGCCGGCAAGGGTCAACACCAAGCCGCCGCACATCAGGTACAGGGCGCGCAGGCTGTGAGTGAGCGCCTTATCAACCATCTTCGTGCGCAGCATGGTCGGCCAGAAGGTCACCAGCGTACCCACCACGGTAATACCGACGAAGCCGAGCACGTTCACGACCTCGTGCGCGAGTAGGAACTGGGCGTGCAGGGTGCCCTTCAGGTTCGGGTAGGCAATCATCGCGCCAAACGCCGCGCCGAGGGGCAGCATGAGCGCCGCCGTAATGTAGAAGCGAATCGTCACACCGAACCGCGACGGCAGAGCCTGACGCACCTGCTTCAGCAGGTACAGGGCATGCCAGGCGACCATGGCGCCCACAATGAGCGCACCAACCACCGTGGCGGCGTAGAGGCCGGGCACGCTCAGCTGACCGATCATGCCGACCATGAGCACGAGAATACCGGCGTTCAGGATGAAGATGCGGCGCACCTGAGTTCCGCGCGCTTCGTCAGGGATCTTAATCTTCATGAGCGCTTCGGTGAAGTGCTGCGACCAAATCAGAATCGAGTTCGTAATCAGGCCGAGGGTGACAATGTGCACCAGCAGCCAGCCGCTATTGGGAATGAACTTATGCAGCAGAAGCACGCCGATAAGCACAAACATCCAGTGCGAGACAGGCTTGGAGGCGCGACGATGCCACGTACCGCGACCGGATGCGCGGCGTGCAACCTCTTCGGGGGTGAGGTTCGCGCCGGGTGCATCAGCCGGACGCGCGCCAATGCTCAGGCCGGAGGAGCCGCCTCCGGAGACGCTTGCGGGCTTGCCGCTCGTGTTCTCGCCTTCGGGTGGGGTGCCGAGATGTTCACTCACGTGATCACTGCTTTCACTGCTGGTTGTTCGTGGACGTCGGTGTGCGGGTTGGCATCGCCTGCCCCTGCGTTGGGGCCCCTGTGTTGGGGTGGGCCCTGCATTGGGGTAGGCGGAGCGCCAATAAGCCCATTATATTGCCCCTGTAGTACCAATTTTGAAGACATTACGTGCATATGAAGGCGGCTCGTACCGTGACAGTTGTGCTTGTGCACTGGAGCGAATTTGCCCCTGTAAATCTTCTCTCCTGATTCTTCTCCCCGATGCACCCTTCACAGGTGCGCGCGATAAACTATTAGGATTCCAAAATCAGATGCCCGCCCATCCTACGCGCGCATCCGCCGGCACCAAGGTAAGGACAAACACCTCGTGACAAGGACTGACTCCACCACCCCCATCTGGGGAAAAATCGCTATTGTGGCACTCATCCTCATTGTTGGCGGTGGATACGTCGTCAAAATGCTCACCAACCCCTTCGCCGGTATGGACTTCTCCATCTACCGTCTGGGTGCGATGACCATTTTCGATAACGAGGGCTTCACCCAGGATCTGTACTCCCCGACCCTGAACGATCACGGCGTCATCAAGCCGCCGTTCACGTACCCGCCGTTTGCGGCAATGCTGTTCCTGCCCTTCGCGTTCATGCCTCTGGAAGTCGGCAAGGTCATTATGGTCGTCGGTTCGGCTGTGGTGGCGTGGTGGATTTCCACGATCATGTACAACTACGTGAATGCGCGCGGCCGCGAATTGCCGCTACAGCAGTACTTTGGTCGTGCCGGCACGATTGCGGTGCTGACCATTCTGGTGGTTTCGGCGGGCCCGTGGCAGCGCACCCTGGACCTGATTCAGATTAACCCGTTCATTACGGCGCTGATTCTTGCCGATTTTGTGCGCCCGGCGACCCGCGTGCCGCGCGGCGTGCTGATTGGTATTGCGGGCGGCGTGAAGCTGACCCCGCTCGTGTTCGGTCTGATTCTGCTGGTCCGCCGCGACTGGAAGGGCATTGCGACCCTGGGTGCGACGTTCTTCGGCACCATTGTGCTGGGCTTCATGCTGATGCCTAAGGACGCGCCGGAGTTCTGGTTCTCCGCGCTGACGAACCCCTCGCGTGTGGGTGGCCTGAACTTTGTGGATAACGTCTCGATTCAGGGCTGGCTGCTGCACTTCGGCCTCTCTGAGAGCGCCGCGAAGCCCGTCTACTACGCCCTGGCGCTGGTCACGATTGTGCTGACCGCCGCGCTGCTGTACCAGCTGGAACGCCGCGGTGCCGCACTGGCGCAGGTGGCGGTGACCGCCTCCCTGATGGTGGCGCTGTCGCCGATTAGCTGGTCGCACCACAACGTGCTGCTGCCCCTGCTGGCGTTCATTTTGATTCTGGATGCGTTCCCTACCTATTTTGCGGTTCAGCCTGCGTGGCTGCGCGTGACGGCGACCGTGTTCGCGGTGGTTGCGGTGCTGGGCCTGTACATTTCGCCGATTAGGATTGCGTCGTGGTTCCACGGTAGCGCTGATGGTTTGGAGCATTTGGCTCCGGGCGCGTTGGCGGTTTCGGCGGTTCCGGCGTTCTGCCTGTGGGTGACGATGACGCTCTGGTCGCTTGCCGCCCTGAGCGCGCCGGTGCGTGGCGCGAAGGTTGAGCCCGTGCAGTACGGTTCCGTGCGTAGCGATGCGCCCCTGGGCTGGTGGGGCGCTCGCGCCCTGGTGACCGAGAGCGCCGCGTCTGTGCGTGCGGCTGCTTCTCGTGAGGCAACTGCGTGAGCCGCGAAAAGGAGCTAGAAAAGACCCCTGTGAAGAATACTGAAAAGAGCTCCGCTACGAACGCGGTGAAGACCGCGGAGAATACTGCTGAGAATACCGAGGCGGCTGCGCCTAGGATTCCCTGGGCTTCTACCGCGGTTGCGGAACCGGCTGTTGAGAGCGCTGTAGAAAGCGCTACAGAAAGCGCGGAGCCTGCCGTAGAGCCCTCTACTGAACCCGCGGCGGAAACCGCAGAACCCGCCAAACCTGCGCGTCGCGGCTTCTTTGACCGCATCCCAGGCATGCGTAGCGGCGCTCTCTGGGCGCACCTGCTGTTCATCCTGGTTGCCCTCTACGCCTTCGACTACGTGACGTACGCGGCGGCTGACGATATTTACGTGTACCGCCTGGGCGCTGTCTCCCTCGCGGATGGCCCGGACGGCTACCAGCTGTACACCTTCCGCACGCGCGGCCTGCCGTTCACGTACCCGCCGTTTGCGGCGCTGCTCTTCTACCCGCTCGCGTTCCTCACCGAACCGCAGAGCATGCTGCTGATTACCGCCATTATTTGCGCGCTCTGCTACTGGTGCGCGTACCTGCTGTACTCCTACGCGCGGAGCCGCTCGTGGCGTTTGCCGTTGCAGAAGCACCTGGGTCATTGGGGTATGGTGTCGCTGATTGCGGCGCTGATTTGGATGTGCGGCCCGTGGCGTTTGACCACGCATTTTGGGCAGATTAATGCCATCATTTTGGCGCTGATTCTTGCCGATTTTATGCGCCCGGCAACCCGCGTTCCGCGCGGTGTGCTGCTGGGTATTGCGGCGGGTATTAAGCTGACCCCGCTCGCGTTCGGTCTGCTGCTGCTCATGCGTAAGGACTGGAAGGGCATTGCGACCCTGGGCGCGAGCTTCGCCGCGACCGTGGGTATCGGCTTTCTGGTGATTCGTGAGGAGTCGCTGACGTTCTGGTTCCACGCGGTGCGTGACACTTCGCGTGTGGGTTGGTTCAGCTATTTCGATAACGTGTCGATTATGGGTGCGCTGACCCACGCGGGCCTGCAGCATCACCTGACGGCGACTGCCCTGTCTGTGGTGCAGGTGGCGTTGACCCTGCTGATTGTGCTGGTCACCGCGGTTCTGTTGGTTCCGCTGATTCGTGCCCGCGCGCTCATGGCGCAGCTGGCGCTGACCGCGTTCATGATGCTGCAGATTTCGCCGATTAGCTGGTCGCACCACAACACCTGGTACCCGCTGATGCTCGCCGCCGTGGTTATGGAGATCTTCCCGCTCATGTACCAGCGGGTCAGCTCCTTTGTTATCACACTGGCTGTTGTCTTGGCGACCGCGGCGCTGGTGGGCATGTACATTTCGCCGTTCTGGATTGTGCTGGCGTTCTCCCCGCACTTCAGCTCGGATCAGATTCTGATGGTGCCCGAAGGCTCCCTGGGCCTGATGGCGGGCACCATGCCGTACCAGCTGATGTACCTGTTTATTCTGGTGACGTTCTTCGTGTACCTGGCGAATCGTCAGTTGGTGGGGCGTGCGGCACGTGCCGCGGGCGCCGAACTGGCGGAGGCGAAGTACTCCCGCTAAAGAAGCTGCCCGCTCGTGGTGGTTGCTCATTCAGGGCGGCGGGCGCCTCCAGCAGGGGGGGGAAGCCCACCGGGCAGAACCCCAGAAGCATAGCCTCCGGGCATAAAAGTAACCCGGCATAAAAGTATCCCCCGCACCCATGACGGATGCGGGGGATACTTCTATGCTCGGCCTGCTGACCTACTCGGCCTGCTGACTTAGTCAGCCAAGCCGTTAGTTAGTGCCGATGCTCCAGGTAACGTTGGAGTCGGTACGAACCTGCAGGTAGCTCTTGTTGCTCTGAACCCACTGAATGCTGCTCTTCACCGGCGACAGGGTCGAGGAGAAGAACGGGTCGTTCTTAGTCGCGTTCAGAACGCTGAAACCGCGGGTGGTCGGGCCGCTGGTCTGGAACTCCATGGTTGCCTCGGTGCCTTCGTAGGTGAAAGCGTAGTGGTTCATGGTGCTCTGGAACTTCTCACCCTTCTTGTAGTTGGGTGCGGAGTCTGCATCGTAGACGCGGATGGTCCATTCGCCCTTACCGGTCAGGTCCAGCTTGCGGGTGGGGGTGGAGTGGCCGCTCGCGTCGATCCACGCGGTGCCCTTGAGCTCCTTGCCGTCGCGGGTCGAGTCGATAACGCTCACACCTGCGCTGCTGTTGCCCTTCTCGTCACGGCTGGAGATGAAGGCGTTAACCACACCGTCTGCGGGCTTGAACTCGTAGTAGAGCAGGCCTGCGGACACATCGCCCTTGATCTTCTCAATCTCGATGGTGTCCTTGTTGTCGGTGACGGTCTTCTTGTACTCCTTGAACTCACCCTCGGGCATCTTCGCTTCAGCAGCAGCAACCGGTGCCGCGGAAGAAGCCGAAGCCGCTGCCGCGCTCTCAGATGCGGGTGCTGCGGAAGAAGCCTCAGAGGATGCCGCCGCCGCGGAGGACGCCTCAGCGGAAGTAGTCGCCGCGCTCGCAGACTCGGAAGAACCGGAGGTGGGGGTCGAGCCGCCACGCGGAATCAGCATGACAATCGCCAGGATGAGAACAATCAGCAGAGCCAGCGCACCACCGATAACACCCCAAATCTTAGTGCCGGAGAACAGGCCCTTCTTCTCGGAGCCGTCCTCGCCCTGATCTGCGGGCTCGGTGACGTAGGGGTTGCTCAGCGCCACGGTTGCCTGGTCCTGATCGGACACCTGGCCCGCGTAGGGCTGCTGAGCATTGTACGGCTGACCCTGGTAGGGGTTGTTCTGGTACTGACCGCCCTGGACGTTCTGGCCGCCCTGCGCGTTCTGGTCGCCCTGGAAGCCCTGCCCCTGGAAATTCTGACCCTGGTACTGGCCACCCTGGAAGCCCTGGCCCTGGAAACCATCAGCCTGGTTCGTCTGGAAGCCGTTCGGTGCCTGACCCGCCGGAATGAACTGTGCGTTCTGGCCGCCCTGCACGTTCTGACCGGGCTGTTCAGACAGGTTCACAGTGCGCTCGGACAGGTTGACGGTGCGCTCGGTTTCCGGAGTGTGGAACTCAACGAACGGGGAGCTCTCGATGGTGTGCGGAGCCCCTTCGGTGGAGGCGGGAACCTCAGCTGCGGGAGCTTCAGCAACGGGAGCCTCAGCGACCGGTTCAGCTGCCGCCGGTGCCTCGGGAGCAACCTCAGCGACGGACTCAACTGCGGGCTCTGCAACAGGTTCGGAAACAGCGGGCTCGGAAACTACCGGCTCAGAGAGTGCAGGCTCAGCAACCGGAGCCTCAACAACGTGCGCCTCAACAACGTGCGCCTCAACGGGCTGCTCGGAAGCAGCCTGCTCAGCAACAACAGGCTCGACAACCGGCGCTACGGGAGCTTCAACAGCCTCAGCGGCGGGCTCTGCAACTACAGGCTCTTCTGCGGAAGACTGGGATGCGAGAACTTGCTCGGGCAGAGTGGTGCCGGTCAGCGGAACCTGAGTCAGGTGACGCATCGGCTTGGGCTCGGAGGATTCCTCAGCGGACTCAGCCGCGGGTGCCTCTACCTGCTGTGCCTCAGCGTGGGGTGCCTCAACGGGGGATGCCTCAGCCTGGGGTGCTGCCACCTCCGGGACCTCGACGATCTGCTCACCTTCGAGCTCAGCGGCGAGCTGCTCCATGTCAACGTCCTCAACGGTCAGCGGTGTCGCAACCTCGGCGGGCTGCTCAGCCTCAACAGCGGGCTCAACAGACTCAGCTGCGGGTGCCTCAACAACCTGCTCAGCAACCTGTTCAGCGGGAGCCGCCTCAACAGCGGGCTCCTCGGGAATCAGCGGCTCAATAGTGGCCTCTTCAACCTGAATGGGTTCGGGCTCGGGCTCTTCGACCCACAGCTGCCAACCTTCAGGAACGGGACCCCACGCGGGGTCAGGACGCCACGTAGGAGTGGGGGCCCATCCGGCAGGAGGAGCGGGCCAGTTGGGCGGCGGATTGAAGACGAGTGCCATAAGAAAGCAGCCTTTCTGGTGCTGAAAAAACACCCCGGAAGAGCGGTCATCAGCGACTATGTATATGAGCGTATTATCGCTACAAATTATGGCATAGGTTCAGAAAATGAACCCCGTGAATGGTGGGTTTTTGACCTTATTCACGGCTTTTTCAATGGTTTTGAAACATTCTGTATCAATCAGTACTTGAAGGTTTCCGCATGCCTGGTCACCCCCGAACCCGCTGAGACTAGGAGTAAAGGCTGAGGCTAGGATTAAAGAATGAACACGATACCACCTCCCGCGCCCCCGCAGGTAGCCGCCGGAACCCCCGCCGCTACTGCGCCTGCCGGTCTTGCCTACCACCGTCTCTCCCACGCCGACCCGAAATCCCGCTGGTTCTCACCCCTGCTGGAAGGTCTGCTCGGCGTCGCCGTATTTATTGGCCTCAACCTGATGATTTCGGTCGCCCTGGCTGCGGCGATTATGGGTTCGGGACTTTCCCTCCGGGATGTAGCGACGAACCGCGCCGTCATCATGGAACACCCGGCGCTGTTCGCGCTGACCTTCCTCTCCCTCATCGCCATCGTGCCTTCGCTCTTTGTGGCGCGCCTGGTCGTGGGCCCTAAGCCCTGGGGTCTGATCCATTCGGTGGCGGGCAGCCTGCGCCGCTCGCTGCTGCTTCCGTATCTGGGTTTGAGTTTTGCGGTTTACGGCATCTACTATGCCGTGGCGTTGGCGGTGAGCGGTGCGAGCCTGCCCGAATACCGCTATTTTCAACCTCCACAGGTTGAATTTTGGGTTTATGTGGCGATGATGCTGCTTCTTGTGCCCGTGCAGTGCTACGCCGAAGAGCTCGCCTACCGCGGCTTCATGATGCAGATGCTTGGCCGCTGGCTCCGCACCCCCTGGCTGCCGATTGTGCTACCCGCAGTGCTGTTCATGCTCTCCCACGCCTACGACCCCTGGGGTCAGAGCACGATTCTCGCGATGGGTATTTACGCGGGTTTCCTCTGCTGGTACACCGGCGGTCTGGAAGCCTCCATCAGCCTACACGTGGCAAATAACGTGATCCTGATGCTGCTGTCCATGGTGGCTGGCATGGATCCCTTCGCCTCCGAGGGCGTGACCCCTGTGGATGCGCTACAGGGTATCGCACTGGAAGGCCTGTACGTGGTGCTCGCCTGCCTGATCTTCAACGCACGCGCTCGCCGCGGCGAGGTTTCACGTGAAACACAACCGCTCAAGGTTGATAACTAAGGGTCGTGATAGCTGGGGCCTGCGATAACTAGCGCATGCGGCGGGCTGCGCTAGCCCAGCTACCCCAACCCGCCCGCTCCGCCCCATGCGAGCCTCACCAGGGCTCATACTCCACACCGCGTGGATTATCGGCCCGGGTCACCCCGTCAACACCCAAGAAAAGGTAGGGTTAAACCATGACTGTTGATGCTGTAAAAAATATTGAAGACCTCGCCGCATTCGTGGCGGATTCGCCGGTCTCTTACCTCGCCGCGCGCACGGTAGCGCGCCGCCTGCAAGCAGCAGGCTTTACCGAGCTTGTAGAGACCGAAGCATGGGACCCGCAGGTGGCAACCGGCCGCCACTTCGTCGTTCGCGACGGCGCGATTATCGCCTGGGCTGGCGGCGCGAAGGCGCAGAAGGCAAGCGGCTACCGCGTGCTGGGTGCACACACCGACTCGCCCTCCCTGAAGGTCAAGCCCTCCTCCTCCATCACCACGAAGGGCTGGCACCAGATCGCTGTTGAGAACTACGGCGGTGCACTGCTGAACTCTTTCCTGGACCGCGAACTGTGCGTGGCGGGCCGCCTCACCGTCCTTGAGGGCGGGGAGCTGAAGGACCGCCTGGTGCGCACCGGCCCGATTGCGCGCATCCCGCAGCTGGCACCGCACCTGGACCACAAGCGCAACGAACTGGTGCTGGACAAGCAGTTCAACATGTACCCCGTGTGGGGTGTGGACCCCGCGGAGAACGACGTGCTCGGCTACATGGCGAAGCACGTGATTGACGGCGAGCCGGTCGACCCGGAAAGCATTGTGGGTTACGACCTGCTGTTCGCTGATTCGCAGCCGCCGCGCCGCTTCGGTGCCGATCAGGAGCTGTTCGCATCGGGCCGCCTGGATAACCTGTCTTCGGTGCATGCGGGTTTGACCGCCCTGGAGCGTTACGTTGCTGATAACGCGGACGAGCACGCCACCGAGACTGTGATGCTTGCGGCTTTCGACCACGAGGAGCTTGGCTCTGAGTCGCGTAGTGGCGCGGCTGGCCCGTTCCTGGAGGATATTCTGGTGCGCCTGTCCGCTGCGCGCGGTGAGAGCACGGAGGAGTACCGCCGTTCGGTGGCGGCGTCGTTCTGCCTGTCGGCTGATGCCGGTCACCTGGTGCACCCGAACTATCAGGGTCACCACGACCCGACCGTGCAGCCGCTGCCCGGTGGCGGCCCGTTGCTGAAGATTAACGCGAACCAGCGTTACGCAACGGATTCGGTGGGTGCTGGCGTGTTTGCGGCGGCGTGCGCGAAGGCTGGTGTGCCGTATCAGGAGTTCGTGTCGAATAACAATATGCCGTGTGGTTCGACGATTGGCCCGATTACGGCGACTCGCCTGGGTATGCGCACCGTAGATGTGGGCATTGGTTTGCTGTCGATGCATTCGATGCGCGAGATGTGCCATGTGGACGATATGGCGTACATGACCCGCGCGGTGGAAGGCTTCTTCCGCCTCTAAATTGAACCCCACTGAGGTATGAGCAGCTGGGGAGTGGGCGCCGGGAACTTAGGGTTCCCGGCGCCCATATTTTTTAAAAATTTTTCAAAATTTCCTAGCCTAGCTTTCAATTCGTGATTTTCAATCATAAGCGATAAGGCTACTTTTGT
>ENA-OWMY01000251-OWMY01000251.1-metagenome-genome-assembly--contig:-NODE-251-length-16384-cov-4.171780_pt1 | contig 16384 bp, 15 predicted proteins | sample MGYA00245358_ERZ651122 | MGnify/ENA primary metagenome ERZ651122 (study PRJEB26857, sample SAMEA4031752) | metagenome | biome: human; feature: oral; material: saliva | place: Philippines | collected 2014...
TATATATAAATAAAAAAGAGACTATATATAATATATAATCTCTCTCTTTTTCCGTGCTTCGGTAAGCGGAGTGTACATCTGGTTTGATTCTCTGTCTATGGTTCTTACATGATTTAACAAATTAGAAGAGGGGGGTATTGTATATAATTACACTATAATCATATAATGTTTGCATTTTAAATATGGAGGATATTATGCAAAAATTGGGTGAATTACCTGACCTGACTGAAGTGTTGAGTGGGAATACCGGTGCAGAAGCAAGAAAGAAATTGGCTCAAGCACAAAGTGCATTTAAAGGTACTGCCAAGTTGGGAGAGGGTTTTGGTAAGGGACAGCCTATTGATGTGGATGCATTATTGGCTAAACCAGAGATAGAACTGATTACGGAAGAGTATTTTGATACTGTATGTAGAGGGAAAGGTTTCTCTAAAGCAGCCAAACAGAAAGCATTGGGGTACTTGAATGGCGTGATTAAGGGAGATGATATTTCCTTTGGTGAATATGTTCGTGATATGTGCTTGTCTGTTATTGATTTAATGGATAATCCTAAGAACAGGACTTCTTTGGAAGGGTACTTTAAAGCAGTTGTGTTTTGTTCCTATCTGAACCAAGGGTATTCACAAGTACAGGCATACACAAGAACATTCCCTGAACGGGTAAGACACCAGCAGGCTCAAGGAGCAGATATGAAAACCTTGAGTACCTATGCTTCTATTTATGCTAGTGGAATGGCTGTATCTGCGGTACAGGCAAGAATGATGATACCGGTACATATCATGTATCAGCGTAATTATCATTTGGCTATGGCTACTACTATGGAGGTGATGCAAAGTCCTAAGACTTCCCCTAAAGTGAAGATTGATGCAGCAAGGTTGGTGATGGAACAAACTCGTGCGCCTGAGACAAGTAAGGCTGAGTTGAATATTAATATTAACCAGTCTGATGCTATTGAAGAGTTGAGGGAAGTAATGGCTGAACTGAGCCAAAAACAACTGGATACTTTATCTGAGGGTAAACAAGGGTTAGGTAAGATTGCTGAAACTGTTTTACTGAAAGATGGGAATATGGAGGTGTTAGATGCCTAAGAGTGTAGAGGACTATTTGAATGAAATAGATTATTCTGAATTGGCTCATTATGTCCCATCTCAGTTTGCAATTAACTATATCAACTTTGTGAAGATTATTTCTGCGGAGAATCCGGACATGATGACTCCGCCATTGCTTCACTATAAGATGATTGACGGATTGGTTACTAAGAAAAGAAGGGTGGTTAATCTCTGTTCAAGGGGATTAGCTAAGACTTCTTTGTTTGGGGAAATCTTGGTTCTGTATTTGGCAGTATTCAGGGAATTACCTAACTTAGGTGAAGTTAACGTGGTGATGTATGTAGCTGACAGCATGGATAATGGAGCTAAAAACTTCCGTAATAACGTACAGTCAAGGTGGGAAAGAAGTGCTTTCTTACAGAAATATGTACCTAAAGCTTCTTTTACTGACGAAGAAATAGTGTTCACTAACAGTTCCGGTAAGAAACTGTATATTGTTTTGTTTGGAGCGAAGAGTGGTGTTCGTGGTGTGAAGAAGGATACCTTCCGTCCTGAATTGGCAATATGTGATGACTTGGTTTCAGACGAAGATTCCCGTTCTCCTGCAAGGATTCAGGCAATTAAAGAGGTATTACATAGTGGTGTAGTGTATGCTTTGAATCCAATGAAACACAGGGTAATCTTAAACGGTACTCCATTTGGTAAAGGAGACCCAGTGTATGAAGCGGTAGAGTCAGGGCATTGGCACGTTAACGTATATCCTATTTGCAATAAGTTCCCTTGCTCGAAAGAAGAGTTTGTAGGAGCATGGGGAGAACGGTTTGACTATGATTATTGCGAAGCACAATACACATACAATCCAAGTTCATTTAAGAAAGAGATGTTACTGAGGATTGCTGCCGAAGAAGATAGGATGATTGCCAATAAGGATATAAGAAGATGTACTGCTAAAGAGATTTACAAAAATAGCCATAAGTACAACTGGTATATCACTACCGACTTTGCTGTTTCTTCAAGAGCCAAAGCAGACTATACCTTTATCTTGGTTTGGGCAGTGGACAGTAAGAAAAACCGGTACATGGTAGATGGTTTCTTTGGTAGAGTGGACATAAACGAATCGTTCAACCAGCTATTTATGTTTGCCAAGAAATATCAACCTATGGGTGTAGGTGTAGAAGTATCAGGACAACAAGGGGCATTTTTGTCTTTGTTACGGACTGAAATGGAAAGAAGGGGAATCTGGTTTCCTTTGGCTCGAAACAAAGAAAACAGAAGTGAGGGTATCCCTGCAAGAACCAATAAGATGGAACGATTTAGACTTACCCTTCCTGCGTGGAAAACGGGTAAAATACACCTACCGGTAGATGCACATTTGACTGAAATTGTGAGAGAATTGATTGATGAAATTGAGATGGTAACTCTTGATGCAATCAAAGCCAAACACGATGACGGGTTAGATGCCATCTCTCAATTAGAACAGATGTATGTAGTTTACCCCTCTGAGTCTGAAGAGCGAACCAAACCAAATAAACCCAATCCTCCTGATTACTTTGCTATGCAATTTGAAGAAGAGTCAGGGGACGATGGCATAAGGAATTACCTTGTATGAAATTTTGTGATTTGGTAGAAGAGTTGGCTTTAGGGGATTTAAGTCAATCACCTCTTGTTAAGTGCAATACTTTCGAGATTCAGCCTAAATATCTTCCTACCTTAATTCAACATATGAATCGTGCATTGGAACACTTCTATACGGTGTACCCATTACGATACCATGATTTGTTGGTTCAGTTACACCCGAACCAAACCCGCTACAAATTAACAGAAGAGCATTTGGTTCTGCCTACCGAATATCCTTGTATTGATAAATATATCCTTGATACCAAGTGGCATGGGGATGTTATTCAAATCAGCGAAATTGTGAGTCTGGATAACAGGGAATTTTCCGTAGCAGACCCTTATTCTTACGAAGGGATTACTTTCAGTGAACCAGACTGTATAGAAGTATTTCAAGAGATTGATTTCAAGAAATCTTCTGTATTAAGGTTGAGATGCCGTATAGCCCATCCAAGAATCCCACTGAATACGCCACTAAGTTCTCCTATGGAAATTGAGTTACCAAGACAGTTAGTTGGTGCTTTCATGGCTTATGTAGCTTGCTTGTATTTACAAAGTATGGGTGGAGCTAAATTGGCAGAATCTAATGCAATGTATGCTAAATACCGGTCTCTAATGGAAGATATTATTACCAGTGGTGGTGCAGGTATTTCCTTAGAGTTTGGTTCAAATATTTTCCCTAAATTGAATGGATGGATTTAATTATGTTTAACAGACCTCCTGAACGCACTCTTTCCCTTGCTGCCCAACAACAAATGGGAGCAGAGTTTTCTACTATTGTTGCCGAGTTGTATCGTGCATTCCCTATTATTCGTACTGTATTTGATGCACTCCCTGCTTTGCGTGAATTTGGTGCTAAAGAAGATATGTTACGCACTTTGGTTCAGCATCGTGGTTCAATTGATACTGTTGCCTACCATATGGGTTCAATCCTTATGGTCGAAGATAATTTAAAAACAGTTGCGGGAGTTGCACCGGCACTGAATAAAGTAATGGAAGTTATTGAAAGCTATGATTCCCGTATTGCAACTGCTACTGCTTTACTACAATCGTTGCCATACACCAATACAAACGAACGTATTTATGCTTTGGAACAAAAAGCAAATGAATTGGAACAACGATTGGGTAACATTGAACTGGTTTTGTCAGCTTTGATGAAACATTTGAATGTAGAAATTCGGGTAGGTAATTAATATGGACAAAATGCCGGTAGGAACAATATTAACGTTACCCAATGTTTTTCTTAACACAGATTGGGTAGAATACCGAGCAGGGATGAATTTGAATATTTTTCCCGAATTGAAAAAAATTTTAATGAACCAAGAAACCTTACCTGAAGATGGTTCGGTAAAAGCAGGAAGTGTTATGCTTGGTTCTGTTGCACCTTCAGCTAAATGGAAAGAATGGGACAAGGTAATCCTTTCTCAGCATAAAGAGTTGGCTGAAGTTATCTCTTCTTATCTACTGTCAGGAAGTCTGCCTGAAGAGTCTTTGGCTCTATGGAAAAAAGCTGTTGCAATGGGAATTCTTCCTTCTCTGAAAGGGAAGTTCCTTTGCGTAGATACACTGCTGTCCTTTGTGGCAGGTGGTGATATGGAGCAGCTTACTTTACCTGCGATTGAACTTCCTTTGAATGGTTGGTTAGGAAGAACTCCTGCTGCACAGACCCCTCAACACGGAAGCACAATTTACCGTGATGATGCTGTAACAGCAAAAGAAGAAGCAGAAGTTGCTTTGGTAGCTATTCCCACAAAAGAGTTTGGATACCCTTACTTACCTCGTATGGTTCGGACAGGTAGTAAAAAAGTCCCTACTCCAGATGGCTTTGCTTTAAAAGTATTTATCTGCACCCAAACCCATGACCCATCTGTTCCAGATGGATTCCGTAAATACATTAAGGTCAAATCATCATGACAATTTTGAATCCTCCGGTGAACCTTTCACCGCTGCTTGACCGGTATAACGTCGAATCACTTCAAGCGACTGTATATCGTGATGAACGCCCTGTTATTGTAGAACCAGTAGTGGTTACTCCAGCAGTTCCCCAACAACCCAAAACAATTGTGGTAGCTCCAGTTACGGTAAACAATACTACTGTAAATGGTATGACTGGTAATCCTGCTGATTTCCAAGTAGGTGTTATTCAGGGTAAAGCTTTTGTTGTTTCTCCAAATGGAGGTGGTATTGTTACTGATAAAGTAACCAAAGAAGTAGTACCACAAGAAGCCAAAAAAGAAAAAGACATCTCTGACGAATTCACCAAAGACTTCGTTGGTGTAATGGAGGAAATGCGAAAATGAGCATAACACTTAAACCAAAATCCAATGAAGAAATCGTTGCTACTGAAATTGCTAAGAATATGCAGTTACTCTTCTTGGCTTTGAAGAATGCAAATATTGCCATTCCGAAAGGTATCCCTTCTCTCACACCAGACGATAAGGGCAAAGGAACTGATACAGGTAATGGTAATAAAGGCAATGATTCAAATACCACTAAACCACCTGCCCCATCAGGTAATGTAACTACTCCCAAAGATATTTATGCAATGGAGAATATCCTTGTGGGCGGTAACATTATCGGTGCTAACTTGGGTATCGGTTTCCGTAAATCACATCGTGATACCAAACCTACTGTCGATACAACAGGTCTGAAAGAATTCACCCATGCAGATGTAGAAAAAATCCTTGAAGCAGCAAACGCTGCTAAAGGTGTGGCTAAATTCCCTGCCGGTGTATATAAACTGACTAAGGGTATTCGGTTCAATGTTACTTCTTTCCCCAATGTAAAAGGGATTGAAGGTGATGGTATGGGTCGAACCGTATTCGTTGGTGAATATGAGCAAACCGAGCGTTGGAATGCGAATACAAACCTGACTGATGCTCGTCCACAATCTGTTATTGTGGTTGAAGGTAAGGAGGGGTTTACCACCAAAAATTGTACCATTTGGTATAAAGGTACTTTCTACTGGAGTCCGAAAGACTACCCCGGCAATATCTTTACAAGCTACTTCGGTAGTGTGCATGGTTTGATGTATGACGCTACAACCAATGGTGTTATTGATGGCGTGGAAGTATTGGGTGCTAACCGTTGCGGTATTATCTGCTCTGCAACAGGCGATGAAATCAATAAACAAAACGCTAAATGGTATAAAGGCGAAATTACTAAAGATGGTTTGACTGCACATGGTCGTGGTAACGTTGTCAAAAACTGTTTCTCGCACCATAACCGCGTTGCCGGTATCATGGGTCAGAACCAAGTGGATATGCAGGTATTTAACAACTCTGCCCACTACAACGGTCATGAAAAAGACGGTGGTACTGGTTATGGTATCGTTCTTGCCAGTGGTTCGGTAAACGTAGATTGCGTAGTTACTGAAAACTTGGTGGAACGTAACTACCGTAAGGGTTTGGATGTGCATGATGCATATACCAGCGAGTTCCGCAATAACACTTCCCGTGGTAACCGTTTCTTTGGTGTGGCTATTGAAGGTCGTGGGTATCCTATGGCGAAATGCTATGTTACTCGTAACGTGATTATTCAAGACCCTGAATTCCGCTTGGTTCTGGATGATGAACACACCAAATGGGAAGATAACAAAAACTCAGACTACTACCGCTATTGTGGTATTCGTTTTGAGATTAACCCTCAAGCGGCTATCCAAACCTACAAAGTACCTGATGTGGTTGATTTGCAAGCAACGGATAACTATATCAGCGGTATTGACTGGGATGGTCGTGGAGCGCATCAAGCATTTATTATGCTTAACCGTGAGGATGATATTCGCAGCAAAATCAAATTCACACTGACAGGTAATATCGTAAAAGGTAAACGTGTAACTAACGTGCTTTTTGCCAAAGGCTACGAGACATCTGTTCAAGGTGTCGGCGAGTTTATCTTTGAAAATAACCAAATCCACTTTGAAGAAGTTACGGATGTTCCGTTGTACTTTGAAGAGATTGGTACAACTGGTGAAATTAACCAAGCTATTCGTGTACGCAATAACTTGATTGAGATTGCGAAATCATCTGGCTGGGTTGGTTTGATGAACCTTTCCTCCGAAACACGAAAAGGTATCAACGAATTTATCGGAAATACTATTTCGGTAGGTGAGGTTGGTAAGTCATTCATTCGATTGAATAGCAAGGCTGCTGCACAATCCCTGAAAATCGTAGTAAAAGATAATGTGTGGACTAAACAGTCTGCGAATGCATTGTCTCCTGCTGCTTTGATGAATGAAACCAATGTACCTCGTGCTAACGTTACATGGGTTAACAACCGTGCAACAGATAAGGCAGGTACGGAAGTAACCATTCCTAATACAGCGAAAACCGTACCTACTGCTCTGGCAGATTCAAACACCTCTCCAACAACACCTGCTGCCCCTTCTACGGGCTGGGACGCAACATACAAACGTCCTGCTGCACAAGGTTCTGCCCCGTTGCCTACAATCACCCTTAACTGGGATGCAGCTACGGACGATACCGTGCCAAATAAAACCGGAACAGGGGGATTGGTTAAAGCAGGTGAGTATCCACCAAGAGAAGGTTGGACACATTTGATTGATAAAACGGCATCTCCTAAATTCGCCAAAGCTCGCTTCCAAAGAGAAGGAGCAGTCGCAGGTGTATATCCTCGCTGGAATTTAGGTATAACCAATACAGCAGGACGTAGCACAATTGTATTCCCATTCCGCATTAATAGTTTGGGTACAAGCAATCGAGTTGATTCTGGTCTAAGTATGCTTGGCGCAGGTAATATTAATGGACAAACCGAAACAGAAATTGGTGGTGCAGCAGTAGCAGTACGAGGTTCATCTGATACTAAATTTAAGTTTACTAAGACTGGTTTCCACATTGACGGCGTACTGTATGATGGTTCTGACCTCACATTAGGAAAAATCTATGTAATGGCTATTGCATTAGAGCCTAATGCTAGTTTTATTACACTGGGTGCAAAAGCAAATGGCAATGGGCAAGTGGATGGAGACTTCTTCGAGGGTGCAGAGTTTTACTCTACCTCACTGTCTCCGACAGACCGTGTAAACGCATCTTTGCGTGTGATGGATTTGATTGCGGCAGGAGGTAAAAAACCCACTACTGAAACCACCGGTACTCCTACTGCTCCAGCAGCTAATCCCGCTCCAGCTAACCCTGCCCCTGCCAGCCCTGCAACTGAGGGGAATAATAACCCTGCACCCGCTGTTTCAACAGGACAATTTGGTAGTTTCAAATTGGGAATGACTAATGTTGCAGCAGGTGCAAACGAGTTCACGGATGATTCCGGCAGATACAAAGTAGTCCCTGCCGACAACAATGTATCAGGAAGATTGGCTGCAAATGCTGCGTACACTTCCTTGGTTCAAGAAGTGGATAACCATAAAGTGTTCACTGCTATTGCCGGTGAAGGAAACCAACGCTCAATGTTTGCTAAGGTTACATTTGCTGCCGGAGGTACGGCTGCTAATGCTACATTGGTCGTTCCGGTTAAAATCCAAAAACACAATAGCACAACCGGCACAATCCTTGTTACGTTAAACGATTCTGAAGTGGTTCGTGGCGTGAACATCAATCATGTAGATGATGGTCATTTCACCTTTGGTATGAACGATGGCATTAAGATTAATGGAGTAAAACTTACTGCACAGAACCAAACAACCCAATACGAGTATGGTAAATGGTTGGTTCTGGAAGTTGCTTCAGATAATAAACCACTTACCGGAATCCATTTTGGTAACAACAAAAATGGCAACGGTAGTTCCAGTGCGTTGTTTGGTGCAGGAACAGAACTGTTTGTTGGTGATGATGTAAGCAAAGTAGCTGCTGCTGTAACTGCATTGAAAGCTGCATATAACATAACCTAAGGAGACTTAATTGCAAGAGTCCACAGCTTATGTGTGGAACTTGAGCGTAATCGCAGTCGAAGGTAGTTTCTTGGATATGCCGATACAAGCCCTAATACTCGGGACAATTGCCGGTGCATTTGTTCAGGGTAGAGGGGCTGTAACAACAAGATTACGGGGCATTAGTGCTGTATTGATTAGTGCCTTAATTTCAGGGGCATTTACCCCCTCAACCGTAATCTTGATTCAACATAAACTAGGAATCCCTATTAGCGATGCTGCCTTATTCCCTGCTGTATCTGTTTTTTATGGAGGTGCATGGATTTGGCTCTTACCGAAATTAGCAGAATTTGGGGAAGGCATTTTGATTGCGTTTAAGGACTTCATAATCGGAAAGTTTAGGAGGTAAAATGGTTTTTGCCGATGTAACTTCAGTGATTTTAGTGATAGTTAATCTGATTGCAGCAGGTGCTTCCTTTGTAATCTGTATTTGTAAACTTTCAACTAAACGCTGGATGCTGCGGCGGGGAACTGAATCCCTTCGTATGCTTGGGTTGGCTATGATGGCTGGAGGTGGTTTACAAGGCGTTCTTGTTGGTTTGGAAAATCCGTATCTTGTATATTCTTTCAGTGCAATGAATTTAGGAAGTGCGTTGTATTTACTTGCACAAACTAAGTGGGTAGTCAAAGCTATGCGAACGAAAGGGTTTGAATTAAGTAAAAACAATTAAAACAAATGTATAATGCCCAGTACAGTAAACGTATTGGGCATTCTTATGGATAATAATTATTTCATCGAACCAATGCAGTCTAAATTGACTGATTGGGAAAAAGAACCTCAGTGTTCTGAATTAATGGCTGACATTGAAATGGCAAGAAGCTCACATTCAAGTCAGATGGAAAAAATCAATGAATGGCTGGGGCTGTTAAATACAAAAACAGATAAATCCCGTATTGACCGTGGTAGAAGCGGTATTGCGCCAAAAGTAATCAGACGTATGGCTGAATGGCGATATGCTTCTTTGAGCAGTGCTTTCTTAAATGAACGTAAGTTATTCCAAGTTAATCCTTTAAGTGCAAAGGATGTTGAATCAGCTATTCAAACAGAAACCTTATTGAATTTCCAGTTCAATACTCAAATGGATAAAGTAAAATTCATTGGGGATTTGGTTCGTACAGCAGTAAATGAGGGTACTGTAATTGTTCGTGTTGGTTGGGAAGCCAAAACAGAGAAACGTAGTAAAGAAGTTCCTGAAATTACCCAACGCTTTGCAGACCCATCAGAAGCTGCTCAGATTGCTTCTATAATGCGTGAATTAGGCGAATTAATGGAGCAACGTGGCGTAGAATCTGCTGCTGAATTGGATGAGTTTAAGGCATTGCCGGAAGAGTTGCAGAAATCTATTCAGGCAACTTATGAAACTGATTCTTTTATTGTGGTTGAACCAACAGGTAGAACCATAACAGAAGAAGAGGAAGTGCGTATTGTAAATAAACCTTCTGTAAAAGTAGTGGATGCTGGTTCTGTATTTATAGACCCTACTTGTGAGGGGAATGCTAAAGAAGCACGATTCATTGTACAGAAATACACCACTTCATATAGCGAATTATTGGCAGAAGGTATTTATGTCAATCTGGATAAAGCTTTTGCTAATGTAGAATCTAATCCCAATAACTTTGAATATACTGCTAATGAATTAGCTGGTTCTTCTATGTCTTTTAAAGATAAGGCAAGAAAACGTGTTACTGCTTATGAGTATTGGGGGTATTGGGATATTGATAACTCAGGACAAACAAAAGCAATTGTTGCTACTATCGTAAACAATACTATTATCCGTTTGGAAGAAAACCCTTTTCCAGATAAATCCCTTCCGTTTGTAGTAATACCTTACTTACCGGTAAAAGGAAGTGTATATGGTGAACCTGATGGAGAATTGATTAAAGATAATCAAGAAATCATTCAAGCATTAACTCGCAGTATGATTGACATTCAAGCCCGTTCTGCTAATGCTCAGACAGGTTTCCCTATTAATTATTTGGATTCGGTCAATATGGCTAAATTCAAGCGAGGAGAGGACTACAACTATAATCCTAATGGTTTACCTCCTGCTCAAGCCATTTACATGAGTACCCCTCCAGAAATTCCTGCATCCATCTTCTCATTGTTCCAACAGCAATTTGCGGATGTGGAAGCTTCGACTGGCATTAAATCTTTCTTGGGCGGCATTGATGGTTCTGCTTACGGTAAGTCTATGGCAGGTATGAGCCAAGCATTATCAGTGTTGACTCAGCGTGAGGGTGATATTCTTTTCCGTATGTCCCGTGGTTTGGAAGAAATTGGTAGTAAAGTAGTGATGATGAACCAACAATGGTTGGATGAAGAAGCTACTGTATCTATTACTTCAAGAGAGTTTACTACGGTAAGAAGAGATGAATTGACTGGTAATTACTACTTACAGGTACAGGTTAAATCTACTACTGAATCTGAAGGTAAAGCGCAGCAATTAACCTTTGTGGCTCAAACATTGGGTAATAATGCTGATTGGGGAATCCGTAAGATGTTCTTTATGGAAATCTGCCGGCTGTATAACTTGGATGGAATGTTGTCTGCTATTCAAGATTACACGCCAGAACCAGACCCATTGGAACAAAAACGAATTGAACTTGAAATTGCAGAAATGGAAGCCAAAATTGAAAAAATTAAAGCTGAAACTGATTTCTATCGTTCTCGTGGTGAGTTTATTGAAGCTCAGGTTGATGATGTTCAAGCAACAACAGACCAACGAAACTTAGACTTCTTAGAACAGCATGATGGTACTAAACATCAACGTAACCTTGAGACAGTAAGGGAACAGGCTAAAGCACAGGGTGAAAGTAAAATTGCTGAAGCTATTGTGAACCATGAGGTTAGTAATGAATCTCCTCCTGTTAGAGTAGATGGACAAGGTAGGGTAAGATTGGATAACTTGGAACGTTCTTTACTTAATCGGAAAGCTTAATTATGACTGAAGAAGAAAAGTATGAATTAGATGCAGATTACCGTGAACGAATTAAACGTGCTGAATCCCTTATTCGTTTACGGAATAATCCTGATTTCCAAACAGTGTTTGATGGCTATCTCTTTGGTTCTGAAATAGAACAATTGACGAAAGATTGGATACAAACTAAAAGCAAAGAATCCCGTAATCAATTAAAACATTTGCTTAATGTTAAATTTATGTTGGATAATATCGAAGAGAACTTTCTTGCATTAAAGCAAGAGTATTCTGACTTTTTAAAAAACTACCTTTAAGGAAGTAAATTTAAATGGAAATTAACTATACGCAAGTAGAGAATTCAACTTCTACCGAACCAGAAGATGAAATCAATTCTACCCCTGCTGAAACAGTCGAAACTACCAATGAAGTATCCGGCAATGAAACTCCCTATGTGGAGGAAAGTGTTCACCATGAGGTGAATCCTATGGAAATGACGGATGAAGAGTTTGATAAATTTCAAGCTGAAGGTGGTTTTGACAAACAAATTCCAGACCAGATTCAAGAAACTTTTGAAGAGCAACCTGAAGAGCAACCTTCCCAAAAAGAAGAGACTCAAGAACAGCAATACTCTCCGGAAGATGTGGCAAAGTGGAAAGCCCATTATGAAGCTACCACTGCGGAATTTGTAGCAAACGGTAAAAAACACCAATTCACTGATGCACAACATTTGGTTCGTGCCGCTCAAATGGGATTGGGGTACAACAAAAAGATGCAGGAGCTTGCCCCGTACAAAGGAATTATCCGCACTCTTAAAGAGAGCCAATTTGATTCTGATGAACGAATGCAATTACTCGCTGATGTAATTAAAGGCGACAAAGCAGCTTTAAACGCTTTTATCAAAGAAGTGGGTATTGACCCTTTGGATATTGCCAGTGAAACAGAAGAATTGAAATACCAACCGGTAAATCTGCTTCCAACACAGGCTGAACTCACTTTTGAAGATAAGGGACAAGAGCTTCGCAGTACCCCTGAAGGTGTTGCAGTCCTTTCAGAAATGAACCAATGGGATGATGCTTCTATCGGTGCTTTTATGCACACACCTGCTGCCTTTGATATTTTGGTTGAGGATAAAGCCAGCGGTCTTTTTGATACCGTAATTGCTACTATTGAACGAGACAGTGCTATCGGCACAATGCCTCTTCAATTCCAACAATTGCCTAAAATCCAACTGTATGATTTCATTCGTTCGCAGTTGGTTCAACAACAAACTGCTCAAGTACCTCAAGTACAAAAGCCTGTTACATCTAAACCATCTGCCCCACCTGTTGCTTCAACACGAAGAGCAGGTCAGGCAGTTACCCATCAAAGACAATACACCGCACAAGATATATTGGCTATGACTGATGAGGAATTCGCCCGTTATCAAGCCAGCGGTGGTAAATATTAAGGAAACCTAAAATGCCTGAACTGAATCCTATCCCGTCCCGTACGGATAATCGAAATTCCAGTACCACTAACTTGGGTACTGTCGAACCTCGTGCTATCGCCCGTAATGACCCATACAATTCTCAGGGTAAGGGTGCTAAACCCTCCAGCATTGGTGCAACTGCCCCTGATGCCTTTATCCTCCGAAAGGTTCTAAAAGATATTGCAGCGAAGCGTAAATTCACTGCTTTGGCTGACCCAATTGATATGCCGAAGAACTCAGGTCAACGCATCACTGCGTATCACCTGTTGCCTATCTTGCATGACATGAACCAAAATGACCAAGGTATTGATGCCAAAGGCGCACAAATCAAGAATGGTAATTTGTTCGGTTCTTCTAAAGATGCCGGTAAAATCACTGCTGCTTTGCCCACTCTGACCGAAAATGGTGGTCGTGTGAACCGTGTCGGCTTTACTCGCCGTGCTGTTGAAGGTAGTTTTCACCCGATGGGTATCTTCTACGAATGGACTAAAACATTCGCTGATACTGACCATGACCCGAATATCATTTCAGAGATGTTTGAAGAAGCAATGATTGCGGCTGAAACCATCAATGAAATGTGTATTCAGTTGGATATTATCGGTGGTGCTGGTACGGTCATTTATGCAGGTAGTGCAACTTCCAAAACCACTATCGACCATTCTGCTGTGGTAACGTGGAATACTTTCTCTCGCCTGTCTGCCGCATTGGATGAAGCGAAAAGTCCCCGTAAAACCCGTCTGCTGACCGGTACTACTATGGTAGACACCCGTACCACATCTATGGAACGAATCATGTTTGTTTCTCCACGTTTGCGTTCTACGCTGGAAAACATGACCAATAACTTTGGTCAGCCTGCCCTGATTCCTGTCCATGCCTATGCTGCCAATGCAAACTTCAAGCCGATGGAAGATGAGTTGGGTATCATCAACCGTTTCCGTATCGTTGAAGTGGAAGATATGGCATATTGGGCTGGCGTTGGTGCAGCCGAAGATACCTCCAAAGCTGTTTGGGCTACTGGCGGTAAGTATGATGTGTACCCGATGGTAACTATCGGTGAAGAATCTTTCTCCACCATTGGTTTCTCCGTGTTGAGCGGTAAAGGTAATACCAAATTCAAAGTGATTACCAAAAAACCGGGGGAAGAAACTGCATCTGCCTATGACCCATACGGTCAAATTGGTTTCACCTCAATCTACTGGAACTATGGTATTCTTATCAAACGTCCTGAACGCATCGGTATGATTCTGACTGCTGCTAAATATTAATCGACTAAAGGGGAAGAAATTCCCCTTTTATTTAACTAAGGAAATAAAATGGCTCGTACTACAAAAAAACCTGATGAGATTATTAATGATGGTTCTCTCCAAGATGAATTGGAGACCCAAAAAGCTCAAGCAGAACTCTTGGGTGTTGAAGTAACTGAAGAAGATACTGCTGAAACCATTTCAGCAAAAATTGCTGAAGCAGTTAATTCGGATAAATCCGATAAAACAACTGAAGAAAAAACAAATCCGACTACAAATGTGTCAGATATGACTAAAGCACACGCTTTGGTTCGTTGCCGTATTACTTGTCTGAACCCAGCCAAATCCGCATTTGAGGGTGAAATTTTTACAGTGGGTAATGATTTCATTCCACCGATTCGCCGGTATGTTCCGTTCAATAAAGTATGGCACGTTGAAGCTTTCTTGCTGGAAGTAATCAAAGGACGTACTTTCCTGTATATGCCACAAAAACCGGCAACTTCAGGTAGTCAGGGTTTTGGTTCAGACTTTCAACAACGTGAACTCCGTCCAGAATTCTCTATCGAAATTCTTCCTCAACTGACTGAAGAAGAATTGGAACAGATGCGAATTGAACAAAGCAATCGCACAAACTAATAGATTAAATTAAAATAGGGGCATTCATTGCCCCTATTTCTTTTGGATAAAACTATGCCTTCGTACAATCAAATCAAATGGATGCAAGCACAAAATGCTGCAAATAATGTAGGTGATATAGGATATAACCTTTCGTCTTATTATACGGCTTCACCTAATTATACTGAGATTATGGTTACTAGCTCATTCAGAGCTACCTCTTTCGCACATTTGATGCATAACCCTATTCTTGACCCAACAGATGTAAATCTGACTATTGGGAGAAAAGAACCTACCTATCAAAATCTGGTTATTCCAAAAATCTATGTTGACCCACATAACAATACAGTGGGCATGGAACTGGATGCTAACGGTGTACCGGTAGATACCACTAAAAAACTTTCTGCGGATATTCAGAAGTATTCTGATGCAATGAAAGAAATCCTTCCATACACTGCAAAAAATCCAAATCTTGCAGATGTAAAGGATTTATCTGTTGACTGGAATACTCCTGATTACAAGTCTGTCCAAAAGCAGATGGAAAAGGTATTAACAGAACCTTTGCCTGATATTGGTTCTTTGGAAAAATTGAATAATGAAACCCTTACTACTACTGAAGTAGATGGTAAAGGTGCATTTGAATGGATGGCAAAAGCTCAATTAAATATCTTGTGTGATGCACGAGATAAGGGTTTATTGGCAGGAAGTGATATGGGAGCAGTATTGTCCCAAACATTGAACCAAACTCTTCAGATTGCTACGTCTTTTGTCCTAGAACGGGATAAAGCTTATTGGTCTAATAAGTTGCAGGTAGAGCAGGTTAAATTAGCTCAAATGCAAAACAAGATGGCTCAAGCGGAATTGCTTATGTTGCCTAGTAAGTTGGAACTTCAATACCTTCAATTGGAGAACCAAAGAAAACAAACAGAACAGGCTGCATACCAAACGTTATTGGTTAAAGAGCAATTGAAACTTGCCCCTATTCACCAAGAACTACAACAAGTTCAATTGGAAACAGCTAAGAAAAACATTGAAGTATTGGTTCAACAATCCAATAACAATATGTATCAAAGTAAAGCTGATTTGCAGTTGAAATTGGAACAACTGGTATCTGCTAAAGCACAAACCACTTTAATCAAAGCACAGTCAAATAATGCTCAAGCACAATTGGCTCTGTTGGGTGAGCAGCTTAAAGCAACTAAAGCCCAATACTCTGATACGTTGGATGGTCAAGAGATTGGTGGTATTTTGGGTGGACAAATCAGTGTCTATAAACAACAAGCAGCTTCTTTTGAAAAAGACTCTTTCTACAAGTTCGCTTCATTGATTATCAATGGATGGACTACCAATAAGACGGTTAATTTGGCAGTTCGTACTCCTGCTTCATTTACCGCATTTGGTGTTGACCGGTTGATGAATGCATTTGGATACAATTACTTCAACATGGCGAAAGATACTTTCTCAGTACCAAAAGGCTATACAGATGTTCTTTCTGATGAAGAGCTGGATGGTAAAACAGCGATGAACCAAGCTCCTAATATTTAAGGTAAAGTAAATGGCATTTTTAGGCATATCGGCAC
>ENA-OWMY01000254-OWMY01000254.1-metagenome-genome-assembly--contig:-NODE-254-length-16308-cov-2.944933_pt1 | contig 16308 bp, 27 predicted proteins | sample MGYA00245358_ERZ651122 | MGnify/ENA primary metagenome ERZ651122 (study PRJEB26857, sample SAMEA4031752) | metagenome | biome: human; feature: oral; material: saliva | place: Philippines | collected 2014...
AGTCACTTAACAACATTAAACACGCAGAACCTAAGCAAACTATAAAAATAGTTCCTAGAAACCAATTAGAAATAAACCAACCCATTTTAAATCACCTACTTCTAATTATGGCTGCACAATCGTACTACCCGTACCGTTGACAGTAACCCAACCATGCTTTTCTCTGGCTTCTGCCTCTTTCATACGAATAAGGTTATCCGTAATAGAGTCTGATTTTACCTTGTTTGCCTTAGCTTCTCCCTCAGCACGAATGATAGCAGTATCTGCCTCAGCTTGAGCTTGGACTTTCTTAGTTTCAGCTTCAACCTCAGCTTTAGCTTTCTCTTGTTTAGCAGTATCAATCTCTTTCTGCTTAACACTTTCGTTCTTGATAGCTGCTTCAATCTCATCTCCGGCATCTTGGTCGGTGATTGTGAATGAGACAAATTCCAAGTCGTAAGACTCAAACTTGTCTTTTAAAGCTTTGTCAATCATTTCGTATACTTCGGTACGCTTGTCTCCGAGAATATCATAGATGTCGTAATTACCTGTCACGGACTCAATCGCCCGTTGAACTGCAGGTGAAACCACACTATTGTTAACATTCTCCAAATTAGTATAATTGGAGAATACAGTCATGGCTTTTTCCTTGTTCACACGGTACTTCACGTCAATATTGGTATTGAGCCATTGACCATCCTTGGTCTGAGTTGTAATCTTCTCCATAGTCTTCGTTTGTACCGAAGTGGGAAGAGTGTAAACCTGATCAATAAAAGGTAGTTTTAAATGATACCCCGTTTGAAGTGTGGTGTCTTGGACACCACCAAAGGCACTTACCTTAACCCCAACAGTATTTGCCGGAATTCGTTTTACCGCAGTTAAGCGAAAAAGTCCAAGTAGGACAAGTCCTGAAATAATAGCAATTCCAATTTTTACCGGTTTTGTTAAATTCATAAAATGTTTCCTTTTCTATTTTGTAATTAGCAAATCTGAGCCGTTTGTGAACTGTTTTGACAGTTCGAGAAGTTCAGACTCAGAAATATAAGTGATACCCTTGCGCTTTATATAAGACCAAGTTCTATTGTACATCTCTTCTGGCACAATTCTCCAACCATAATCATTCCTAAAGAAAATCTTCAAAAATCGATCTTGAACCATAAAAATGGTTTGGTCTTTGTTTTTGAAGTTGATACGGAAAGGTTTGTTTTCTTGTATTTCTATCATAGCTTTTAGTCCTCAAATTCTATAACTACAAGCAAGTCTTTTGGCAACTTTAAGTTAGGTAAGTCCGTAAGCAAAACCCCTGCTAACACTGAAAACGAATACTTGTTAGGGTCAGAAGCGCAAAACTTCACAAAGTCCATAACTCGACCTAGTGTAGTGATATAGCTACTCTCCCTACGCACAATTCCATTAAACGCAGCGAATACTTCTTGTGTTAAAGGCTCAAAAGTGAACAATAGTTCTCTTTCGTTCGTATCCAACAACTTATCACACAAACTCAATGGAATTTTCGTGTCTTTGAACTCAGATTGTCTAACATCAGTTACATGTAAGTGAATCAAATCAGTTAGTCTCCAAGCCATATCATCACCCCTCAAATTCACTACGCATTTCTTCAACAAAATCGTCTGAGATTAAACCTTGTTTCAAAGCTTCCTCTACTACAAATTCCTTAACCAAAAGCTCATTTAACTCCGTCAAAGGTAAGGATACCATTTGTGTTTCTGTCATACTATTTTCCTTTCAATTCTTCTTCATAATGAGTTGCAAGCTCTTCCATATAACGTCTAGTCCAACGTTTAATTTTGGCGAGTTGACCTACTGATAGTAAACTAATTTCATATAGAGGAGCTAACGTACTTTTACGTACCCAATCAAAACTCGTATCTGGCCAAATATATCCCTCACAAACAGTTGCGCCACCTAGGGAATAATCCTCTATTTCAACATTTAGTGGACTAATTGAATCAGAATAAATAAAGACTTCTAAGTTTAATTCTTTATCTTTCAACTTCTCATTCAGTAAGGAGTTCAACTCCATAGAGCACCCTTTTAAGTCTTTAGGGTCGCTTTTTACTAATTGTGCTTTTGCCATATTATACCTCTTTTAACTAAAATACTCAGAATCACAAGATACTCCAAGTAAACCTTCTACTAATGTTTTATTAATCAAAGAAAAAGGAAAACCAGACTCAAAATGGGATACCCAAATATCACTAATAACTAAATCCTTAGTAGTGAATTCCTGCAAGAGATTACGTTTTACAAGAGCATGAGGTAACACTTTAAAGTCTACTTGACATCGAATACGTTTCAGTTTCATCCCCTGATGTGAGAACTCAAACACTAATTTATTAACTTTCACATCCGTCTCAGAATAACCAAATGTAATTTCACCCCTATAACACTCACCAAACCACTTAGATAGTGGACTAGTTTCGTAAATAAGCGTTTCAATAGAAGTAACGGAACAAGACTTTTCAAACTCTTTTAACTTATCAACCTTAGTAGAGCAATATAATCGTAAAACCTCTTGATATTGCTCTAAATGTAATAAACGTTGAAGAAGGTCTATAAATTGCTCCTCAGTTTCAATCAGAAAATCATCTCGATCATCTGTTTTGGGTTTATACCCCTTAGGATGAACAGAGGTTTGCAAAAATTCTTTTAAACTAGGCATTAAATCAACCTCCAACCTTATCTGAAACTTCGTATAGCAAACAAATAGACTCGTGGAAGTCATTAGCAGATACCCCACTATCAGCGAACCCTGAAACATTGGCTTGATAACGCATATCTAATACACGTACTTGTGGGTTTTCTGAAAGCCACTTGTTTGCTTTGTCATCTGCACTTACCCAACCTTCTTTGTAAGCTGAGTCAGAAGTAAAAATCTTAATTTGCTGCACTATACTCCACCACCTAATCTACAAATATGTTTATAATAGTGATTATAAAAACGAGACTTTAAAGTTATAAGTTCTTCATTTGGAAAATGATCACCAACAATAACATCACCTTCATAATAAGAACTTGAATAAACACCAAATTCATCAATGTAATAGTAAATCAAATTCTGATTATTTCCAGACTCCATAGCTAAAGTTTCTAAAACCCCAATCACCAAAGGATGATTTGTTTTAATTTTTAACTCCACACCATTATCAGAAAAACAATCTGTACTCAATACCTTGTCAGTTACAGTTTCAATTATCTCCTTAGGAGGAGTTAAATCAGTAAAGTCAAAATGTACAGTACCTCTGATATTACTTAAATTATAACCTGTATAAACCTTTAACATAAGAAAACCTCTAATTTTGATAAAGTAAATCCTTTTCCTTTATCCATTTGTCATCGACAACTTTACCTTTGCGGTCTTTAATCTCTTCCCAAGCGTGTTCTACACACTCAGTTAAATTCCAACCGTAGTGCTTTGCAATATGCTTTAAATCTGCAATTACATAACGCAGAACCCAAATACCACTTGCACCAGCATAAATTAAATTAGTTGAAGTTGCAATTTGGTCTAAATGGTAAGACAAACCTTTGAACTCATCTTTATCTATCCACCAATATTCTTCAAAGAAGTCACACTCACCCTTTGAGAACTGCTGCACATAGATAATCAAAGTGACTACAATATCACCCAAAGAGTCTTTTAGCAACTCTAAGTTCCCTCTGTAATAAGCACCAAAAAGTTCTCCGAACTCTTCCATAATCTTGTAGCGTTGGATTTCATAAGGTAATTTGTCGATACCTCTAACACTAGACCACTCTTCAATTTTGGTAATCAAGAGGGGCATTTCTTTTAGTTCATTTGTAATCATAAACTAAGCTCCGTAAATATAGTCTACAATTTCATTAACCGTTGAAAATTGCAACTCATCTGTTGGATATAACAGCAAAACATCTGCTAGAGGAGTTGAGTGATCCACACAATAATACTTAATTGTGTTTGTTTTGAAATCTACTCTGAAAATCTCCTTAACATGATTCGCTTTTAACCGCTCAAAATACAATTTCCACTTTGTTTTACGTGCAATACGCTCATAACCCGTGTCCATGTATTCTGACAACTCTTTAATTAAATCTTTCATCATGATTTTTACCACCTTTTAATTATTTCTGTTCCTTATTTTTAATCAAATCAGCGTTTTCATAGATATTCCCTACAATCGTGAAGTCATCAGACAAATGCAAAAAATCACTCAAAACACGCATATTATCTTCATAAATTGAAGACCATAAAGCTGAATCTTCTAAGAGACCATATTTGCTCTTAGTAAGCAAAAACTCAAAACCATCAAACTCTAAAGCAAAATAGTTCTTAAGTTCAGTCTCACCAAAGGCTTCGTCTTGGTTTTCATAGAAAGAACCATCCGAGAAGTAAACGGTATCAACTACTTCAATAATGTGTCCTGCAAACAAAGATTCCCCTTTAGAGTCTACAAAGGGAGTTTGTGGCAACAGGATACCCTCAGACAGTGGGATGAACCGTTTATATTCATCTTCATGTACTGGATATATTTCTCCTTGTACATAATCAATTCCTGCTACTTGGAACATCTGCTTTGTTTTGGTGTCCCAAACTTTGTAATTCATTGTTTCGTTCATAAATACCTTTACTTCCCTTTTAAAGCTTTATAAAACAAACCTACCAAAACCTCTTTCTCTTGGTTTTCTAAGAACCAGTACAAGTCCAAATCAGAGTCAATCGGAAACTCGTCCAAAGAGCGCGTACCGTTTACAACCTCTACAAGTTCGGAAACCGAAACCTTATAATGGTTTGAATCTCGGAAACCTACATAATCATTGCAAAGAAAGACAGTTTCAGTTTCAAAGTCATAGTAATACTTATTAACCCCTTTAACTAAAGAAACACCACGAAACTGTTTACATAGTTCAGACTCAAATTCTACCAACTCAGTCAAACCTACTAAAGTGTAAGAATCTGGGTAAGTAGGTAAATCTTTTAAAGCAAAGTCCGTTAACTGACCTTCTGTATGTAATTTTTGTAGCTGTTTCAAATTAAGCTTCATCTTAAATTCCTTCCAATAAATCCTTGTTTTGATAAATGTTGCCAACTACTTTCACATCAAGTCGATGGTCTCCCAATAGCAAATCCTCAAGCTCTACTGTAAAACGGTTTGTAATATTTAAACCTAAATCCGAGCGCTCAACGATACCGAGAGAATAAAGAGTGTCTTCTAATTGAGGATCATAATCTTCAAACTGGACAATATCACCTTCAAAAATCTCAACCTTATCCTCAGAATTGTCGAACACGTGGAAAGACTGCATGACATTGTTAGGGAATAAAGCTTTTGCAATAGGTAATCTATATCCTGTTAAGGGAGAAAAAATCTCATAAATTGCTCCATTAAAGTGCTTTGTTAAACAATGGTCTGGAACCATAAGGCAAAGCTCTGGATCCCAAGCTCTTATCTTTGGTATAGTCATCTTAACACCCTCCTAGGAATTCAATCTAACTGCGCTTACGGACACGCAACCCAAGTGGGGTATTCTAAGTCATACCCCACGTCATTTGGGGAGAAGAGAACATCTTCAATATAAGACTTAGAGTCCTTGTCATAATGCATCAAAGTCAATGTCATAGAATGTTTAAATGCAATTCGAATTACTGCAGTTAAAGCTGGAGTCAATCCTGTCACATAGATAATTAAATCATCATGGTCTGTAATACCTAACTCATTGAACCTATCTACTACTTGATTTCTCAAAGTTTTAGGGTCGGTGGGGAAAGCGATAGAACCCTCAGCGAAGATGTACGTTGTTACATCTTTAATTTCATGTCGGTTGTCGCAAAGACCTAATTTGTAAGTTTTAGCCATAGTTTTATTCTCCTATTTATCTTTTATTTTAAGTATGTTTTATTATAACACAAATAAAAGAATAAGTCAAGTATTAAATGACTTGACCTACTCCCATCACAAGTAAAAGCAAAATAAAGGATACCGAAAGTAAGATAATTATACCGTTTAAAAACCACTGTACAATCTTTTTCTTTTCTGCTTTGGTTGGTGCATGTCTAAATAACTTCCAACAAATACAAGACCAACTTACAAAAAGTAAGACCAACAAACCAATAAAGACATAAGGATGTTGGTCTAAAAAACTCAAAAATATGTGAGCATAGTTTTTAAGGGTGTTCCAAATTTGAGTATAGTTCATAAGTACAATTTGTCTAAATCTGAATCAGAAAATAAGCTTAACTGAAAACTATCTAAAGTTTCCAATAAACTAGTGTTTACTTCAAGGTCGAACCATTCCCCCTGTATGTTCACTTTATAGGTATAAGAACTGTGAGACCTATACCGTTTATTCAACAAATAAATTAAGCGAAGAAACAACAAACCATAATATTGATCTAACCAGATCCAAAAGGAGCGCTCAATTAAACGGTGTTTAGAATCTCTTATATTTCCCCAAAACCTAATTTCCTTATTCGTAATAGAAACTTCAATCGCCAACATATAGGTATCTTCAAATTCATAAACGAACTTAAGCTCATTACCTAACTTGTGGTTACTATCGAAATATTGGATACCAAGGAAAGTTAAAACCTCTTCTAGTGTAGCTTCCCTCATCAAATAAGTAAGGTCTTTGTCTAGCTTTTGTAATGTTTTTAGTGTCATGAACTTCCCCTTAAATTAAAACTTTTAAACCCTTGTGAGCATAAAGATACCCCAGCAGACTGGTTTGAGTTGCAACCTCAATTAAAGGTTTATCTAACCAGTGAGACACAGAATCTTTTCCATAGGTCTTCTGAGTATAAGTCAATAATCGAAGTGATTTTAGAAAATCTACTAACCGAATAGAAGAATCCTCTACTAGAATAACTTTCTGCTCTTTTCTAAGTCGGTCTTTAATGAAATCTAACTGACTTAAGTTCAACTCAGGTAACTCAGAATTAAAGACATAGTATTCTTTATAAGTTTCAATCTTCTGTTTCAACTCAGAATAACTACTTATTTTAGAGAAAATATACTGAATCAAGTCTTCTAAATCTTTAGTGCGAGTTGAGAAGAGTTTCATAATTGCTAAATCTTCATAAGACAAAATCTTAACTATTAAATTCTTAAACCCGTTTAGCTCTAAAGCACTATACTCATCAATACCATACAAAGCAAAGAAGGTCTTTACATTGTTTGAGAACCCCAAACTCGCTAAATAATCTTTCGGTAAATAATCGAGAGAGCCAAGGTAATCAATATCAGAGGTTAATCTTGACTCTCCTAACAAAGCAAGTGCAGAACCTCCTACAATAAGCACATCAACTTTTGAGGATACCCCTTCTGACTTTAAATCTAATTCTCTCAATCGAGCTAAAATATCAGATTTGTTTAAAAACAATATTAGACCCTCCTACTCATCTTTTTGCTCAAACCACCCACCGAGAGCCATCTGTATGTTCAGCCAAACTTTATGTGGTAGTTCTTCTTCGCTCATATCGGCAGAATATGTTCCAGTTTCAAAAGTAGAAATCAACTCAGTTAATTCTCGATACCGCACCTTGTCTGCCATGAACAATCTTTGAGCTTTCAGAAACTCTACTACTTTTTCATCTTTTTCTGTCATATATTTAAAACCTCATAATTCGCTCTCTATCAAATTTTATATCTGAGAGGTAGAAATTATCGACCTATGATTTAAAATTAAAACTGGGGCAATTTGGGACTTTTGAGGGGGCTTTAAAGTTTCCCTCTCAATTTACGAAAAAGAGCAGACAACTATCTGCTTTCTTTCTGTCCAAACTGCGATCTGGAATGAGAACTTGAGGAGTCGAACCTCAAACCTAGACCTAACTGAGATTGGAGCAACAGTTCTTCTAGTTCTCACCTTCTCCTTAGTGCTGCTAAAGAGAAGAAAATATGAAACATCACAAACTACACCTGAGAAAAGTTGCTACCTAAAGACTAGTAAAAGTCATGTAAAACCTTTCTTTATGTATTTTTGTTCACATAGAGTAATCAGCTCTATGCTATATGTATTCTACCACATCAAGAAGTTTATGTCAATAGAAAAATAGCTAAATTTGAAAAACTTATTAAAAAGTATTGAAAATGCAAAGAAAAACCCTAAAAGTAGGATACCGAGATTAACTTTAAGTGTATATAAAGAAAACAAGCACTATTTCTTTAGAGATGCTTGTTTTAATTAAATAACTAATCTAAATAACGTTGAAATCTACTTCTAAGTCTTTTAGAATCTTTCATAAGTGCTGGTAGCTCTCTCCAGTAACTTAGTAAATCACTGGCTTTTTCATACACTTCTTTGCACTTCTCTTTGTTATGATCTTTATTAAGTTGATTCATTTGAATAAAGAGCGCACTTACTGTTAGCTCATTACTTACTAACTGCTCTACCCACCTCTCAACTTGCGAAAGATTGAATACTCCATAGTTAATGTAATAATCAAGACAACCTAACCTAGAAAAATTATCAGATAGTAAAAGAGTTTCTGTTCCATTAAGTGAACTATTTAACCCAAGTTTTCTGTAATAAAGGTTTTTTAAAAATTCTCTAGCTTCACTCTCTTCTGTAGTCAAAGAAGGTAAAGGAGGTTTGTCTTTCTTTACTTTAACTATGTAGTAAAAAGTAAATATAGTAATCAAGACTATAGACACGAAAGACAATAAGTAAGGACTTGGCGTTGGTGCACCAATTAAAGGTAAAGAAAAGTAGAAACCAAACGATACCACGGTCATAAATAAGGCTACGAATATGGAGTTCATGTAGTAAGCGTAATGTCCTACTCTATGACGATTATAAATCATGTTCCAATTTTCGTAAACCTCAACATAAGTGGAACCTACAACCCCCGAAAGAATAAATACCATCAATAAAGGTAAACATATATAAATTACGGTATCAATGTGATTATAAACTAAATAACCTAAAACAAAGAGTAAAACTACAAAAGCTAAAGCTAAAATAGTAAACAAAGATACAGTTTTAAAATTACCCCAATAAGCTGCTTTTTCCTCTTTAGTGGGTGGTTTGACATAAGACATAATTTGCCAATCCTTTCTCTAATTTTAACTTTCAATCATTTTATTTCGAATAAATGAGTTTATCTCATTTACAAAAACTAGTATATAAATAAAATAGGAAAATTTAGGATATCCTTTGGTTTAATACTCATCATAATGTAAACCTCTAAGGTAAGTTTCTAATTCATCCTCATTCTTTTCTTGGAAATATTCCCGTTCCTCACTTGTAGCCTTACCTTTATCTACTCTCTGACCTAGACGACCAAACCTATCAGAGTAATATAGCATAGTATTGTTCTCAGTAACTCTACCTATCTCCCTCTCAACCATAGTATTAGGTTCTGGTAAACAGTTGAAACAAACCCAATATCGAGGGTTAAGATGAGGATTGAAAGTATAACATCTTGTGCCTTTTGGAATAACTGCTTCACAGTCTTTACAAACTCTATCTGCTTTTATTTTAACAATTTTACAATTTGAAGTAGGATTTTCAAGAGTAACCTCATTTTGTTCAACAATCTTATCAGAGAAATAGCGGACTCCTACTGTTTGAGTATTATAAAGTTTAACCAAGTTTAAATAACCTCCACCGTAATAAAAGGACGAACACAAACTTGAGTGTTAACCGTAGATTCAGATGTGTAAGGTTCAACCTCAAGTGAGGATACCGTAACTTAATAGTTATAAAAACTTTTAAGCTCAATTTTAAAGTTTTTCAACTTAAGGTCTTACGGTTAACCTATTCCACTTTAACTCATACTATTTCAACATTTAAAGCTACACAATAGCACTTATCATTAAAGTTTCTACTTAACACCACCTTACAGGGAAATGCTAACTTGTCTTGCAGTTAATACATTTGTATAAGGTTGAATGTTCAAAGAACTTATACGACGTCTTTGTAACCTTGTCCACGTCTTGCAATTACAAATGATGCTCCGACATGGACATTAAGCTTCATTTGTGGACAATATTTCTGTTTCGCAATCCAACTTGTCCATGCTGGGTTAACTTTTCTAATAAATACTTTATTTCTGTAAGCTATAGACTCTACTAAGTCTACAAACTGACTGTAAGCAAGAGAATGAATCATCTCATTATACTTCTTACCTTGCTTTGTTTCAGTTTTAGCTTTCTTGGTATTAAAGTTTAAGTTCTCAATACATAAATCTTTACCTGTTGACACAGATAATTTGACAACTTGTGATATGACTTGTTCTAAATCTGTTCTAGTTTTATTTCCAGACTTAAACCTATATGGTAAAAACTGAGTTTGAACCAGATTTCCATATTGGTTTGTTTCAGTTAAAGTAATGAAACCCTTATTGAAATCTAAGCCAATAGTACCATAAGTTGAACGTGTAAGAAAATCATCAGAATCAAGTTTTACTTCAAATGTACAATAGAGATAATATCTATTATTTCTCTTTATAATTTTAAAACTTAGAGGACTATTCTTCTCTTTAAGGATACGAACTAGCTTATCTTTATGATGTCTGAAGTAAACCTTACCAACTACGAAACGATCAGAACCTTTAAGCTCTTTAAATCCTCCAAAATCTCTTCTCATTTTAAGTACAAATTGGTTATCTTTTGAGTTGTACCTAAGTTGAAGTTGATGATTGCAACAAGTTTCATCTTTTCCACCTACAAAAGACATCTGACTATCTCTATGCTCTACAAACTCAGTATATTCTCTTTGCAACAAGTGTTTTGTACCAAAACACAATTTAAAACTATAAGTTTCAATTTGATAAGTTAAATTAGCTAACTTTTGTTTTAAACGATTTAACTTTTGTTTCTTGGCAACTATCTTTCTTCTTAAATTTCTTTGAGAAACTAAGGATACCGAAAGACCTAACCTCAACATAGTTGAGTTATCCTCTCGTTTTTGTTCCAATTTTGGGATAACATTTGTTTCCAAATGCTTTATTTTTCGCTCTAGTTGAGTTTTCTCATAGATTTTTAACTCCTTAAGCTTATTTATGTGACCTTGAGCATCGGATATAATGGAATTAGCAGTTCGTTTGGTGATACCGTAAGTTTGTTGTAGATAAGTGTTAAAACTAGATTTATTAAACTCCTTTGAGTTTTTGATTACATAGAAAGTTTCACGCACTGCTTTAGCGTAAGTATGATGAGCAACTTCTACATATCCAATTAACTCTTTGTTATTTTGCTCATGTAACTGTGTAATTACGGTGTACTTACGTTTGTACATGTGTGTCTCCTTTCCATATAATCTTATTGTACAGACAGTTAGTTTGTCTCTTGTTTAACTTCTATAATCTCAACACCTTTAGCTTTAAATACTGTCTCTAAATAGTGAAAACCTACTTGAGCAAGTATCTTTTTATCCGTAATAAAAACTCTATGGACTTCATTATTCATGACCATTTTAATAAGTTGTTGAAGTTTCTTACGTTTATCATTTAAACCTGAGCCTACTTCTGAAAGTACAACAACATTTTGTAAGTCTTCAACCTTAGTTACTAGAAAAGAGACTTGTTTATCTAAATTACCTTGTTTCTCTTGATTATGAGTTGAAACTCTAGCATAAATAACATCTTTTTGTAGAGTATTACTATCATTGTAATACAAACCTTGTTCCTCTAACAAGTCTATCAACTTGTTTCTAGGTAGAAACCTAATATTTGTAGGAGTTCTATCGAATTTAACTTTTCCAACCTTCTCCCAGTTTCTTAAGGTTGTAGGAGTTACACTTAACATCTTTGCTACTTGATTTAACTTATAAGTAGACTGAGTTAATTCACTATCTTTATACATAGAAACCTCCACTTTTGATAATTCAAGTATAACACACATTAAAATTAAAGGCAAATAAAAACTATTAAATAGTTTAGAAAAATTTTAACTATTTAATAGTTTGTGGAAACTGTAGATAAACCCCAATGGTATGAGGATTTAAAGCAACTTTTGAACTTCGCTTAGTCAGAAGCACTGAATTAGAGTCATAAACAAGCACGCTTACTGCTATTGAATTAGCTAAGTATGGACAAGTTATGTAGTTTGTGAAGTTATGTGAGTCTAGCTCAATCGAACCTACAAGCAAATTACTAACAAGAAACGAGTAAAAATCCAAAGGGGAGCAACCCAACAAAATAGAACCATCTGAACATACACTCAGAGACTCAAGCCGTACCGTAGAACCATTGAACGCACCTGAGTACAATGAGGAAATCAAGTCTCTTTGGAATTCTTCAGAGAAGTAAGGTGAAAACGTTGAAGGCTGCTGCAATACAGAATACCCTTGTTTAAATGGTATAAACAACTTAAGTTCCTTTCACTACTACAACTGTAGCATCATCTAACTTTACAGAACCCTCTAAATGTAAGTTTCGAAGTTCAGAAAGTGTTCTACTTACCGAACCAAACACGGAAAACATATTGTAAAAACCATCGGTCATAAACATCAACTCTTGACCACTATAAGGGAAATAACCTTGATTACTCAAATAAGCACACTCTGGATCGAGACTTCCAATTCGATACCCCTCCAGTTGATTAGCTAAGTGACGAGTACGTTTGTACACTTCTTTAATTTCAAAGTCTAAGTTCGGAACTTGGAGAGCTTTTAATCGTGCGATTTCTTCTCTATTAGCTTTTACAAAAGGAGCAAAGGAGTTATCTGTAATCAAATCTACTTGACTTACCACTAAATAACAATCACCTAAGTAAATATACTCAAAAATATCCCCAACAAAGCGACCAAACATGAAAGCAAAGGTTGGTAACTCAGAGTAGTTATAAGTTAAATCAGAGGACAAATAAGTAGCTTGCACTTGGGATATTGCAGAAGCTAAAATATCCTTCAACCCTCTATAATCTTTACACTCATTAGGTAAAACTTGATTTAAAGTTTGCATGACTTGGGATACCGAAAATCCATACTTACTAGGTGTATCAAACAAATCTGTAGCGCCATCCATTACCCAAACATAGTTCTTATAAACGTTGTAAATGTCTTCGTTATCGTGGTTCGTGCCTTCAATCGATTGACTTAAAAGTTTCTTCAATGGGAGCCTCCAAATTGATACTAAACTACAAAGAAAAAACCAAGCACAATAAGGGTTTCTTTGAATTGTATTGAGTTCAAATGTCACTGTGTTTATTGGCACACAGTGAACCACAACAGTTTTCTATCTTGTTGGGGATACCGCTAAGTATTTTCAACCACACTAAGTTGAGTGCCCATAAGACTTAACGTAAAAATAAAGCCCACCTATCTTCTGAAAGTAAGCCAACCTTAATTAGAAATTAAGTATATCATACTTAGTGAGGTTTGTCAAGCTATTTAATATCTTGAACGTTCTTTATCCACCAGCTCCAATTCATTTAAAACTAATTTTACAAGATGATTTAAAAATTCAACTGTGGGAACCGCTTCATTTATATATTTATTGAACCTTAAAGCATCATACGGAAAACGTTGTAAATAAGCAAATTCCCCATTGCTCACATACTTTTGGTGTTGTTCTTTAATAGCATAACCTAACTGAAACTTAGACTTATACTCTATTTTAGACGAAATATCAAAAATCAAAGACCCTACATTATGTGAAGTTGTTGAAACATCTAAACCTAAGTGTATAGCAATTTTCTTCAATGCTACCTCAATTACTAAATGAGTTACAGTTGCATAAACTCTGTAATCAAAATGACCTGTATTAGCAACCGAGTTGTACATCGAGATAAGTTCCTCACATGACATATATTCTTCGTAAGTAGGTTTTCGCTTACGTCGAGCAGCAATCATAAAATAACCTCTCTATAACCTAAAGCTAACTTTTCATCGCTATCATCAACTGCATTTTCTGGTACACCTACTGAGTTCCAAGTAGGCATTACTCCAGTTTCACGGTACAAGTCATCTAAAGAGTCAGCAAATAACTTACCACCTCGAAATGGGTTACTATCGACTTTTCTAGGATAAAATACAATGTGTACATCCCAAAAACCATTTTCTTGTTCTTTAAAGAAAGTTCTTACACCTTTCTTAGTATATCTTTTATCAAATAATTGTTCCACACTTAATAACCTTCTTTCGTTTAATTTATTTAATTATAACATAAAAACCTTGAAAAATCAAGGTTTAAATGAGGATACCCTCTCAATATCTTATTCAGTTTTCCCCAACGAGGTCTTCACTGACAACCCTAAACAAAGCTTGTAATTAGACCTGTGGGTAGTCTAAAAACTTTATAACGCTTAAGTATACTCACAGTAACACTTTATGTGAAGTGTCGGATTCGAACCGACTAACACTTGTGCCACAAACAAGTGGCTCACCACTTTGCCTTACGTCACCATAATAAAAATGATGTAGCTGATTGGTATAGCGCTCTTCCCAACCACTTGCGCCAACCACGTCCGCAGTCAGACTACATCGCAACAACATATCTTCCCAACAGCGAGGAGGGTATGTTGTCACCAAGTATACTTGGGGAAGCAAGAACCCACCGAAACAGATTTTCGCCATAATCCCATGCCGATTAACGGATTCGAACCGCTGACCCTCTGATTACAAATCAGATGCTCTGCCAACTGAGCTAAATCGGCTCACTAAGTTTGTGGTCAAGCACTTAGAAAACTTGTCAAATGTTCCCATCTCATTTGAAGAAACTACCTTACGGTTAACCAATCTCATTAGGTTCCGAGTATCTTGGAATTATGTACTCTTTATTTTAGGATTCCCACCTATAGACCTTCTACCAAAGCCTATCCCTGTCGAGTATTGAGCATACCCAGTCAACTTTGTTACTGCTTGGTTTTCGCTAGTAGTTGACCTAGAGTTTCTTTTTTGGGATCTAAAGAAACTTAAACCTCAATGGTGTGTAGCAGATCAGTCTTGCGCACGACCTTTCTTTTGCACCAACCGCCAAGCGCGACTGGACTACACGATTTGAAAAGGGGATCAGGTCCCCAAAAAATTGCTCTTTACTGACATGCTAGAGCGAGCGTATCAGTATTTAAGTTTCTTGGTTTTTACTTAAGAGGTCAAGGGGTGGAAACGACAGACCGCTGCCAAACTTGCGCCTTGCATCCACCTATTCTTAATGTACACTCGAATAGGATTGCCGCCTGAGTTTAATGACTTCATCGGGTTATTGGTCAACCTTTGGAACCCGTTCTATCAACAAGGTCGGTGATACAATATCCATTGTCGCTCGGAAGTTACTAAAGACATAAATATCTTTACATTGCTTGCCCGAGTCAAGAATAGATACCTCACACCTTAGTGTACAATCAGAGCACTCTCTGAATTAACGTACACCTAACGAGGTCTCCAAACGAACCCCGGAGCTTTTTACCGTCACACTCAAGACGTTAGTTGCTATGAATGATTAATCCATACAATCTCCTATCTATTGATAGATGGCACTAACGATTCCGACGGGACTCGAACCCGCGGTCTCTGCCGTGACAGGGCAGCGCGATAACCAGCTTCGCTACGGAATCAAATGACACCCTTAACAGCTCTGGTGTCGATATATCGGAGAACCTTTTAACCGATAAGTTTTTGAACATCAACCCAGTACAGTCAGATTGATATTGTTCGTGCTTTTTATTACCTAGAAACTGTACTTCTATGGTAAAAGGATTTACTCATTGACCGTCTATCATTATGGTATCGCAATGAAATGTATGGGATTCGAACCCATGATGTTCCCGATTGTCACTCGAATGAGACACCTAGCAATTATTCTGCACGGGAACTGTCACCTGGTGGGGCATGAATAATCTACCCCAACACCTCTACCACATTTCAATCTACGAACCTTACGGCATGACGCGAGTTTTAGCGTCTTTTCTTTGACAACTAGGGATTCGAACAGCGCGTGAAGGATTTGAAGTCCCTCACCTGACCGCTTGGATATACCCTATAAATTTGACATCAGTTTCATGGTTACACAGGCCTTATGTCCTGCCGCGGCGTATCCTGATTGTCGTTTCGTGTCCCCGTTACGGTTTAACCACCAAAGGGCCATGCGCAGAGAGGGACTCGAACCCTCATGAACGATACCGTTCGCACGGGCTTAAACCGTGTGCGTCTGCCAATTTCGCCATCCACGCTTGATATTAATAATTATACCAACGTTCTTGAGAAAAGTCAAGACCGAAATGGTATTATAGAAAAAATAACCCCATTTGAGATTGACGGATTTGAATCTCAAATGGGGGTTGAAGATGCTTTATGATTTTTTCAATTTCTCACAAACCAGATGCTTGTCCAAGTTCTGCTGCAAGCATCCAGACTGTTTTTTCAAGGTCAGCCTTAGCACCAACGAAG
>ENA-OWMY01000255-OWMY01000255.1-metagenome-genome-assembly--contig:-NODE-255-length-16302-cov-11.716809_pt1 | contig 16302 bp, 17 predicted proteins | sample MGYA00245358_ERZ651122 | MGnify/ENA primary metagenome ERZ651122 (study PRJEB26857, sample SAMEA4031752) | metagenome | biome: human; feature: oral; material: saliva | place: Philippines | collected 2014...
TGCAATAACACCACGTTTTACACGAGCCATTATTTAATCTCCTATGTAATATTTTTAACTAATTTAACTAATCGTACGTTTTGCTTAAATAACGGCTTATGCGTATGGTAAGCAAGCTACTACTAAAACTTGGTCTGCTTTCGCAACCATTGATTTATGACGTAAATGACGTTTACGTTTAGTTGTCTTTTTAGTCAAAATATGACGTAAGTGAGATTGTTTACGTTTGAAACCGCCAGAAGCTGTTTTTTTGAAACGCTTAGCAGCACCACGTACTGTTTTAATTTTAGGCATTGTTAAAATAACTCCGCATTTTAAGTTAAACACATAATTAGGCGAATCCGAAGATTACTTGTAGGCACTAATTATTCCAATATGGCAAATTGAATTGCCCTTCTCCAAAAGCAATTAGGCTGCGTAGTTTGCCCAATGTGCAGTTGTATTCTCACCGAAGTGAAAATTCGATTATCTAGATTAAATCTAAATAAAAAATTATTTTTTCTTAGGTGCTAACACCATTACTGCTTGGCGACCTTCTAATTTACCCGGTGCAGATTCCACCACAGAAATGTCAGCCAAATCGTTTTTAACGCGTTCTAATACGTCTAAACCGATATCTTGGTGAGCCATTTCACGACCACGGAAACGTACAGTAATTTTCGCTTTATCGCCATCTTCTAAGAAACGGATTAAGCTACGTAATTTAACTTGGTAGTCACCTTCATCAGTACCTGGACGGAATTTAATTTCCTTCACTTGTACAACTTTTTGTTTTTTCTTCTGTTCTTTTGCGGTTTTGCTCTTTTCATAGAGGAACTTGCCGTAGTTCATAATACGACAAACCGGTGGTTCGGCATTCGGACTGATCTCAACTAAATCAAGCGCTGCTTGTTCTGCCATATCTAAGGCCTGTTGAATTGATACAATCCCCGCTTGTTCACCATCTTGGTCAATCAAACGAACTTCTTTTACTCGAATTTCATCGTTAATGCGATTCGGGCGGTTAGCTGCCGGAGCTTTTTTTACGGTTTTGATAATGTTATTCCTTCTATTTATTTAAGATAAAACCCACTGCATTTAAAACAGAAGATTTCTTCAATCATTTGCTATAAAAACAAACAAAAAACGGGCAAAATTTTATAGTATTTGCCACGTTTATGCAACAAGGATTTCTATTCCTTTAAATATCAGCGGGTAAAGCACTTATTTCAGCTGAAATACTCTCTCCAAATTGAAGCAGTTTTTCTAATCTTGCGGTTTCAATACATACCATTGTTCTATACCCTTCTGGTTGCATCGCACTTGGTGTTTTCTCCCAAGGATTCCATAGTACAATTGAATCTGCATGATGATGGGTAATTTGAATACGTCGATTAAATCCTTTATCCACCAACAATGTTTTATTTTCTCCTAATGAATAAATACAATCGACGCCCTGTTCAATTCTGCGTGTTGAAGGAACGTCTGTATGTTTACCTTGTAATGAGTCATAGCAACGACTTGGTAAATTTTGGACTTCAATTTTTGAAATATCACCGATATTAAAATAGCTGTGCAATGCGGCTTGAGCAGGTTCTTGCCCTAAATGCGTTAAAGTCATTGTGCATTTATCGGTAAATTCCATTTTCATTTTGGCTTCAATCACACCATATTCAGAAAAGAGCGAAAATTCTAACCGCACTTTATTCGCTTGCAGATCATAATCACTTAATTGCCACAAACGTAAACGCGCTGTACCGTGTGAAGGTTGTTTAACGCCTCCAAACCAAGGGTAACAAAGCGGTACACCGCCGCGAATTGCGACACCTTGTGTGAAAGGTTCAATCTCACTTAACCAAAAAATATCCTGCTCTGCCCCTTTAGGTTGCCAATTTAATAGCTGTGCCCCTTGCAGTGCAATTCGAGCTAAACCTACAGAGTGATTTAAGATTAAAACAGGAATTTCATTGATATGTTCTAAAGTTAATTCTGGTGTTAATTGTTGAGTTTGAGCTGTCATATTCGCCTCCTTGTGATAAGGCTATTATATAGAAGAAAAATGAATTTGAGTTTGTTAATATACTTTCATGCCTATTTTAAAGAAGGTCTAGTAAACTCTCGTTCTAACTGTATGGAGTCTGCTAGATTTCTCTTACTAATTTTTCTAATGATTTCGGATACTAAAAATTGTGATTTAATTGCTATATTTACCAATTCTTGTTTACTAAGATTCTGAGGCTTATATCTTGAATCGACATATTTAGGTAATGAATAATATATTTCAAAAAAATCATCATTTTCATCTATTATCTTGTAGGAAATTAGATTTTCTTTAATCATCTTCCTACAATGCCCTAAGGATTTTATATAGTTAGCATCACAACCTAAGTACATTAAACTAGACTTCGCTGCCAACTCTACCGAAAGTAAGGACGATTGAATTGCGTTATCAAGATTAATTTCTTCTGACAAAGCAAATGATGCTGACATAATCGAAGACAAAATCATTTTTAACCAATACTTCAAAATCTCATTAGATTCATTCTCGTTAAGAATATCATCTATGCCAAAAGCGATATCATATAAATCGCAAATGGAATATACCGCTTTTTTATATTGTTCAAAATAGACATTATGCATTAATGCTAACTCAGAAGGATCAATATCAACAAAATCAAATAGGTTAATCCCTGCCATTCCATAGATAAACGGTATTCTAGTTATATATATTTGATCTCTAAAAGCAATACCACCAATTAACAAATTAGGAATACTAAATTTTTGTCGAGGATAAAGCTTCTGATATATATCTTCCACTTGTTTATAGAAACTGGATCTATCTCCTTGAATCTTATTTAAACGCATCCACTCTAATGTGGTCTGGAAAGGTCTCTGATGAATTAAAACATTTTGAGAAATTAATTGATCATCAATTTTTCGAATATCATCTATGGAAATTACTGTCATTTCTAATTACCAATCCTATGATAAAAATTACTACTCGCAATTTTATAAAACATAAAAAAATCGGCACACTTTTTAGTGTACCGATTTGATAGATTAATTACTCTTCACCCAACAATTTCAACTCACGTTGTCTTACTTGGGATTTTAAGATTTCAGCAAATTCTTCAATGGTGAAAGTACCTAAATCTGCACCTTTACGGGTACGTACGGCCACTTTGCCTTCTGCGATTTCTTTATCACCGCAAACTAGCATATAAGGCACGCGACGTAAGGTATGTTCGCGGATCTTGAAGCCAACTTTTTCATTACGTAAATCAGCTTTAACGCGTAATCCCGCATCAGAAAGTTGTTTCACCACTTTTTGAACGTAGTCTGCTTGGCTATCTGTAATGTTCATCACAATCGCTTGAACTGGTGCTAACCATGCAGGGAAGAAACCCGCATATTCTTCGGTAATAATACCGATGAAACGTTCAATCGAACCTAAAATCGCACGGTGAATCATAACCGGTGTACGACGATCATTGTCTTCTGCCACATAAGACGCATTTAGACGACCTGGTAATGCGAAGTCTAATTGGATAGTACCGCATTGCCATTCACGATCTAAACAGTCACGTAATGCAAACTCAATTTTCGGACCATAGAATGCACCTTCACCTTCTTGAATTTCATATTCAAGACCGTTATGCGCTAATGCTGCCGCAAGACCTGCTTCTGCACGATCCCACATATCATCTGCACCGATACGTTTTTCAGGACGAGTAGATAATTTCACCTGAATATTTTGGAAACCGAACGTGCTGTAAATGTCGTAAACCATTTTGATACAGCTGGTTACTTCACTTTCAATTTGATCTTCAGTACAGAAAATGTGTGCATCATCTTGAGTGAAGCCACGTACACGCATTAAACCGTGTAAAGAACCCGATGGTTCGTTACGGTGACAAGAACCAAATTCCGCCATACGGATTGGTAAATCACGGTAAGATTTTAAACCTTGGTTAAAGATTTGAACGTGTCCTGGGCAGTTCATTGGTTTAATCGCATATTCACGGTTTTCTGATTGTGTAGTAAACATCAAATCGCCGTAGTTTTGCCAGTGACCTGTTTTTTCCCATAACACACGGTCCATCATGAACGGACCTTTCACTTCTTGATAATCGTATTCTTTTAATTTAGTACGTACGAAGGTTTCCAATTCACGGAAAATTGTCCAACCATCGTTATGCCAGAACACCATACCCGGTGCTTCTTCTTGCATATGATATAAATCTAACGCTTTACCGATTTTACGGTGGTCACGTTTTGCCGCTTCTTCTAAGCGAGTTAAGTATTCCGCTAATTGTTTTTTATCAGCCCACGCCGTACCATAGATACGTTGTAACATTTTATTTTTGCTATCACCACGCCAGTAAGCACCTGCAACTTTCATTAATTTAAAGTTGTGGCAGAAACGCATATTTGGCACATGTGGTCCACGACACATATCAATGTATTCTTCGTGATGATAAAGCGCAGGCGTTGCGGTACGTTCGATATTTTCATCTAAGATAGCCATTTTGTATGGCTCACCGCGTTTTTCAAAAGTATCTCTTGCTTCTTGCCAGCTTACCGGAGTTTTGATGACGTCATAATTGGTTTTCGCCAATTCAAGCATACGTTTTTCGATAGCATCAATGTCTTCTTGCGTTAAAGAACGGTCTAAATCCACGTCATAATAGAAGCCATTTTCAATCGTTGGACCGATTGCCATTTTGACATCTGGGAATAATTGTTTGATTGCGTGACCAAGCAAGTGTGCGCAAGAGTGACGAATAATTTCTAAACCGTCTTCATCTTTTGCTGTAATAATTTCAAGGTTGGCATCTTCATTGATGATGTCACACGCATCACGACGTTCACCGTTTACACGGCCAGCGATGGTTGCTTTGGCAAGACCGGCTCCGATATCTTGAGCCACTTCTAACACAGAAACTGGACGATCAAATTCACGTTTAGAACCGTCCGGTAAAGTAATAATAGGCATAATTTTTCCTTATACAGTGGTCGCCCATACGAAAGGCAACATGCAAATAATGATTAAAAACAAACCGCACTTTCATTCACTCCCACTATCGAGCAAACCAAGTGCGGCGGAGAATTTTAGCACTTTCCACCACACTTGTTAATATCTCGCTGAATTCTTTCCAATGAGTAAACAATGATTTTCCTGATAGCTACTTTATCTATTCAAAATTTCCGATAAAATGACCGCACTTTTGATAAATACAAATTAAAGGAAACTCTATGAACGTATTAGTATTAAAATCAAGCATCCTTGCAGATCACTCTCAAAGCAATAAATTAGCCGATTACACCATTGAAAAATTAAAAGACCACAACATTGTGGTACGTGATTTAGCGGCGCAACCCCTTCCCCATTTTGATGCAACGGCGGCAACTGCGGTACGTGGCGAACCTAAAACTGCAGAAGAAAATGCACTTTTAGCCTTATCTGATGAGTTAGTGGCTGAATTAAAAGCAGCAGATATCATCGTCATTGGGGCACCAATGTATAACTTAGGCATCCCAACACAACTTAAATCTTATTTTGATTTTATTGCTCGCCCTCGTGTAACTTTCCAATACACCGCAAATGGCCCTGAAGGTTTACTTCAAGGTAAAAAAGCGATTGTATTAGCAAGCTTTGGTGGCATGTATGATGAAAACAACAATGTGACAAATTACTTAAAAGCGATTTTAGGTTTTGTTGGCATTACCGATGTTCAGTTTGCTTATGCAAAAGATATTGGATTAGGTGCTGAAGCCATTGAAAAAGCACAACGTTCAGCAAGAAATAAAATTGATGAGATCGTTGCTTCTCTCTAATCACTGAATCTACTTCTTCTATTAAGCCATTTTGAGATATGCCTCGAAATGGCTTTTTTCTAATCAACTTCCTCTATTTTTAATATCTTTGGTTAAAAATTAAAAAAATATTGTAAAATCACGCCAATTTTTTGATTATTTTCTTGACTTATGCATCATGTACTAGTTTAATAGTGCAAAAGTTCAGAATACAGGATTGATTATGAAAAATACCCCTTTTATTGCGGTGACCTCTCAACCGGTTCCCTATCATGCCGACACCACCGCAATTTTTAATACGCTTTGCAAACAGAACTCAAATTCTCTTCTCCTCGACTCTGCCGAAATTGGTAGTAAAAATAGCTTACAGAGCCTTATTCTAATTAATGCTGCCGTTAAAATTACTTGTTTAGGCAATCAGGTAACCTTTAGAGCACTGAATGCGAACGGCAAACAAGTGTTAAACGAAATTCATCCTGTATTAAGCCAACTCGGTACCGTAAGTGCGGTTAATTTTGAGAATGAATTTTCTGTACAATTTGCGCCGCTCGACAATCAATTAGATGAAGACAGCAAATTACAAGCTGCAACCATTTTTGATGGACTTCGTGTCATTTCTAACCATTATCAACATAGCAGCACACCCGTCTTTTTAGGTGGTTTATTTGCTTATGATTTGGTGGCGAATTTTATTCCAATGCAAGGTGTTGAATTAAAAGATGATGGCATTAGCTGCCCGGATTACAGTTTTTATCTCGCAGAAAATTTAATCACCATCGATCACCAAAGCCAACAAGCCACATTAAAAAGCTTTTGTTTTAGTCAAGAAGAACAAGTGGAAGTCGCGAAAACGGCACTTTCTATTGCTCAAAAATTAAAAAATATTGATGGCGTATTTTCCATTAAAGCAGCAAGTGATGAGGTCAGCACCAACTTTGAAGATCCTGAATTTATCGGCATTGTAAAAGCATTAAAACATCATATTAATATTGGTGATGTGTTCCAAATCGTGCCATCTCGCCGTTTTTCATTAGCTTGCCCGAATACCCTTGCGAGCTATGCACAATTAAAACATAACAATCCAAGCCCTTATATGTTCTACATGAACGATGAGGATTTCATTTTATTCGGTGCATCACCAGAAAGTGCGTTGAAATATGCACCAGACAATCGCCAATTAGAAATTTACCCAATTGCAGGTTCTCGCCCGCGTGGTTTTGATGCCCATGGCAATATTGACCCTGAATTGGATGCGCGTTTGGAATTAGAATTACGTCTTGATCATAAAGAGCAAGCTGAACATTTAATGTTAGTGGATTTAGCCCGTAATGATATTGCTCGCGTTTGCCAAAGCGGTACACGTAAAGTGGCAGAATTAATGCAAGTGGATCGCTATTCTCACATCATGCATTTGGTTTCTCGCGTAGTGGGTAAACTTCGTCCTGAACTTGATGCATTACATGCTTATCAAGCTTGCATGAATATGGGAACGTTAACTGGTGCGCCTAAAATCAAAGCGATGCAGTTAATCTATCAATTTGAACAGCAAAAACGTCACAGCTACGGCGGTGCGGTCGGTTATCTCACCTCTGATGGTCATTTTGATACCTGTATCGTGATTCGTTCTGCTTTTGTACAAAATGGCATTGCCCATATTCAAGCAGGTTGTGGCGAAGTATTGGATTCTGATCCACAAATGGAAGCGGATGAAACTCGCCATAAAGCGGCTGCAGTGCTTAAAGCAATCAAACAAATCAATACCCAAGCAAAATAAGGACGATAAATTATGGCTAATATTCTCTTTTTAGATAATTTTGATTCATTCACTTATAACTTAGTGGATCAATTCCGTGTGCTTGGGCATAACGTAAAAATTTATCGTAATGACACTAATTTAGAACAAGTGGCACAAGAAGCATTAAATACACCGGATACGATTCTTGCGCTCTCTCCTGGACCAGGTACTCCGGCAGAAGCAGGTATCTTGCTCCCGCTTATTGAACGTTTAAAAAATGATGTGCCAATTATCGGTATTTGCTTAGGCCATCAAGCGCTTATTCAAGCCTTTGGTGGAGAGGTTGTACATGCAGGCGAAGTATTACATGGTAAAGTATCGCGCATTCAACATGATAACCAAGCCATGTTTAAAGATATTGCCAACCCAATGCCTGTGGCTCGTTATCACTCTTTAATGGGTAAAAATCTGCCTGACGAATTTATTGTCAATGCCGATTACAATGGTATTGTGATGGCAATTCGTCATAAAACCTTGCCAATTTGTGCTTTCCAATTCCACCCAGAAAGCATCCTTACTGTGCAAGGTTCCAAATTATTACAACAATCTGTGGAATGGTTATTAAACAGAGATTAAGGAAGAAAAATGATTACCGTATATGGATTAAAAGAAGTGCTTGCACCTCGTCGTCAAGATATTGCTGAAGTAATTTATAACTGTTTAAACCTTGGTTTAGACATTCCTCGCGGCAAGCATGCGATTCGTTTTTTATGTTTAGATAAAGAAGATTTTCTTTATCCTATCGATCGTAACGATGATTACACCGTTATTGAAATTAACCTGATGCAAGGTCGTATGGAAGGCACGAAAAAACGTTTAATCAAAATGCTCTTCAGCGAACTCGAATACAAAATTGGGATTAAATCTCACAACGTTGAAATTACGATTAAAGAACAACCAGCACATTGCTGGGGCTTCCGTGGTATGACTGGCGATGAAGCACGCGATTTAGATTACGATATTTACGTATAAGGGATGAGATTATGCAAACGGCTCAATTATTAGAACAACTTTACAGCGGAAAAACACTTAACAAAGAAGAAAGTGCGGTCATTTTTAATGCCATTATGCAAGGCGAACTGAATAACGAACAAATCGCTGCCATGCTGATTGCGTTAAAAGTACGTGGTGCCACTATCGATGAATTAAGTGGTGCGGTATCGGCGTCTTTGCAAAATGCCAAATCATTCCCTCGTCCTGACTACCCTTTTGTAGATATTGTGGGTACTGGCGGTGATGGTCAAAACACGATTAATATTTCTACTGCGAGTGCCATTGTTGCAGCCTCTATGGGGGCAAAAGTAGCCAAACACGGTAATCGCAGTGTATCGAGCAAATCCGGTGCCAGTGATGTATTAACCGCACTCGGTGTAAATGTGAATGTCACACCAGAACAAGCTCGTCAAGCGCTTGATGATATTGGGGTATGTTTCTTATTTGCTCAACAATATCACAGCGGTTTTAAACATGTTGCCCCTGTTCGCGCGGCATTAAAAACGCGTACGCTTTTTAATATTTTAGGTCCATTAATTAACCCAGCTCGCCCAACTTATCATTTGCTTGGCGTGTATGCCCCTGAATTAGTGAAAACCTATGCTGAAACCGCTGTCGCATTAGGTCATCAACATACTTTTGTGGTTCATGGTGCCGGTCTTGATGAAGTCGCCGTACACGGCGAAACGCAAGTGGCAGAAATTAAAAATGGTAAAATTGACTACTTCACCTTAACACCGGAAGATTTTGGTTTAAAAACACAATCTTTAGAAAGTTTACGTGGTGGCGAACCGCAAGAAAATGCCCGATATCTGACCGCACTTTTACAAGGTAAAGGTAAAGCGGAACACGCTAATGCGGTAGCGGCGAATGTGGCATTATTGCTGAAATTATTTGGTCATGATGACTTAAAACAAAATGTTCAAAATGTGTTAGCTCACCTTGCATCAGGCAAAGCGTTTGATACATTACAACATTTGACAAAATATTAAGGTAAAGGCCAATTTGATACGCCGCAATAAAATAAGAAGAAAATTTATGATCACGCAAGATTTCACCAAACCAATTGACTCTGCTACGGTGCTACAAAAAATCGTCTTAGACAAAGCGCAATGGGTTAAAGCAAAGGAAGCTGAATTTCCGCTTTCACAATTTAAAGAAAACATTCAAAAATCTGACCGCTCTTTTTATGATGCGTTGGCTAAAGGCACCCATCAAAAGCCTGCTTATATTTTGGAATGCAAGAAAGCCTCACCTTCTAAAGGATTAATTCGTGGTGAATTTAATTTAGATGAAATCGCCAATGTGTATAAACATTATGCGTCAGCTGTTTCTGTGCTAACAGATGAAAAATACTTTCAAGGTAAATTTGAATATTTGCCGCAAGTACGTGACGTTGTCTCACAACCTGTATTGTGCAAAGATTTTATGATCAGCGAATATCAGGTGTATCTTGCGCGCTACTATCAAGCTGATGCTATTTTATTGATGCTTTCAGTGGTGAATGATGAAACCTATCGTGTATTAGCTGATCTGGCGCATTCTCTCGGCATGGGCGTATTGACGGAAACCAGCAACGAAGAAGAGTTTGAGCGTGCCCTTGCATTAGGTGCAAAAATCATCGGTGTTAACAATCGTAATCTTCACGATCTCACCGTTGATTTAAACCGCGTAGTAGAACTCACACAAAAATATGCCGATCGCATTCCTACTGATGCACGTATTATCAGCGAATCGGGGATTTATAATCACAGCCAAATTCGTGATTTGCAAAAAGTGGCACATGGCTTTTTAATCGGCAGCAGCCTAATGGGCAGTGCAGATTTAAATAATGCTGTGCGTGAAGTGATTTTTGGCGAAAATAAAGTATGCGGTTTAACTCGCACGCAAGATGTCAAAGAGGTTTACGCAAACGGGGCATTATACGGCGGCTTAATTTTCGTCGAACATTCAAAACGCTGTGTGAGCCTACGTCAAGCCCAAGAATTAGTGACAGCATCACCACTTCGTTTTGTGGGCGTGTTCCAGAATCAAGAAATTGATTTTATTGTAAAAATCGCTAAACAATTGCAGCTTTATGCCGTTCAGCTACACGGTTCAGAAACTGCTGAATTTATTACTGCACTTCGTCACCAACTGCCTGAGGAAACTCAAATTTGGAAAGCCATTTCGATAGATACTGAAGCACAAAGTGCGGTTGATTTTACTGATGATTTAAATATTGCTCGCTATATTTTCGATAGCCAATCCGCTAATCAACAAGGTGGCACAGGAAAAACCTTTAATTGGTCACTCATTCCTGAAAACTTGAAACACAAAATTATTTTGGCTGGTGGCATTTCACCTGACAATATTGAACAAGCCATTAAGCAAGGTTGCTTAGGGGTTGATCTCAATTCTGGTGTAGAAACTGCCGCAGGCGTAAAAGATAGTAAAAAAGTGCGGTCAGTTTTTAAGACGATTTTGTCAAATTAATCTGATTGCTAAGGGGAAGCATTATGCAAAGAACAGCGTTAGTAACCGGCGCAACTGCCGGATTTGGTGCGGCAATTTGTCGCACACTTATTGAAAATGGCTATCGTGTAATTGGCACAGGGCGCCGCGTAACTCGTTTAGAACAATTACAACAAGAATTAGGTGAAAACTTCCACTTTCTTGCCTTTGATATTTCAGATCGCCAAGCAACAGAAGATGCTTTCCATTCCCTTCCCGCTAATTGGCAATCCATTGATTTATTGGTGAATAATGCAGGTTTAGGATTAGGCTTAGAAAGTGCAGATAAAGCGAGTTTAGACGATTGGATGCAAATGATTGATACCAATATTAAAGGACTCGTCACCATCACTCGTCTTGTGTTACCACAAATGGTTGAACGCAATTCAGGTCATATTATTAATTTAGGCTCAATTGCAGGTACTTATCCTTATCCAGGTGGCAATGTATACGGTGGCACTAAAGCTTTTATCAAACAATTTAGTTTAAATCTTCGAGCCGATCTTGCTGGTACACAAATTCGCGTGTCCAATGTTGAACCCGGTCTTTGTGGTGGAACTGAATTTTCTAATATCCGCTTTAAAGGTGATGATGCCCGAGCTAAAAAACTCTATGAAAATGTAGAATATGTCAGCCCACAAGATATTGCTAATATTGTGTTATGGCTCAATCAACAACCAGAACATGTCAATATTAATCGCATTGAAGTGATGCCTACTGCACAAACCTTTGCACCACTTAATGTCGCAAGAATTCAAAAATAACAAGGAAATATTATGTCAGAAACCCTTTTAAATCCTTATTTCGGTGAATTTGGCGGAATGTATGTACCGGAAATTCTCGTACCGGTACTACAACAGCTAGAAAAAGCCTTTGTTGAAGCAAAAGACGATCCTGAATTCCAACGTGAATTTCAAGATTTACTTAAAAATTATGCGGGCAGACCAACCGCACTTACCCTTTGCCGTAATTTAACCAAAGGCACAAAAGCAAAAATTTATTTAAAACGTGAAGATTTACTTCACGGTGGTGCCCATAAAACCAACCAAGTGTTAGGTCAAATTTTATTGGCAAAACGCATGGGTAAAACACGCATTATCGCGGAAACCGGTGCGGGCCAACATGGTGTTGCGACAGCCCTTGCTTGTGCAATGTTAGATATGCCTTGCCGTGTTTATATGGGGGCTAAAGACGTAGAACGTCAATCACCCAACGTATTCCGTATGCGTTTGATGGGCGCAGAAGTGATTCCTGTACAAAAAGGTTCTTGCTCATTGAAAGATGCATGCTGTGAAGCCATGCGTGATTGGTCAGCCAACTATGAAAACACCCATTATTTATTGGGTACCGCAGCAGGTCCTCATCCATTTCCAACCATTGTACGTGAATTCCAAAAAATGATTGGTGAAGAAACCAAACGTCAAATCTTAGAAAAAGAAGGGCGCTTACCTGATGCAGTTATTGCTGCAGTCGGTGGTGGCTCTAATGCAATTGGTATGTTTGCCGATTTTATTGATGAAAAAAGTGTACGTTTAATTGGTATAGAACCTGCAGGTCATGGCATCGAAAGTGGTGAACATGGTGCACCATTAGGCCATGCAAGAGTCGGTATTTATTTCGGCATGAAATCACCTTTAATGCAAACTGAAGATGGCCAAGTGGAAGAGTCCTACTCTATTTCTGCTGGATTAGACTTCCCTTCTGTAGGGCCTCAACATGCTTACTTACAAAGCATTGGTCGTGCTGAATACCCAAGTATTACAGATGATGAAGCATTAAATGCTTTCCAAGCATTAGCAAAACATGAAGGGATTATTCCTGCATTGGAAAGTTCCCACGCATTAGCACATGCACTAAAAATGATTCATCAAGAACCGAATAAAGAACAAATTTTAGTGGTGAATCTCTCTGGTCGTGGTGATAAAGATATTTTCACCGTTGATAAAGTTTTAAAAGAAAAAGGAATGCAATAATGAGCCGTTTTGAAACTAAATTTGCAGAACTTGCAGCGAAAAAAGAAGGGGCTTTTGTACCTTTCGTGACATTATGCGATCCAACATTTGATCGCTCTTTTGAGATTATTTGCACGTTAGTCGAAAATGGCGCAGATGCTTTGGAATTAGGCTTTCCATTTTCTGATCCACTATTAGACGGTCCCGTTATCCAGGCAGCTAATAACCGTGCGCTCAATGCGGGCCATAGCACTGAAGACAGCTTTAAATTACTCGCTAAAGTGCGGTCAAAATATCCAGAAATTCCGATTAGTTTACTTCTTTGTGCGAATTTAATTTTTGCAAAAGGCTTAGATAATTTCTATCAACGTTGTGCAGAAGTCGGCGTAGATGCGGTTTTAGTGGCAGATATTCCACTATTGGCAAAAGAAGACTATGTTCAAGCTGCTAAAAAGCATGGCATTCAACCTGTCTTTATTTGCCCACCAAATGCTGATGCCAAAACGGTACAAGGTGTTGCTGAAAACAGCGAAGGCTATACTTATTTAGTTTCTCGTGCAGGTGTAACAAGTGCAGAGAATCAAGCTCATGCCGCAAACTTAGATACACTTGTAGAACAACTTAAAGCCCATAAGGCTCCACCAATTCTACAAGGTTTTGGTATTGCTCAACCAGCTCAAGTGAAAGAAGCCCTTCAACTGGGTGCAACAGGCGCAATTTCAGGTTCTGCAACGGTAAAAATCATTGAGCGAAACTTAGATAATCAGGCTCAATGCTTATCTGAACTTGCCGAATTTGTTCGCAATATGAAAACGGCAACAAAATAATTAATAAAAATTTTTATATTACAGCTTAAGGAACCCCAAAAATGTCTTTTCTAAGAAAACAATTCGCTTTCTGGCGTATTTTTCTTTACTTCCTAGTTTTTACCGCAGTTTATGCCAAATTGGTATTTCAATTCTTATTCTCAAACTTAACCCCCCCTACGGGGACTGGCGTCTTAAGTAATTCAGTTTTATTTGCCCATGCTGATTTTTTTTCTAGAGTAATGTCTTTTTTAATTGACTTTATGCTGATTTGGGGAATATCCACCGGATTTATTCTCGGATTATGTCAATTTAGGAGAAGCGTTAAAGGCATTCTTAGTGCCACCTTCATCGGAACACTCACCGCTGGAATTTCTTTTTATATCATAGCAAGCCATGCTAAAGATGTTAACGATGTTAACGATGCTTACCTTTACCTCTGCCTTTTCCACGGTGTATTAGCTGCAATTTTTGGTCTAATTGCTTTTCCAAATAAAGCGGGAATTCTCTTAGAATCCCAAATCATGCATAAAATACTGCCTAAGGCTGTTTCAACGGGAGTAAATCTAACTAACCAAGTCATAGAGAAAAAAGGCTTTGCCTCTTACCGTTGGTTAATTCCTCTTGTATTTACTTTGCTTGGCACTATTATTTTTGGAATCACATCCATATTATTAACGCAAGTGACAGATCTAGCTAGCATCGTAGCATTAATGCTTTTAATGATGTTTATTGCTGCATTGCCGATGTTATTCACTGGTCTTACCGTCATGTTTGCACGATTCCACAAGAATTTTCGCCATCTTGCCTTTAGCGTTCTGATTGGTGTGTTATATTACAGTTTGGTTGCTTATTTATTTAATGATAGTAATATTGAAGACTTCAGATTGTTTGCAATACAAAACTACATAGCCTTAATCATTGCCATTGTTTTATCCGCATTGATTTCATTTAAAAAAATTACACCAATTAACAAAATCCAATAAACAAAAAAGTGCGGTTAATTTTAACCGCACTTTTGTTTTTCTTTCATTAATCCACAATTCGTAAATGAGATGCTGATTTCTGTGGTTTCTTTTCAGCTTTAGGCTTATCTACCGCTTCTGCAAAGCTTAATGGCTGTTCGGATGTTGGCTCACGATTGAGCTCATCGTAAATGTCTTCTGGCTCAAACATCACACCATCACCATTTTCACGTGCATAAATAGCTAAAGCGGCACCCATCGGAATATATAACTCACGAGCAACACCTTTGAAACGTGCATTAAACTGAATAAAATCATTGGTTAATTGCAAATTCCCAGTCGCCCCCGCTGAAAGATTTAAGACGATTTGCCCATCTTTCACGTATTCCACAGGCACATTGGTACCATAATAATTAGCATCCACCACCAAATATGGGGTGAAATCGTTATCCACTAACCAATCATAATAGGCTCTTAGTAAATAAGGGCGTTTTGGAGAAGGCGTGTGGGTCATTATTTATCATCCATTAAATTTTTAGGTGCAGCTTCACCTACAGATTGTAAGAATGAATCACGGCTAAATACACGATCCATATAGCCTTTGATTGCTTTGCTTCCTGTGCCACTGAATTCCACGCCCATATTACGTAGTTTCCATAATAATGGTGCAACGTAGCAATCGACTAAGCCAAACTCTTCACTCATAAAATAAGGGGTTTGTTGGAAGATAACCGATACCGCTAACAATTCTTCTTTTAGCTGTTTTAATGCTTCTTCACGTTCAACTTCCGTGCCTTTTTCAGCAATTTCTAATGTTGGGTACCAATCTTGTTCGATACGTAACATTAAAAGACGGCTTTTCGCACGAGAAACCGGATAAACTGGCATAAGTGGAGGATGTGGAAAACGCTCATCAAGATATTCCATAATAATGCGCGAATTAAACAAAACTAAATCACGATCAACTAAAGTTGGAATATTACCGGAAGGATTTAATACCATTAAATCTTCAGAAATCGAATTAGGGCTCACATTTTCAATCTCATAAGGCACCCCTTTTTCGGCTAAAACGATACGCACCTGATGGCTATAAATATCGTTTTTCTCTGAAAACAAGGTGGTTACAGAACGTTTATTGGCACTACTTGTCATTTATTATTCTCTCCGATAACTGATATGATACGCATGCTATTGAAAAACACATTGCAATAGCGAATTCAACAATAAATTATAGCATTTTCTTGCCTAAAATAACAGTATAAAATCATGCTTTGTCGCGCATTCCTTCGATAAACATGGATTATTTAAAATACCCAAGCAATCGTTTGCTCATCATGCTCTACTTTTCATTATTTATTGATTAAACATAAGGTTTTCTATGTCTCAACCAGAAATTGCCATTGTGATGGGCTCTAAAAGCGACTGGGCAACAATGTCGGAAGCAACACAAATTTTAGACCAATTTTCGTTACCTTATCACGTTGAAGTGGTTTCTGCTCATC
>ENA-OWMY01000259-OWMY01000259.1-metagenome-genome-assembly--contig:-NODE-259-length-16161-cov-5.378368_pt1 | contig 16161 bp, 26 predicted proteins | sample MGYA00245358_ERZ651122 | MGnify/ENA primary metagenome ERZ651122 (study PRJEB26857, sample SAMEA4031752) | metagenome | biome: human; feature: oral; material: saliva | place: Philippines | collected 2014...
GCAATATGTTTCCCCGCAATCGTGCCACCAACAATCTCATTGCCTGTAATTGTCCCTGCCGCAATTTGCTGAGCGGTAATCGAATTGGTGACAATCGAACCACCGTGAATAGCGGTTACACCTGCATTTTGCCACGAGCTAGGTGCTTTGGTGTGTTCGGTACATTCTTCGAGCATAGGGCGGGCTAAAAACATATAGCAGTTCGTTTCATTTACTTTAGCGTCATAAAAAAAGAAATGTACATCTAAGCTAGTAGCTTGTGAGTGAGCTTGAAATTTAATGAAAACTCGATCAGCATTATTTATTCCGCTAAACGAATAACCCTCTCTACAATTTTTTGTAATATGACCTAAGTATTCGCCATTTATACCACGTTGATCTATATAAATCTGAACAGCATTACTTCTATGATTGCCCATATAAACACTAAGCATATACCAAGTATTAGCGTTGATAGCAATGTTTTGAGAAATACCCGATCTTGTATTACTATTCCCAGTTCTTAGATTATGCCAACGCACAACATTTTCATTTGGTAAATAACCACTTTTTTCAAGCCCCAATCAGGATCTTGAATACATTGTCGTTCCCCTAATTTGTTAGCAGGAACATTCGTTGAACCTGCCCACCCATAAGGCACTCCATTTGTCGGATTCACAAAAATCGGATTAGTGAGCAAATTTCCACCCAGCCCAATCGCCAGTTTATCAGCGGTCATTTCTCCTGCGGCAACGTGGTTCGCACGGATTGCCCCGTTTGGACTTTTGCCGCCGTTACACTATTGGCTTGTAGTTTATCCGCCCCAATGGCATTAGCTTGAATTGCATTCGCACCAATACTGTTAGCTTGCATTTGTTGTGCACCCACACTATTTGACTGCAAATGCGTTGTGCCAATGGCGTTAGCTTGAATCAGGTTCGCCCCGATGCTGTTAGCTTGCAGTTGGTTTGCCCCAATCGTGCCCGTGAGTTTTGTTGTCGGAATCGCGGGCATTTGAGCAAGGCTTAATGCCCCTTGAATTTTGTTCGCGCTGATATTCGGGATCTGATTTTGATTTAACTGTCCTGTGAGTTTAGTTGTGGGAATGGGAGCAATTTGGTCAACGCCAATGGTGCCTTTAATCGCACTTGCCAAAATTTCCGTTGGGGTGCTGTCGTATTTTTTTCCGTTCCACGTATAAAGTTTTTTGTCAGCTTCATTGTAAACCTGTTTCACGCCTTGAAACTGGTTCACATTCAGGTTCGCTACGGTTTTCACCATCTCCAACTTACGTGCTGGAGCTGCAGTATCAAACACTTCGTTGATGATGTTTTTGCTAAGCTTTTCATTCAGCAGTTTCAGCTCTTTATCAATATCTACCGAACTTTCGCCCCGCACGCCCGCTTGTTGATAAAACACCCCGACATTTTGCCCCCGCACGTGTCTAAGCCAGTAATAACGTACCTGTTTTGCACCAACTTCATGGCTGTACATTTTTGCAGTGAGCTTGGTTAAACGTTGTGCGGTGGCAAGGTTATCCTGCTCGCTGACCCAGATTTCAGTTTGGGTGAAATCATCTACCCACGCCCACGAGATAGTGATATTACCTAACCCGCCGAGCACCACCACATCACGGGGTACAGGCGGTCGATTTATGGTGAAACTTTGCGATTTTTCACTCACCATTTGACCGCTTGCATTTTTGGCAAGCACGACAACCGTATAATCACCATCAGGCAAATTATCTGTAGAAAATTCGGTACTGCTGATGCCTTTATGGTAGGCATACAAATTGCCCGCTTTCAGGATCTTAATATCATAAGTGAGCGTACCCACCCCAGCCGTAGACGACCAATTAAGCTTTAAGCCGTTTGGGGTCGCCTCCGCATTGAGGCTTTCCAAAGTTGGCGTTTTTATCACACTGGTGTTGCGAGGCTCAAAACTCGCTCCGTTGTCGACAATCGCCTCTTTTTGCGGTTCGTGTTGCAGGGCGAAAATGGTGTAAGTCCCCTCTTCGTTTTCCGTTACTGTCATACAACGATAAAGTTGAGAAGCAACTGTCTGCGTTAGAAGCGACCACACCCCTTGTAAGCTCAATCCAACAGGATCGGACTCTAACGTCACCTGCTTGCCAGAAACGGCGGTGATGCGTATTTTCTGATGTTTCGCCTGTGCGTTGATATAACTTAAAAAATGATTCGCACTGAATTGAATTTCACGGTCAAGCGTAAGGGTTCGACCGTGAATTGCTTGTACTCGTCCGCCAATATTCGTGCCTGCAAAATGGTTGTCGCTCACACGGATAATATCGCCAGGGATATTCATCAAGCCTTCACTGCCCACCGTGAAAGTAATCGTTTCGGTTTCAAGGCGTTCAGTTTCTAAAATCCATTTACCTGTGCGGAACGCTTGCCCACGTGAAGTACAGCCGAAAGCGGTCACTTTTTTGAGGTTTAAACCGAATTTACGAATCTGCTCATCATCAGAAATATACTCAATCGTGCTCTCGTAGTGGTTCTCGGCATCTTTGTATTCGACTTGAATCGCATTATGGCGTGCTTTCATTGCCGAATATTGGCGTGAAAATTGCCCTCCTACCACATTGGCATTGGTGTAAGTCCAAACAGGATCGGATGGTCTATCCATAATAAAGGTCAGCTCTGTGCCATTCCATACGGGTATCGCACGGAAAATTGAGCATAAATCAGAGAGCACATCATAAGCACTACGTTGTTCAGTGAGCCATAAATTACACGTAAAGCGAGGCTCTTGCCCCCCAAAACCATCAGGAATCATCTGGTCACAATACTGGGCGATTTGATAAAGTGCCCATTTATCCACGCTAAACTCACCCAAGCGGTCGCCTAAGCCGTAACGTTTGTGGGTAACAATATCCATCAAAATCCACGCAGGATTATTGGTGTAGGCGACTTTAAACGTGCCATCCCATAACCCCGTATAAGTGCGTGTTTCAGGGTCGTAATTGCTCGGCACTCGTACTTTGATGCCGTAGATTTCATAGGTGCGACCAGGAATATTGTTGAAATACTCCGAGTCGAATTTCACGCCCATATAAGCAGTGTTCGGGTAGCGGAATTGGGCATCAATGATTTCGGTATAGCTCGCCCACATCGTTTTGTTCGCCAAGCGGTTTGAGGTAGAATCGGCAGTAATACGTTCCACTTTGATGGTAAAAGGCACGCGTGGCAAGTTTTCCACGATAATGGCGCGTGAATAAGACGAGTTATATTTGCCTTTAATGGTAAACGGAATTTGTTGTGTACCTACCGTGATTTTAAACTCTACTGTCGCGGAGTGAGTATCGCCTTGGTCGTTCTGCTCAAACAACGCTTGCACGCCCAAGGTTAAGCGAAGGCGATTCACATTAGCATCGGTGACCGTGCGGGTTAAAGCGGTACGTTTGGTGATTTCGGTTGCAACAGAAATTTCTTTTTCGACCGCTTGAAAGCCTTGCATGACCTCTTGGGTTTGTGTCCCTTCACGCCCTTCAATTTCCACATTTTTGAAATAGTACGAACCGTCTTTGGCTTCAATCGGGGTTTTATCTAAATAGACCGATTGAAGCCCTTCTACTAAACCTTCAATTTCCCCTTCTGAAAGCACTTCCACAATTTTAATACGTTGTTTACTGCGTCCACTCTCTTTTGCCTCAACGGGCGTATGTGCTTTTTTCTTTTTCCTGAATAGTCCCATAATTTGCCTGCTTACCTATTCCACCACATCAAAGGTCTCAATCCCTTGCGAGATAATCAACGATCCCACCAAAATTCGCCCGTAAGCCAGTGGCATGGCTTGCCCTTGTGCGACCCGATTTTGTAGCCCGCTGAATGCCGTCGAAGATTTTTTCTCTTGCTCGTTGAAACTCCCCATACTCGGCGTTTTAGTCAGCATTTGTGCCACCCCACCTAGCAACATAGATGCCCCCATTCCACCTAACATCATTGCCGTTTGTGAAGCGATAATACCCCCCACAGGACCGAGTAACACAGCCGCCCCAATCAAAGCAATACCCGCAATCACGCCAAATACGCCACCACGCTTCGCTCCTTTTAACACTGGAGTAAAATGCACCATCATTCCCGCTCTCAAGCGGTAATGCAAGCCTTTTTCCAAGTATCGATTATCTAAATATTGCGAACCAATACGGACTTTATACATCCCTTGTTGCATCATATGACGCAGTCCTTTTAGTTGGCTCATCAAGGCTTTTAACGCCTCTGCCACCGTTTGGCAATCTAGCTGAAAATCCGTGCCAAAACGCTTGAGTGAGCCGTAGAATTTAATCTTGATCATAGTGATGTCCTAAAGTAGAAAGCGGAATGGAAAAATCCAACTGCTCGGCATTGTGGTGTCGCCAAATCGAGTGCGTATGTTTGAGCCAGTAGCCATCGTATAAATCTCGCTTGCTAAGTCGTTTGGGACTATGATGCAACACCATCTGACTGCCTAAGTAAATGCCCGCGTGATTCGGCACGTTCGCCCCTACCTGCATCAAAATCACATCGCCAATTTGCAAAGTTTCCTGAGCATCTAACCGCTTGAATCCCTGCCCTTCGAGATTATCTAAGTAAAGATTTTGCCCGTTGTGCCACCACTCATCGGGGCGATTGAACTCATCCATATCCAAACCTGCTAAAAAGTAGAAATCTTTAAACAACGTGTAGCAATCCGTTTTGCCGTGCTCAAAGGTTCTGCTAACAAGCGGGGCAATTTTCGGGAAACGTTGCAATTTGCCGTCACAGACTAACAGCCAATCGCAATCGGTGTGAGCGAACACCTGACGGTCGGCAAGCGATAACACAGGTTCACCGTTCGGGTGTGAATGGACAATCGCCTCAATCCACCCCAATTTTTCCGCCTCGATTTGTTCTTCGGGGGTAATCTCAAAGAAATTGAGCGGATCGGTTGCCACGTTTTGGCAAGGGTAATAAAACCGTTCGCCCGCCATATGGTCTCGCAAAATAAAACCGCAACATTCGTGCGGTTCTGTGGATTTGGCGTAGTCAATAATTTGTTGTTCAATAGATTCTTTCATTTTACTTTCCCATTTTGGGAAATTATGTTATAATTTCACCAGATAAAGAGAGGATAACAAGATGCTTGTTGTGGGAATTGATAAACTCGTTGCTTTTAGCCAAAAACACGCCAATGCCGAAAAGGCATTGAAAACGTGGCTTAAAAGTGTGGAATTGTCTCAATGGAAAACACCGCAAGATATTAAAAATAGCTATCGCAGTGCGGATTTTCTTGCCGACAATCGAGTTATTTTCAACATTAAAGGCAATCATTATCGCCTTGTCGTTAAGGTGCGCTATGTCAATGGCATTGTCAAAATCGAATGGATTGGCACGCACGCAGAATATGACAAGCAACAATTTTAAGGAGGCGTTATGACACAAATTCGCTTAATTACCAACGAAGACGATTATCAACAAGCCCTTACCCGCTTAGATACGCTAATGGATTTAGACCCACCTGAAGAAAGCGAAGCGGCACTAGAGCTTGAAGCCTTGGCGTTGTTGATTCAATCCTACGAAAAAAAATATTATGCATTCCCAACCGATGATGTGAGTGTGCTGGATATGATCCAGTTCAGAATGGAACAAAACAACTTAACCACCAAAGATATGACGGCTTATTTAGGCTCGCCTTCTAAAGTCTCTGAGGTGTTAAGTGGCAAGCGCCCATTAAGCCTGACGATGATCAAGAAACTTTATCACGGCTTAGGTATCCCAGCACAGTTGTTGTTAGCCTAATTTATTCACCCCAATAAACCCACCATAATTGAGAGTGTTATGACGTAGCTGACACCCCCGCAAACACCCTGAGCATTTGTCTTTTTTCGGGTCGGTGGTCGGTTGGTCTTTTTCGTCCGCCACAGGGCTGCCCGTATAACCGCATTCGGTTGAGCGATACACCCATGGGCACGTGACTAAAATCGTTCGCTTGTTAATCAAGGCATTATCGGTTTCGGTCGGCAACGCCAGCGTAAAGGTCGCCATATCTTGCGTGAGCGTGGTTAATTGCTCAATCAGGTAATAACTGACTCGCTCTTGCTGTGGATCGGCATTGCGATTACCCGCTTTAAAGTTCGCTGCATCTAAAAACTGGGCGTACACTTGCCGTCTGCGTACAATCGCACCTAAGCATTGCTCGAAGTTGTTCGAGAGTGCGGTCACAAAGCCATCAAAATTGATGACCGTGAGCGTGGGTCGATTGCTCGCTCCCTGCCCCGACATTTCAAAGCCTTCTGCCTTGACCCCAAAGGGCGTATAGCGGTTGCCTTGCCAAATAATCGGCTGAGTGAGTTCATTCGTGCCCGCATAAAAACGGAACAGCTCACCACGATTGCCGTCTTTGCCCGTAAGCTGTCGCATATCGACCTCGAACAAGTCAAGCAACGCCGTTTGTTCCAGTTTTGCCAGTTCGAGCTGGAATTTTGGGGTGATGTTTGCAGTCATGAAACGACCTCCTCAAACTCGCCAGTCAGTTGCCAATAGCTTTGTTGGTAGGTAATTTGATGCTCTTTACATTTATATTTCCCCTGTTGACCAAAAGGAGGCGTCCAGAGAAAAGCTTGATAGCCACCGTGTCTTGTGAGGAAATCATCAATCTGCCGAATACGAGCAGGATTACCACTAAAAGTCAGATTAAAGGTCGCTCGATTATGGTTCAACCCTTGCGGGCGAGATTGAGTATAGCCATCGCCAAAATCAACTTCACTCAATTTCGGGCTTTGCTTTTTGCTCGCTTGATAATCAGGACTAAAATTTAAGGTTTCCATCAATGCTCCATTTGCGTATTGAGATAAATTAAATCCAATTGTTTAATCACATCAATTTCCCAACTGTCGAGCTTCATTTTATAGAGCCTGCCCCACGCCTCTATTTCCGTAAAAGTAAGCGGGTTCAAGCTCATTCCGCACTGCCTTGCCGTGGAAAGTTGTTGGAAATAACCCAATAAATAAGCCACCGCATCATTCGGTGGCTCATTTTCAAGCTCGACGGGCATTTCGCCTGTCTGTTCATACAGCGAGAGTAAATGTGCCCGCAAGGTCGCTTTACTCTCTTTGGGGTGTTTATCCAGCTCAAACTCTTTTCGGGCGTAACGCAGCAAATCGTCAATTAAGCCGTCAAGAACTTTCCCAAATCGTTGGAATGTTCCAGAATTTGGTCAATCATCCAATCACATTCACCCAATACCATACGGGCATTTTCTTCGCTAAAGGCAAGCGGTTTACCTTCCCACTCTAAACCGTCCCAATTCTCTAAGCGGCTTAAGGCAAGCTCTAAGGTTTCTGTGCGTAATTCATCTAAGCCTTTTAATTGAGGCTTGCGACTTTTGGCATTTTCAATTTCACGCAATTGCTCTTTTTTCAGTTTTTTCTGCAAGTAAGCAAATGCCTTGTCTGATTTTGCCGACACCACACTGATTTTTACCCCCAATTCATCACTCGTTTCAGGATGAAGCAAGTTAAAGGTAAAGGTTTCTGCTAAAGCTGATTTTGATAAGTTTTTTAAGTCCATAAAATTTCCTTATGTTGCAAAAAAAACGGTCAATATTGACCGCTTGTAAAGGTATTAAGCCAACGTATCTTGCACAATCATTGTCGTTGCAGTTTTTAAACGGTCATCAATCGTGCTGGCTGCATCCCACACCCCTGGGAACGCATCAAAATTAAGGGTTTGCATTAAGTTTTTCGCCCCGTCATCGATTTCAGAGGACGTTACCTTAATTGCTGGTAAGATGATTGCCATATAATCACTGTCGTTGCTTGTTTCGGCATCCATACGTAATGCCAAAGAAAGGTTAGTGCCAAGGCGTACCGCATCAATCATGGCTTTATTTTGCAGATACATCGTAAACGAACCACTGACGGCAACGGTACCAATAAAGACATCTGGAGCGTAAGTGGCACCGAGTACAGCTTCGCTTGAAGCGTTCAAGTCAATATCAAGCTTAAATGAAGTCACCAACGCTATTTGTTGCTTATTGACTTGCAATGACCCCTTCACGCCCGCTAGTTTGCCCGATTGTGCAATATCAGGCGGATTGGTAAAGTATTGGGCAGTTTGCTCTTCCCCACGTTGCCCTAAAAACGTGACCGTAACAGAGGCAATGCCATTCGGCTCCACTTCCAGTGATAATTTTGATACACGGCAACCGAGATATTGACGGGATAAGCCAATATCTTTAAACCAGTCTTCAATCGTGAAGCTGTCGGTGGTGTGTGCCGTTTGTGGTACAACTAAAATCTTGCCGTTTTTCTCACCTTGCCCGTTTGCGGTTTTCTTGATAATCGGCGGTTTCGCTTCAGCACCAAAAGCCCCCCGTAAAGCCGCGGCAAATGCCCACGCCCATTGCCCTGCGGCAAGTTCACCTTTTACATCGCCTTCCACTTTTTCAAACCCGACAATCGAAGCCGCACGTTGCATATCTGTACGAATTTCTTCAGACTGGAATGCATCAAAATTCACATTCAGTGAAGTTTCAATACGAGGCAATAATTTCGCCGTGTTTTTGGCAGGTTTTGTGCCGAAGGTGGTTTCTTTAGACAGTGCCACCGAACGCTGTGTCCCTTGTGAGTTTGCCATCGTTGTCCTCCAATTGATAAGCAGTAAAAGGAATCGTTATCGGCAACGCAAGGCTATTGCCTGATAAAAAAAGCCCACCGATTTGCGGTGGGTGATGAATAATCAGCTGAATGTGGGATTCAACCACACTTAAGCCGTAGAAATGTTGGCGTAGCTGACTCGCTCTCTGCTCAATCGCTTTTGTGCCTTGCCCGTTGTCAAAAAATAAAGTGAGCTGTAAAAAGCCCGTTTCTGTCGCAAGCGGTTTATCGGAAATCGTACTGGTCTTTGCTGTATTGACCGTTAAATAGACCGCTTGATAAGGCAGTTTAGGCTCTATTTTCATCCCTTCCCAAGCGGTCGGAAAAGCATCCAATTTTGCTAAATGACTTTCTAAAATGCGTCGAATTTGCGGTTTCATTGCCTACCTCATAGATGTGAATGTTGAGCATAATACGCATTGATTTCATCCACGGAAATGCGAATCATCCCTTGAGGGGCTTGGCTCGAATAGCCTTGCATCGTCACTTTGCCAGTTTTCGATGGCGTTGGATATAAGCCATATTCCAACATCGGTGCATAAGGTTTGTCCGTCGCAATCACTATCGTATCGGACAACCGAGCCTGAGCAATGGCGATTTGACTGCCATCGTAATTGCTCGGTACAGCATTCAAGGCAACCGTCCACGAACGTCGCAACGCGCCACTATCAACAGGGGTTTTCTTCTGTACCTTGTTGAGGGTATCTAACGCAATTTTGCGAAAGCCTTGTGTTTGAGCCAATAATGCGGAATCCACAAAGCCATCAATGGTGGCACTAAATCTACCCATAACGTCTTCCTTGTGCTTGATAATAAATCGCTTGTTGTGCAGGACGAATCGGCTGCACCCGAATCACTTGCCACTTTTCGCCATTGACCGACACAATGTCGTTCACATCCGCTTTTTCAGTGAGTAACATCAACACATCACCCACTTGAACATCGGCATGAGTGGTCTGACGGCTAAAATCGTAGGCAAGCGTATCAAATAAACAGGATGCCGATACACGGCGTTTTGATTGGCTGACCTCGCCCGTTTCGGGGTTATATTTGCCCGTTTTCACTTGTGAAATCACACAAGGGCTGCCAAACTGGCGAATAAGCTTGGTCGAGACCTGCTGTAGGTTTTGATAAAGTTGCATTAGCCACGCTCCAATTTCACCACGCCAAAGCTACTGCGATCTAACCAAGCAACTAACAGTTGTCGCACATAATCAAAGCGGTTACTGCTATCGGCAATCGTTGAACGGTGATCATAATTGACCGATAAACTGCCGACTTTGACACTGGTCATCTTCTGCTCTGCGTTTTGGTTGAGATTTTCTTGTAATGCCAGTTCACACACGGCATAGATAATTGCGGTAGGGATTTTTAACGATTCAAATCCTTTACGCGGAAATTGGCGTAGCTGCATTGGGTCGGCTTTTTCGCCCATAAAGCGGTAATTCACATCTAAGAAATCTGACGCACTCACCAAGCGGCGAGCCTTTTCCTCTTCGTCTAACGCGGCCCACGCCTCTTTGCTCATTCGCAAATTGTGATACGCATTGGCTTCTTCTACGGAAAGATAAGCGGTCATTTTTGCTCCTTAACTTACCACCATTTGATCGCGGCAATTAAATTCGCCATCGCAAAGGTAAAAGCAATCAATAAAACAGCCCAAACAAGGACTTTAATTTGCGTATGTTCTAAATACATTTTCAGCATTTTACGCACCTCTTTAATTAAGATATAATTCACGGGTTGTTCCTTCTTGTGTTGGAAGTTGGAATGAAAGAAGCCCCGTGTAATTCTCCGTTACACGGGGTTTCGCTTTTTATTACCGTTACTTGGTTTTCACCAACACACCTGCAGTATCTTTCAATGAGGTAGCCGTTTTACGCCAGTTGGCTGAAGCCCCTAATTTAGTATCATCAGGCGATTTACCGCCTGCAGTCATATCCCACTCATAACCGAGAATACCTAAGTTATAAGTCCATTCTGCTTGATAAACCGCTGCGATATTTTCACCGCCTAATTTTGGCTGCATTTCGCTGTTGAAGTCATTGTTACCACTCACCATCACCGCATTTTCTTGTAAACCTAGCGTGTTATAAGCCGCACCAGTGCTATCCACTAATGCAGGGCTGTCTGTAACCACAAACAAGCGACCAAACGGATCACGCATCACACTCACGTTATCGTAAGTAAACAAACGTTCTGCGTTGGTTAAGGCGTTGTCGTACAAGGTGTGTAAGGTGGTGGAATGCACAATCCACGCTTTTAATGCACTAGAGCGGTCGCCAAATAATGCCGCTGCTTTGTTAAGTGTGCGGAAATTCGGGGCATTTTTCTTATCGTCTAACACGACTGCTGTTTGCCCGCCAATCGCAGCAACCGCCCCTAAAATTGCGGTGTTTAACATATCCGCTAAACGGGCTTTTGCTAATTGCTGACCGATTTCTACCGCCGCAAGCTCAGGGTTTTGTAATACCCAACGATATTGTTGCGGTTCATACTCAATCGGGTGCGTGCCTGCAGCCACTTTTACTGCGACATTGAGTAATTGCTCTAGGCGTTTTGCTTGCACCGTACCACTACCATACGCATTACGACGACGCACTAAGCCTTGAATCGCTTTAAAGCTCGCACGAATGTCAAAATCACCTTGTGTTGGGGCGTTTTGCAAGGTAATCACGCCACCTGAGGCTTGATTGAATTTTTCAATATCTTGATCGACGGTTTCAGTTAACGCTAAATGCGTTTGTTTGTTGAAGACTTGTAAGTCAAAAGCCATAATAAGCTCCTATGTTATGGTGCGATTGCACCGTAAATAAAAAAGGTGCAATCTCTTGCACCCGATTATGAATGTTGTTGCATATACGCAATTTTTTCTGCATCAGTTTTGCATTCGGCAAGGGATTCCGGGGCATTACCACCGCCTGTTCCTGTGCCTGCACCTGAACCTGATGTACCTGATGGTTTTAAAATCGCATCTTTATTTGGATACGCCCCGACTAACGCCTCTAATGCTTCCTCAAAATCGGCTTTTTCACCTGGGCGTGAACGGCTGTAAATTTCATTGCCATCGGCGAACTTCGCCACCACTTTACCTTCATCTGAAATACTGAAATGCTTACCGAAGAAGGCTTGTACCACATCAGAAGGTAAATTTAAATGTTCTGCCGCATATTTAGAGCGAGCAAACGAACCACCAATGAGTTCTGCGTGCAATTGCGATTGCAGTTTTTCAGCGTGAGATTTGGATTCTGCCAGTTGTTCATCAAAGGTTTTACGCATTTCTGCTTTCACCTTTTCCACTTCGCCCGCATCAATCAGCTTTTTATCATCGAGATTTTTCACGGTTTCCAAGGCTTTGATAGCGGCTTTCGGATCGTCAATCCCTTCAAAGGCTTTCAATTTGGCTTCCACCGCCTCTTTTGCTTCACGATGTTGTTTGGCTTCACCGTTTAATTCTGCGATTTTGACGGTTGCCTTGTTCGCATCAAAGGGAATTTCCTTTCCGTCTGCGTGAACATACACAGGCATTCCGTCTTTCACCACCACATTGTTGTTTTCATCAAGTTTAAGTTTCATTGTCATCATGGATTTCCTTCCAGTTTAGTGAGAGTTGCCTTTTCCAAGGCGTAAAAAAACCGCCTGTAACTTTCGCTACAAGCGGTTGATAATGTTTGTTAGGTTAAGATAATAAAAATGCCATGGCTGCTAAATATTTTTCTTTACGGAGAATATCTTCTTCTTTGATTCTAGGTAATCGAGAAAGATCAGCATTATGCTGTAAGTCTGCTAATTTGACTGAACGTGCTAAAGCATTTTGCTTAACTCTAATTAAATAATCTTGGTAGTTTTCACCTTTACGTTTTGATATAGCCAAGATGGCATTTGCGATCACATTACCAAATTGTTCTTGAATTTCATCAATGCTAATTGCCGTGTCTTCCACGCTATCGTGCAACCAAGCAACAGCACGCATTTCATCTGTTGAATTGTCTAAATGCTCTACAACAAATTCCAAATGCTCTATATATGGCTTACCAGCTTTATCTTTCTGACCGTAATGCAAATATCTTGCCAATACTTCAGCTTTTTCTGCCCACATTAATGCACCTTGATAAATTGAATGGCTTCTTTTTCACTAATTTCACGATAAGCATCAAAATCGCTAACTAAGATTTTATCCGCCCAAAACGAACCAAACTTTTTATCCCAATCTTCTTTATGAGGTTCATAGGTAGCAAATGAAAGTAAATTATTACCCATACCACGAATCAATTTTTGCTGATTGTCATCTAACTGAGCTAAGTAGTATTGATACATTATTTTACTCCTTTGATTTTTTGAATATCTTTTGGCATAACTAATTTAGCACTTAATTTCTGCATTTCAATATACAATTTTTCTTTTTCTTCTTGCTCGGTATTTGGGTCGCGAAAACGTTCATAAAGCTGATGTAATTCACCATTTTTTAACGCGAAACTTTCACTTGTATGATATTGCATCTCGAAAATTACATTATCTTTCTTTACAAGAGTCGTGATGAATGTATTAATCCCCTTATAAACAGCGCCGTCCCTCCAAGTATTTTTAACAATAATTGTTTTATACCCTTGTTTTTCTAAAGCGGATTGCATTTCCCTATATTGTGTTACAAAATTTTCAGGCGAGAATATTGCTGTATAGCGAATAACATCTTTAATGTTATCTATTGCTTGTTGCTCAGAAATCCCTGCTGTCATTTCCGTTTCTATTTTACGCTTCAACGAATCCATTGATTTTAAGCGATATTCGAGTCCAGCGACCTCACCATCTACAGAAGCGATAATAGTTGTCACAGCTTTTGTGATTTTAGGTTCTATTTCAACCGCTTGCTGATATTTTTTTATTACATCCATAGGATTATATTCTTGCGCTAAGTTAGGTTTAGAGTATAGCTCTTTCAACGTCATCGGTCTACCACTCTGATCTAACATATCCGAGAAAGTAATTACACCACGTTGCCATAAATCGGCTTTACCTTTACCCAGATCTGCTCTTTCTCTTCAGCTGTTTTACTGTTGAGCCAACTCTCATAGTTAACCCGCTCATCCACCTGCCCATTCATTGAGGCACGGGTGCTGGTGGGCATTTCTTGCATTCCTTGCACGCCTAATTCTTCCCAACTTTTCGTCACAAGCTGAAGAATACTGCGACAACGAGGGTGCAACGGTGGGCGTTTGTAGGGAATGTTATGCCCGATTGGCTTTTTGTCTAAATCCCATCGCTTGCCATCACGCACTTGGCAAACGGTAGAAGTCCGCATATCAAGGGTGGAGAGATGCTCTTCGCCCTGCAGAATATCAAGATTGGCATCACGCAAAGCTTCGTGAGCCGTATCAGCCACTTTTGCCACAGCAGTAATGACTAAAGTATCTGCTGTGCGACGGCTAACACTCATTAACTCTCGCACTTCAGTGGCAAGTTGTCCGTTTTGTTTGCCTTCGGCAACACCAGTGCGAATAATGCCCTCAAATTTAAAGGCTAAATCGGCACGCTGTTTATTCCACCAAGCAGAAAGCGGCTGTCCTTCAATCACAGCAACGTTTTTCATCGCTTTAATCCGTTCTTTTGGCACATCATTAAACAAATCAAAGCCGATTTCATCGTTATAAAGCTGGCTGATTTTGGCTGCTTCAAGCGATAAAAAACCGCTTAACTCGTCTTGCGTGTAAGCGGTCGTTTCTTGATACGTTTTTGCAATTTCCGTTTTCAGCTCGGTGAGCAGTTTATCCAGTTTTTTCGCGGGCAAGGCTTCGACACCAATAGCACTGATGCGGTTAATCAGCAATTTTTGCAGTGCATTTAACCGCTTGTACACCTGTTGTCGCAAGTGGGCATCATAGCGAAAATGCAAGATTTTGCGGTCAGTTAAAGCGTGGGCAATGCGTTGTCTAAGGGTTTGTTTCTGATGTTTCTTCGAGGTCAAAATGCATTCCCTCCAATTGCAGGCGTTATTGCTCTGTCTCCCATTCTAAGCCGTCTGCTAATAAGCCACGGCGTTTGGCTTCGTCAAAGGTGGATTGATTCGAAATCACGCCCGCATTACGCAACTGAATCACGCTTGCCATTGAAGCAGCAAGGTCAAGATCGTTTTCAATATTGCCCGAAATCTGCACGTTACCCACTTGCTCTTTGGCAATGCCAAGCCAATGCCCTGTATATTCCAAGGCTAAATCAATGGCATCTTCAAAACGATTAGCAAGCAATCGCAATTGGGAAATTTCCTTACCCGCTTCATCGCGGGCTTGGCTGTCGGTCATTGCTAAGGCGGTTTTAGTAAGCAACTTCGCCCCTGCAGTTTTCATTTGCTCTTCTAAGTCTTTCAGGCTTTCCACACCTGAAGCAATGGCTTGTCCTGAATGTTCGACAAATTGCATTGAGCTGCCCGTTGGAAGATGAACCGCACTACCACCAATAGCAAGCTGTTTCACTTCATCATTGGAATAAATCGCTAACAACGGCACGCGGGCGATGTTAGTGATGTTGTCCTGATCGGATTGGCTTTGCCAGTGTTTTAATACTGACAAGGTAACTGATTGATTTATAAAGGGTTGATATTGTGAAAGGTCTCTTTTTTCGCTTTATTGCCTGTTAAAATCAGAAAATAATGCCCGTTAAATTCTACTTTGTTCTTGCTGGTAAATCCAGTTTTGAACCTCTTGACTATCCCATCTTACAAATTTACGTGAAAATTTTACTGGTTTGGGGAATTGCCCTTCATCTACTAGCCTTAAAATTAAATCTCTGCTCATTGATAGCATTGTAATCAACTCTGACAATTTCACCCAGTTACTATTAAGCTCTTGCATCGCTTCCCCCTTGTTTTTGATCTGCTGCCCATTGTTGGATTTCTTCCACTTTCCAACGTAACACATAAAAAGTAATTTTAATCGGCTTTGGAAAATCCTCACGTTTTTGTAAACCAGATAACGCCCCACGGCTGCAGTTAAGCATTCGCATTACTTCCTCCGATTTTACCCATACGGGCTTTACTGTTTCATCTACTGTCATTTTTCTGTTTCCTTATTCGCTAAAGTTTTGTTGTATTCTCGCCAGTCGTTTGTTGCTACTGGGCTTACGGGTAAATTGTGCATTTTTATCCCGTCTTTATTTCGGCAATCATTCACGGGGTAACAAGTTACGGCATAGCGGCTTAGAATGTTTTTGCCACCTTGCACCGATTTTTTTATAAAGCCTTTTTGTTCTAGCTCCAACAACGCTTTTCTAAAGGTTGGTTTTGTTAAACCTAATTTACTCAAGGCATCTTCATAACTTAATGTAAGCACACCATTGTTTACACTGTTATAGCCTTTTGCAATCTGTAAGAACACTTTTGTGCTATTGCCTGAGAGTGTCATAAATGCTTTACTGCTGATCATATCGATATACATTGCTACAAATCTCCGTTCACCTTTTCGCCCTTTTACTTTGCTATAGTCTGAATTTCGACTCACATATTCGCCCCCCCCCTAATTTCGATTTTTCTTAGTAAAATTTTTTTACCAACTTGG
>ENA-OWMY01000261-OWMY01000261.1-metagenome-genome-assembly--contig:-NODE-261-length-16125-cov-10.217797_pt1 | contig 16125 bp, 18 predicted proteins | sample MGYA00245358_ERZ651122 | MGnify/ENA primary metagenome ERZ651122 (study PRJEB26857, sample SAMEA4031752) | metagenome | biome: human; feature: oral; material: saliva | place: Philippines | collected 2014...
CAGTACGAAATTCCCATAAACCGCGACCAGCTTCAACACCTGCTTTCACGAAATGGCCTGCTTCTGGTTTAGTTACACGACTAGCTTTTTTAGTACCAGTAGTAACTTGAATTGCAGAATAGCCATCGTTTTCAAGGGTTTTAACTTGAGTAACACGGTTGGCTTCGATTTCGATAACGGTAACTGGAATAGACACGCCGTCTTCAGTGAAAACGCGGGTCATACCAACTTTACGACCGATTAAACCAATCATTGTAATAACCTCTTAAAATTCCCAATTAACCTAGACTAATCTGAACATCAACGCCAGCAGCTAGATCTAAACGCATTAATGCATCAACAGTTTTTTCTGTTGGTTCAACAATATCAACTAAACGTTTGTGAGTACGGATTTCATATTGGTCACGCGCATCTTTGTTAACGTGTGGAGAAATCAATACCGTGAAACGTTCTTTACGAGTTGGTAAAGGAATTGGACCACGAACTTGTGCACCAGTACGTTTAGCTGTTTCTACGATCTCCGCTGTTGATTGATCAATTAAACGATGATCAAACGCCTTTAAGCGGATACGGATTCTTTGGTTCTGCATTAGACCAGAGCTCCATTAAAATTTAGCTAATAAAAAACCAAACTACCACTTATCTAAAAGAACAAGGGAGCTCAGTTACACCTATTATAGTTCCAAGATTAGGAACATTATTATGCTGCCAAATTGGCAACACCATTTGATAAATGATTACATCAAACGACTTAACTCGTCTGTCTTCTCGCAAAGATACACGAGAAAAGTGGTTGTATGGTACAGGTAAAATTTGATTTTGGCAACTCTTTTTTCTGCAAATTTGCTAATTTTCTGAACCGCTTTTTAGGCAAAAATTTTTAGCATTTCTTATCATAAACTAGACTATTTTAAAACACCTCAAATTTCTATGTTGTTTTAAAATATTTTTCTCAAATTTTCGAGCGAGTTCACATTTTTGAAAAAATGTAGTTGAAACAATCACACATTCTCAGGTATTTATTAAAAAAATTTTTCATTTCACAAAATTATTGATATTTTAGGAGAAAATATGCTTCCAATTCACGCTGTAGAACAACCAATCTCTGCACTTTTTGAGCCTATTACAGGAAAAATTAAGCTAAAAACCCATTTTTCTTATTATGGTATTCATACAAATGGTTTTATGATTGCACTATATAAAAATAACACTATTTTTATTCGAGCATCTCGCCAATCGAAAACAGAGATTCAACAGCTAGAAGGAACATATGTATTACAAGATCCTGAAGTAGGTCTTAACACAAAAAACTTTTTCGCTATTCCCTACCATAGAGCCCTGAATGAAAGTCGTTTTTCACATTGGGTAAGAAGTATTTTGGAAGAATTATCTGAACAATATAAACAAGAACGAGAGAAACGAAAAACCCAAATTCGATCTTTAACAAATATGAACTTCAAAATGGAGAGAATTTTAAAGAAAATAAATATCAACAATGTAGAACAATTCCAACAAAATGGCTATATCAATACTTTTGTCAAATTAGTTAAACAAGGCTCTGACGGCTCAGATTTAATGTTATTCAAATTACATGGAGCCATTCATCAAAAATCTATTTATCATATTACGCCTGAAGAAAGAATAGAATTACTTAGAGAAGCAAACAAAGCAATGTATGATGCAGGACTTCGCCATAAATTTTATATTCCTAACGAAGAATAAATAGGCATGCTAATTTATTTGGGAGTTGTACTAGATAACTAGACCAAACTCCCCTTAACTCATTGGTTTATTCTAACCTAAATAGGATTTTTAGTCATTAGCTAGAACATTCCCCAAAATTATTGTAAAAACGTTAGTTAAAAGTTCAAAAAATAAATCTTATCTTCGTTTACATGCTTGTTTAAAAGACATGAAGATTTTTTAAAAGAACAGAGTGATAAAGCGAATGAGAATGGATATTTCCCTTATAAGCACAGTAACGTAAGAGGAGCTTATGCAAGTTTGAAATATGATATGAATTATTTACCTTTGAAAAGCATACTGAAATAAATATCGAAAATACGGCAAATAGGATAGAAGGATTTTTTAAATAAAAAGAGTTGCTAATATTTCGAAAAATAAATATTAACAACTGTTTTGTCCACATGGCATAGTTTTTGACGGATTAGTAGCTATTTTGTCTACTATGCCATTTTATTGAGGTAAATAACATTGGGCATGTTTTCTATGCCCAAACATACTTAAAGTAATACATTAGACAATGCTAAGCCAAATACTAAGCAGAATGCCATACTTAATAAGCCTGGAAGCATAAAGCTATGATTGAAAATGTATTTACCGATTTTGGTTGTACCTGTGGTATCAAAGTCAATTGATGCAATAATCGGACCATAGTTAGGCACGAAGAAGTAACCATTTACTGCTACAAATACCCCAATTAAAACTGGTGCCGGGATGCCTAATGCGATACCAAGTGGGAATAAGGTTGCTACTGTCGCGCCTTGACTGTTGACTAATACGGAAAGTACGAAAAGTGCGAAAGCAAATGCCCACGGTGCAGTTTCTACTAAACCTTTCACTAAATCTTTTACTTCATCTATATGAGCTTGCATTAAGGTGTCACCCAACCACGCAATACCGAAGATCGCAATCACCGCACGCATACCTGCATGGAAAACGGAGCCTTTAGTAATTTCGGTACTATCTGGTTTACAAGTGAAGATAATTAATGCACCAATTGAAAGCATAATGATTTCGATAGTGTGTGCCATTCCCATTGGTTTGCCATCAAAAACTGGACGGAGTGAAGGCATAGCCCCCATTAACACGACAAGCAATGCACCGAATAAGAAGAGTGAAACAGAGATTTTTGCCGTTTTGCTCACTTCTATTTCCGTAGAACTTGCGGTTGAGTTAAAGGTATCTGCATATTTTGGATCTTTCAAACGGCGTTGATATTCTGGATCATCTTTGAGCTCTTTGCCCATTTTGTTCACAAATACACACGCCAATAAAATACCTGCAAGAGTAGATGGAATCGTTACCATCAACACATCACCTAAGTGAATGCCTTGTGGCTCAAGGAATGCAACAACCGCAACAACAGCTGCTGCAATTGGGCTTGCGACAATAGCAAATTGAGAAGCAATTACCGCCATTGAAAGAGGGCGTTCTGGGCGAATGCCACTATGACGACTTACTTCAGCAATCACAGGAAGAACCGAATATGCAACATGTCCCGTTCCAGCCAATACGGTAAACGTCCACGTAACCAGCGGTGCGATAAATGTAATATGTTTCGGATTACGTCGTAAAATGTTGGTTGCGATTTTGATCATATAATCCAAACCGCCTGCAGCTTGCATTGCAGCCGCAGCAGAAACTACCGCCATAATCATAAACATTACATCAATCGGCAAACCAGCTGGTTTTAAGCCAAAACCGAAGGAAAGAATGGCAAGCCCCAAGCCACCAAACACACCCAAACCAATCCCGCCCACGCGTGCACCGACTAAGATACAGAGCAACACAATGGCGAATTGCACAAGAAACATTGTAGACATTTGAACAACTCCGTTGTAATTTAGAGAAAAACCCTCATAATTTGAGGTTATAACTGATTAAAAATCACCGCTAACTATATCATAAACAAATCTAATCTCTACTATTAGATTTAATTAAAATCAAAAAATAGGAAAAAATATGCAGTTTTCAAAAATGCACGGTTTGGGTAACGACTTTATGGTGATCGATAGCGTCACGCAAAACGTGTTTCTAACCCCCGATATCATCCGCCAACTTTCCGACCGTCATCGTGGCATCGGCTTCGACCAACTTCTATTAGTTGAACCCCCTTACGACCCTGAACTGGACTTTCACTACCGCATTTTTAACGCCGATGGCAGCGAAGTGTCGCAATGCGGCAACGGTGCACGCTGTTTTGCCCGTTTCGTGACATTAAAAGGCTTAACTAACAAGCCTAATATTCACGTGAGCACCGCTAAAGGCAAAATGGTCTTAAGCCTCAAAGATGATGGCAAAGTGCGTGTAAATATGGGTGAACCGATTTGGGAACCCGCACAAGTACCGTTTACTGCCAACAAATTCGAGAAAAACTACATTCTCCGCACCGATCTACAAACCGTGCTCTGTGGCGTTGTGTCTATGGGCAACCCACACTGTGTATTACAAGTTGAAAACATCGAAACTGCCCCAGTGTTACAACTTGGTCCATTGCTTGAAAACCACGAACGCTTCCCAGAACGAGCTAACATTGGCTTCATGCAAGTGCTCAATCGCAATCATATCAAACTCCGTGTTTTCGAACGTGGTGCGGGCGAAACGCAAGCCTGTGGCAGCGGTGCGTGCGGTGCAGTTGCCGTCGGCATTATGCAAGGCGTATTAAACAGCAAAGTACAGGTAGATTTACCTGGTGGCTCACTTTGGATTGAATGGGACGGTGTTGGTCACCCGCTTTATATGACAGGCGATGCAACACATATTTATGATGGGTTTATCAAACTCTAATTAAGGAAATTCTATGTTTAAAAAATCGTTTATTTTCTCATTACCATTCATAGTAACCGCTTGCTCTTCCAACAATCAACCAGAAGAGGCATTTCCAGGTCAATTTGCGGATGCAGATTATGTCCTCTCTGACCAAGATGCACAAAAATGGGTGGCAGAAAGCGAACAGGCTCGTCAATGTATTTATCCAAATTTGACCCGTATTCAACAAAATCATTTTTCAAAAGAAGATAGCTATATCCATGCCCAATATGTTTTCTTCTACCCGCTTGAAAAAGTCATTGGCGAAGAATATGTCAAAATTCTACAATCCGATGAAAAATCCATGGGCTATGCACAATATCAATTCAAAAAATTTAAAGATAAGCCCACCGAGCTCCAACCTTTAACAGCCCAGCAATGCGAAACACTGCGAGCACAAGCCCGCGATGATTTAGCTGTTGTCAAAGGGCAATACAAAAGCGGAATGGTGGAAGAAACAAAAACCGCAAGCGACGACAAGAAAAACAGCGATGGCGTTGCCACCAACCAAAATAAATTCTTCTTTGATATTATCAAATGGGGATCGGCGTTATTGCTCTAATCAGCGAACAGCGAATATCACAAGCGGTGAAATTTGTAAAAGACATTGCAAATTTCACCGCTTATTGTTTCAAAAGGGGGCTAAAAATCTTTCTCTACTGACACAAACCACTCACCACTTTTTCTAGAATAAAATTCTGGAATATTGCTATCAATTTTACGGTAGCGATAATTCAGTTTCGGTACAAAACCTTGCCATTGCAAACGGTTATGCCAAACCGACACATTCAAGCTATATTCTTTATCTTGACGTTTTTTGGTTGGAAAATAAAAATTCTCCGCTCGAAAATCTCGCTTCACATAACGTAAGCTAACACGGCTAACAAACTCTTTCAGCTCCCATACCGAACCAATATTCACCCCACGGCGAAGCGAAGATTCCGCTTTATCTTTGCTACGATCAACACTGCCTTCCACACCACTAAAAAGCAACCAATTCGGCTTGGCCTGGTAGCTTAACGAAAATGAAACACCGTTTAAGTAACCATTATGACGGCGAGCCACGCTTTCTTGTGCATAGCGTTTTTGCGTATGCGAAAAAGATCCTGAAATTGCCCAGTAAGCGGTCAATTCTCGGCGGAAATCTGCAACTGCCCCGTAATTTTTGCTATAACGTGGTGAACCGAGCCAGTTCTGTTCAAAAAATGGGGAAAATCCGACCGCTTGCAATGCCGAACGGTATCGATAGCCGAGCGAAGCATACAGCGATTTTTCGCTATAATCTTGGTTGTCCCAATAATGCACGCCACTAAAGCGACCGTTTGCGGTAACAAAATGGTTGCCACCCACATTCAATTCACGGTTCACGCTCACACCATAACGGAAGCCGTGGGCTTTTTGTGGCAGCGACTCCGCATCTTTTTTAAACCGCAAGCCACCTAACACAATATCTTGCTGAGAAGAGGCATTATTTACGTTATCCGTTTGAGTATATTGCAGCTCCATATCAGGCTGCCAACTTTGCCGCTCTGCCATCGCCTGAATATAACGTTCGGTAAGTTGCTGCATTTGTGGTGAAAGTTCGGGCTTAGCACGTTCCAACTCCGCTTTTGCTTGGCGATATTGTTTATTCTCAAACAGCATCACCCCCAAATCAAACCGAGGATAAGCTAACTCTGGCTTCTCGGCTAAAATCTGCTGATAAAGCGAAATTGCCTGTGGGTATTCTTTTTCTGCCCGCAACATCGCCCCCATTGCATAACGATAAAGCGTTTTATCATAATTCGTCTGCTGTTGATAAATTGGTAAGATTTTATTTAATAAATCCCATTGTTGCTTTACTACGCCATAGTTAATCAACTTCTCTAGCTTGGTTTTGGTGCTGTCTGCATCAGAAAGGGCAAACGAAGGGGCAGGCGGATTTTCTGTTTGTGGTTGCGTTTTTATCTGTGGTTCAGTCTGTTTGGGAAAAGTATTGTTCTCAAAGAAAACAGGTTGAGGTGCGTGAAAAGTTTCCGCTTGAACTGCAAGCGGTAGAAAAATAAGAAAGTTTGCGAGTTTTTTCATAGTAAATTTATTCATAAGTAAACTTTGTTTTACAATGCAAGACATTCTATCTATAATAATTTGTACTGCATTGTTAGACAAAGGAAATAATTATGGCAATGACACAAAATGCATCTTTTAGCTTTCGTTTATCAGAAAATTTAAAACAAGAGGCATTTAATGTAATTGAAAATTACGGTTTCACCCCTTCGCAAGTGTTTAATTTATTCTTAACAGAAATTGCGAATACAAAAACGATTCCAGTAAACCTTTCTTATTTGAAACCAAATGCTGAAACATTACGTGCTATGCAAGAAGCTGAAAATGGTGATGTTGATATCATTAGTGAAGCAAATGTCGAAGTCAACATTATGGAAAATCTATTAAAATCAGTGAAATAATAGGTATGGAATCAGTTAAAACATTAAAAGTAACCGCAACTAAAACATTTCAACGAGATATTAAAAAGCTCACAGCTAAGCAACAATTTTCAGTAGAAATGACCGAGGTTTTGTATCTTTTACAAAGAAATCGACCGCTTCCAAGAAAATACTTAGACCACGCACTACAAGGCGAAATGCAAGGTTATCATGACTGCCATATTTTTAACGATCTTGTGCTGATTTACCAAATTATTGATAACGAAGAATTAAAGCTCATTCGTATCGGTTCACATTCAGAAATTTTCTAATCGTTAAATGCCGTTTAAATCCACTTTAAACGGCATTTTCTTGTAGGGGTAAAAAACATCGTTGGAATATCAGGGCGAATGTAATTCGCCCCTACAGATCAGTTATTTTTGAATTTCGCCACGGGTGCCGCCGAAGCCAAATTCGTTATCTTCACCAACAAATTTAAAACGAGCAATACCAGAGACCTCTTCTGCTTCAGGTCCAAAGAAACCAAGTTGATAATATCCATTCTTCATTCTTAGTGAAGAAGAAACAGCTACCCCCTGAATACCTACAACAGCCTTATCATTTAAAGATATCTGTGGTTGGATATCAGCTTCTTTTAACTCAACTCGACCGTATAAAACTTGGCTAGAAACACTTCCCTGACCTTTTTTAGTATCAAAATCGACTTTGTAGATTAATCTACCTGACCCTGTTCCTTCACCAATATAAGTTGCTTTACCTGAATTTGGGATATTTCTTTCGTGTGTTGCAACACCAACAATCTGAATATTATGTGGTTTTAAAGGTTGTTCTACATCATTGATAATGTTCTCAAATTCATTATTTGAAATAACTATAGAATATGGTTGGTTATAAATTTGTTGATAGCCTCTATATTTCGTTAATTTACCATCACTAGAAATATTTTCGTGATCTTTATTAATAATATTTCCAGAAGAGGGAACTTCTTGTCCTAGAGCCTGTTCTTTGAGAAGTTTTGCTTGTATAGTGGCATTTGTTTTATCTCTTGCGTTTAATGCTTCTTCGGCTTTACGTGCTTCTTCAGCTTTACGAGCTTCTTCCGCTTTACGTGCTTCTTCAACTTTACGAGCTTCTTCAGCTTTCTTAGCATCAGTTACTTGCTGACGAGCTTGCTCATTTTGAGCGATTGGTTGATTAGTGTTTGGTGTGTTTGAACTACCACCACTACTTCCACAACCTGTTAATACGGCTAAAAGTGCTGCTGCAAGGGTTACATTTTTTAGTTTCATAAAGACCTCAATAAATAAAAGTAGGAGAAAAAAACCAAAACTATTATAATTCGGTCGAAATTATGTACAATAAACTAACAATTACAGCCAGTTACCGAATTAAGGTAACTATTTACCTTGAGAGAGCAGTGTATGAAAATCAATGAGAAAATCCGTCAGTTACGCGAACAACACCAGTTATCGCAAGAAAATATGGCGGATAAATTAGGGATGTCGGTAACGGGGTATGGGAAAATTGAGCGAGGTGAAGTGCGTTCAAATCTATCTCGTTTAGAACAAATCTCTGAAGTATTTGATATGGATATTTGTGAGTTGCTCTCTATGGGGGAAACTGAGAAAGTTTATTTTAATAATTCTTCACACGAATCAACAAATTCAAACAATTCAAATCATTTTTTATTTGCGGTTGGAAATGATAATTTAGAAAAAGTCATTCAACAATTACAATTAATATTAAGCCATAAAGATGAATTATTAGCACAAAAAGATAAAATTATAAATGGGTTAGAAAGAGAAATCGATTTACTCAAAAAATTACAAAAATAATATTTACAAGCGGTTAAATTTGTAAAAGAAATTGCAAATTTCACCACTTTACTTATAAATATGTTAAAATAGACAGTAATATACTAAAACAATATGCAGTAATTTAAATAGGAGCAATTTATGGCAACTTCTTCTTTTAGCAAGAATTTTGTGATTTCTGATCAAAAAGTCGTCAAAGATTTATTATATGCAATAGATAATCCAACGGAAATTCAATTAAGAAAAACAAATCCCTCTCAGGAAGAACAGAAGAAACAAGATGTTTTATGTGCAATAAAAAAACAATTAGCCTCAATGAACTAATCGAAAACTTAGGTATTGAAGAAACACAGGCGATTTCTTACCTTTTTTCAATGTTCCCGAAATCCTGATGTTGAGAAATTTTTAGTACAAAAAGCAATTCGGTTTGAACAAGCATCTGCTGCTTCTACTCATCTCATTCTCAATGAAAATGGGCAAATTCTTGCCTATTATGCTCTTTCGTTTAAAGAAATTCGGATTGAAGCAAGTAAAACACTTTGGAAAAAATTATCGGGTGGATTAGGTGCAGGCAATATCCTAAAAGTGTTTCTTATTGGTCAAATTGCTAAGAATGAAGCCATTTCAAATAATCCTATCAATGTATCAACCATACTTGATGATATTTATCAGCAAATTTATTTAGCAAAACGTTCTGTGAGTGGGCGTGTTATTGTTCTTGAATGTGAAGATCATCCAAATCTTATCTCTCATTATCAGAAACACGGCTTTCAACTACTTCAAACTATAGAAGATGAAAACCAATTAAAAACAATGTTTATCGTGCCAGCCTTTAAATAATCACAAGCAGTGAAATTAGTAACAGAAATTGCAAATTTCACCTCTTGTTTTTTATTTCATCAAATGTGCGATCAACATATAAATCGCAATCACTAGCAAAATAGTCGAATTCGCGTGGCAAGCGGTGCAAATTTAAAAAACTTTGCAACGGTGGCTGCCCGAAACATCGGTTCATACCTGTGGAAAACGACCCGAATTTACACAATTATCTCTGCCCTTCGTATAGCTATTTTTTTGAGAAAACGATGCCGTATGCAGGAAATGGCGAGAAGCATACGTTAAAAAAGAATATGGCAATTTTACCTTTATAGAGGTTAATATGATTAGTCCCTACAAGAAATAATAAAAAGGATCTAAAAATGAACTTAACTAATTCTCTTTACCTTATTCAACAAAACGAAATCCCAGTGCTTGAACTCGATCATCCCGTCGGAAAAGCCAGAATCGCTCTCCAAGGTGCACAATTGTTAAGTTGGCAACCTCGCCATGCAGAACACGATATTTTTTGGCTTAGCCCTATTGAGTCATTCAAACGAGGTGTCGCTATTCGTGGGGGTATACCAATTTGCTATCCTTGGTTTGGCACCGTAAAGCAGCCAGCCCACGGCACAGCCCGCTTACAACTTTGGACACTTAGCGATTACGATATCCAGGATAAACAAGTCATATTAAATTTCTCACTATTTGATGAGCATCAGATAATCCAAGCTCACATTCAAATGATATTCAGCGAAAAACTCCGACTTGAATTTACCCATTATGGGCAAGATCCTGCTCAAATTGCACTACATAGCTATTTCAATTTAAGTCAAATTGAGAATGTAGAAGTGCAAAATTTGCCGATGACCGCGTTCGATAAACTCACTGATCAACAAGTTAAATTGCCTACTACTCGTCAAATTCAACAAGGTGTGGATTGTATTTATCCTTATATTGGTAAAAACTCAATCATTTCCGACCGCTTGTGGGAGCGGAATATTGAGATCGACCACCAAAACGCCGACAGTATCGTACTTTGGAACCCGTGGGACACCCCACCAAGTGCAATGCAACCGAACGATTACCAACATATGATCTGTGTCGAAACCGCCCGCCTAAATCAGTTACTGGGTTTTAAACAACAATTGGCAGTGGAGATTTTAGTGAAAAAATAAGCTAAATTAAAAAACCGCTTGTAGATTTTCCTACAAGCGGTTTCTGTTATAGATACTAACGCTTAAACATGCTACCGAGTGCACCTAGACCGCCTAAACCACCGCCCATCATCCCTTTCATACCACGCATCATTTTTGCCATTCCGCCTTTACGCATTTTTTTCATCATACGTTGCATTTCATCGAATTGCTTGAGAAGTTTATTCACGTCTTGCACCTGTGTGCCTGAACCTAATGCAATACGGCGACGGCGTGAACCTTTGATGATATCTGGGTTTGCACGCTCTTTGAGCGTCATTGAGTTAATGATCGCTTCCATTTTGATGAACATTTTGTCATCCACTTGATTTTTTACGTGATCAGGCAAGTTTTTCGCCCCTGGTAATTTTTCAAGCATCGACATCATCCCGCCCATTTTTTTCATTTCGACAAGCTGATCGCGGAAATCATCAAGGGTAAATTCATCACCTTTTTTGAATTTTTGAGCAATTTTCTCGGCTTTTTCTTGGTCTACACTGCGTTGTAAATCTTCGATAAGTGACAGCACATCACCCATACCAAGAATACGAGAAGCCACGCGGTCTGGATGGAATGGCTCTAACGCATCTGTTTTCTCACCCACACCAAGGAATTTGATTGGCTTGCCTGTGATTTGACGGATAGACAATGCCGCACCACCACGAGCATCACCATCCACTTTAGTTAAAATGACACCTGTTAATGGCAAGGCTTCGTTGAACGCTTTAGCGGTGTTTGCAGCATCTTGACCTGTCATTGCATCCACAGTGAAGAGCGTTTCAATCGGGTTGAGTGTGGCGTGAAGCTGTTTGATTTCGTCCATCATCTCGCCATCTACGTGCAAGCGACCTGCGGTATCGACAATCAATACATCAAAGAAGTTAAGTTTTGCGTGTTTTAACGCAGCTTCTGCAATTTCAACAGGCTTTTGCGTGGTTTCCGTTGGGAAAAAATCCACTTTAAGCGATTCCGCCAAGGTTTGAAGCTGTTTGATCGCGGCTGGGCGGTAAACGTCGGCAGAAACCACGAGCACTTTTTTCTTTTCGCGTTCTTTAAGGAATTTGGCTAATTTACCTACCGAAGTGGTTTTACCTGCACCTTGCAAACCTGCCATTAAGATGACCGCTGGCGGTTGGGTAGCAAGATTCAGTCCTTCATTTGCTTCGCCCATTGCTTGCTCAAGCTCAGCACGCACAATTTTGAGGAACTCTTGCCCTGGCGTTAAACTTTTATTGACCTCTTCGCCAATTGCACGCTCTTTAACTTTATTGATAAACTCACGCACAACAGGCAAGGCAACATCTGCCTCAAGTAATGCCATACGCACTTCGCGGAGAGTATCTTTAATGTTATCTTCGGTTAAACGCCCTTTACCAGTAATGTTTTTGAGCGTTTTGGAAAGTCTATCGGACAAATTTTCAAACATTTTTGTTCTCTTTTGTTTTTTGTTTGCAAATTAATCCCCCTCTTTAGAAAAGAGGAGTTAGGGGAGATTTGATTACGATGTTGATTTCTCGTATGAGCTTCGTTTTATCTTTTGACAAAATCTCCCCCTGCCCCTCTTTGCTAAAGAGGAGAGTCAATTCTTTGCAAAATATGAATTAAACGAAAAAATAGATTGATGCATTATACAAAAAATCCCCTCACTTGGGGAATTTCACGTTAAATATAAATGGTAGGATACTAGAAAAGCGAAAACCCTGATGATTTCTCATCAGGGCTTCTTAATATGGCTCCTCCTGCGGGACTCGAACCTGCGACATATGGATTAACAGTCCACCGTTCTACCGACTGAACTAAGGAGGAAATGGTGCCTCGAGGCGGAATCGAACCACCGACACGGGGATTTTCAATCCCCTGCTCTACCGACTGAGCTATCGAGGCATCTCGTCGTTTACGGGGTGCATTATGCAGTTTTTTTCAGACCCCGTCAAACGTTTTTTTTACAAAAAATTAAAAATCCCGTTTATTCGATCTTTTTTTGTGCTAATTGTATTTTTTAACATCAAATTAACGAACAGAACGATATTTTTCACGGGCTTTAGATACTTTCTTCAAGTAATTTCTCGCCTGTGCTGATGGGTGAGCCGTGGTTAAAATACGATAAACCGCATCTGGCGAAAGCTCGTTAATACGATCAATCGCCTCATATTTATCATAATCAAACACTTTTAATACCGCACCCGCACCACTGTTATACGCAGAAATCATTGCATAATGCATTGAAGTCGGGTTGGTGATCCCATCTAAATATTCTTCATGCAAAATAGAGAGATACATTGTACCCGCATCAATATTTTGCTCTGGATTATATAAATAAGCACGATCTGGCTGACCATTTAAGCCTTTACGAGCAAAAATATCACGTCCAGCTGTTTTAGGCACAATTTGCATCAAACCAATCGCATTCGCATAACTTACCGCATATGGATTGAATGCTGACTCCACTTCCATAATACCTAAAATCAGGCTAGGTTCAATACCGTATCGTTTTGCCATCTTCCGCACTAATGGTAAATATTGGCGAGCACGAATTTCAATATGCCCTTCCACCATCTTGATTTGCACCACCGCGACATTACGTCCATTTTTCAAACGACGTGTCGTCGCATTTTGCACCAAATAATTGGCGAAATCATTAGCAATGGCCGCATTCGTTACATAACGCCCATATTGGTCTTTCACCTGTCCCGCAAGGAACGGATTCGCACTAATCGGTGTATCGCCAGAAGCGAATAAGTCAATTCCTTTCGGGTCTCCGCCCATCAATAGTGTATGCACGATCGCATTTTTCAAGCGTGCTTGATCTGCCAACGTTTCAATCGTAATCACACCATCTTCAAACGAAATATGACTACGGGTGTAATATTGGTCAGTATATTTCACGTAATCTTTTTTTGTTGCGATCAACAACTCTTGGCTTCCCCAAATATCATCAATATTATGCGAGAACTGCCCCGTTAAAATATCCAAGCCATTGGTATCTTTAAAATCATAGTTATGATATTTGCTTCCGTGGCGTTTAGTGTGTTTTGTCGGGCTGCTGCCACACGAAATTAAAAACGGAATCAACGCCAACAGCGGCAAATATTTCGTATGTTTTTTCATCGCAACTGCCTTACTCAACTGGTTTATAACCGTCGATCACCACCTCTTTACCTTCAAACAAGAAGTCTACCATCTCGGTTTCAAGCAATTTGCGGTGCCCAGGGTTCATCATACTCAGTTTTTTCTCGTTCACTAACATCGTCTGTTTTTTGATCCACTCGCTCCACGCTTGTTTGCTAATTGAATCAAAAATGCGTTTACCAAGTTCACCTGGGTAAAGTTGAAAATCTAATCCTTCTGCTTCTTGTTTTAAATATTCACAAAATACGGTGCGTGCCATAATCAATCCTTATTCTCTTGAGATAACTCATCTAAAATCCGCTTCACGGGCGTTGCTAAGCCTATTTCATTCGGTTGGGTCAGATCATACCAATAATTCGCTTTTGAAGATACAAAATAGCGGGAATTTCCCTCATTTTCTGCAACGCCAAGCGGTCGATTTTCTTCTTTCTTTTGCTCATCCAACTCTACCAAAACAGGGGTAATATCTAAGTGAAAATGGCTGAACGTGTGGCGAAACGCGTGTAAATGGCGGCTAATTTGCAAATTTTTATCAGAAATAAACCGCTTGAAACTTGCTTCATCCTCAAACTGTGGAAAAACATACAACCCGCCCCATAAACCTTTCGCTTCCCTCTGTTCCAACAAAATACGAGTACCTTGCTTCAATACCAGAAAATAGGCTTGTCGTTCGGGTAAAATTTTCTTCGGTTTCTTAGCAGGAAATTTTTCCCACGCCTCTAACTGATTCGCTTGGCAATCCTCTGCCAACGGACAAAGTGAACATTTCGGCTTAGTTCGCGTGCAAATCATCGCCCCTAAATCCATCATTGCTTGATTAAAATCCGCTACTTGCTCGGTTGGCGTAATTTGTGCAGTTAAATGCCAAAGCTGATTTTCCACCGCCTTTTCACCGCTCCAGCCTTCAACTGCGAAATAACGCGATAACACCCGTTTCACATTGCCATCCAAAATCGGATAAGGTGCATTTAATACCGAGGAAAGCACTGCCCCCGCCGTGCTTCTGCCTACGCCAGACAACGCCAATACATCTTCAAATTGGGTAGGAAATTCACCCCCGAATTGATCGCGAATCGTTTGTGCTGCCTTGTGTAAATTACGTGCCCGAGCGTAATAGCCCAACCCAGTCCAAAGATGCAATACCTCATCAATATGGGCATTCGCCAAGTCCATTACCGTCGGAAAATGCTCAACAAACCGCTCAAAATAAGGAATGACGGTTGCCACCTGCGTTTGTTGCAACATCACTTCCGACAGCCAAACCTTATAAAGCGTCTTATTTTTCTGCCACGGCAGATGTTTACGCCCATACACCGCAAACCACGCAAGAACGTTACGAGCAAAGGGGGCATTCGGGTTCGATTGAGCAAGAAAAGGAGAATGGGCAGGCTTATTCATAAAATTGAAACTTGAAAAATGGAAAGGGAAAGATGATACTGCAAGCGGTTAAATTTCTCAAAAGGTTTACGAATGACAACACCGATTTTAGGCTTCCATCACGTTGCCATCATTGCCAGCGATTACGAAAAATCTAAGTATTTTTACACCACTATTTTAGGTGCGAAAATTATTGAAGAAACCTACCGAGCCGAACGTCAAAGCTATAAACTCGATTTGAAATTTACCGATGGCTCGCAGATTGAACTATTCAGCTTCCCCAATCCGCCCGCTCGCCCTACCACGCCTGAAGCCTGTGGCTTACGGCACTTAGCATTTCGGGTAAAAAACGTAGAACAAGCGGTTGCATTCTTGGCAAGTTTTGCAATTGAATGTGAACCTGTTCGCGTGGACGAACTCACGGGCAAACGCTTTACGTTTTTCAGAGATCCTGATGGATTGCCGTTGGAGTTTTATGAGATAGAAGAAATTAACTAAGTTGCAAGTTTTCCTCAAAACGCTATGAAAATCTCACCGCTTGCTATTGAAAAGCGGTCAACCCTCCCCAATCTAGTGGGGAGTTTTTTACCAAAAATAAAGGATCAACAATGACAACGATTGTATGTGTTCGTAAAGATGGCAAAGTGGCGATCGGTGGTGATGGTCAGGCAACATTAGGCAATTGCGTAGAAAAAGGCACAGTACGTAAAGTGCGCCGTTTATACAAAGATAAAGTCGTTACAGGCTTTGCAGGTTCAACCGCTGATGCATTTATTTTGCGTGATTTGTTTGAGAAAAAATTAGAACTGCACCAAG
>ENA-OWMY01000265-OWMY01000265.1-metagenome-genome-assembly--contig:-NODE-265-length-16003-cov-3.272009_pt1 | contig 16003 bp, 13 predicted proteins | sample MGYA00245358_ERZ651122 | MGnify/ENA primary metagenome ERZ651122 (study PRJEB26857, sample SAMEA4031752) | metagenome | biome: human; feature: oral; material: saliva | place: Philippines | collected 2014...
ACATAAAAAGGCATAAAGATAGCCCCCTTTGATAGTGTGTTATCTTTACTATTTTTTGCAGTGTTAATTTCAATCCCCAACAAGCTTGAAAAATCTTTTGATGGATAGTAGCTCTTGGATTTAAATAACAAATGCCCATTACAGAACAGATGAACTTCTTGACCTATATGCAACGATACATATTCAACACTATCTATTGTAAAGTAAAGTAGTGCTATTACATTTGCTTTCTTCCATCGTTCTGGAAACGATTTAGGTTCACAACCTAAAGCCCAATAAAGAGATTTTAAAAGGCAAGACTTGCCCTTATTGTTATCACCTTTAACAACAACGATGTCAGAATCTATCTCTATTATCCTTGCCTTCTTCTCTTTGTAAGAGAGAAGAAGTATCTTCTTGAATCTTAAACTTTTCATCTTTCTTCTTTCTAAGATTTCTTACTAATGTTTTAAAGGATCCAGCTTTTATCTCATTTTTCCATTTCATATAAAATCAATGCTTTAATGAACTCTGGAGTTCTGTTGTTATATTCTTGATAAGTCTTTATAACTTCCCTATATAATCTATTAACAAAAGACCATGCCGTATCATCTTCTTTTATGGGATTTCTAGCATAATTATCATCTATAATACAAATTAAACGTTGAATGTCATCATTCTCATAGTTTTTCAATTCAACTTCGATATTACGTAATTCTTTGCTAATTTTTTGTCTTTCTGAAAACGTTCCTTCCCCTTTTAATTCATCTTTTATACTTGTACATATGGAATCGAATCTTTTTAAATTGATAAGCCCATTAATGAAGGAAACGAAATCGCTATGACACATGGACTTTCGTTTAATTAATTCTTCCTTACTCTGAGTAATTTTTTCGTAATTGGTTCGAGAATTAATCTCTCCTATCATTTGATTATAAAAAGCTCTTGCATCAATATCAACTCCTTTCAATTTAGGATTTGTGTCAATAAATTCAGCAACTTCACCAATCATTGTTTTATCATGAGTACCTGCTGACATCTGGTTTAAAATAAAATATAGATGATCAAAAACCTTGCTGTCAAGATTAGGCTCCTCATTAAAAAGTTCGTTTTTGAAATTATCTTGTGCTCTCTTTTCTAAGTCTTTAAATGGAACTCTATCTTCCGATTTTTTTAGAATAGAATTTGAGAGTCGAGAATCTGTAACAAAGTAAAAATCACGAGCATATCCTTTAAAGGCCATTGAATGGCTTAAAAGTTTGGCTAAAATTGATTTGGATGAACTATTATGTTCTGTGAATGAATTCTGTGTCCAATTTTGATTCTTTTTTGTCTTAATCTGATAAAAATCTATATTCTTATCTGCCTTCTCAGAATCACATACAACAATATCATCGTGATAATCAAAGATCATCACGTAGTCCTGGCTTCTTAGCTCCATTTCTAACAGCAGCTTCAAGCCCCAGCTTTTCTGATAATCAAAACGATTACTACTACTGGCACCAGCATTCTCTTGTGGCTTAATTGTAGCTAGTTGTTCAAGGGCACCCATTAGTTATATATCTTATTATTTTGCCTTCAAAAATACAAAACTTTTCTGAAACAACAGCTATTATTAATATGCAAAATCCCAAAATCCCTTGAAAGACTCTGTTGCGCCTCTGCATAGAGGTAGAAACAGTGTCTTTTATGGGAAGAAAACGGCTACGACCGTTTTCTGGGTTTCTGCGTAGCCTGTTCGTCGAGCTGCAAGCCTTTATACAGTCGGATTAACGTGGAGTGGAAGGACGTGAAAGCTATACTTCCTGTGGAACGTTAAGACGGCTGTGAGGCCTGCAGTCCGATAGGAATACTGGCGGGGCAGACATGGCATGGAGTGAAAGACATAAGGGAAAAAAGCATGATGATCAAAACTTGCGGTAGTGTATTTTGGAGGGCTAATAGAAGCGACTAACTGAGTAGTGGCTTATGACCATCCAGGGTAAAGCTACTTAAGAAAGAGCTAAGGATTTGTGTACTGAGAGCTTTAGGAGCAGCACCCGGCAGAAGGTAACACCACCATCCCACTACGATTGCACTATGCCTAAGAAATCGACAAAAGTACGATAAAATCGCCAAAAATTGCAATTCGTTTAATTCGTCTAATCATTAAACAAATTAAACGAAGAGAAGCGTAGCGGCCTACCAGCACCAATATATCACCATCCTTCCGCCATGATTGCATCATTAAGGGTTAGGGGTGAAAGGTACTCAAATCAACCAACATCGAATGGTACACTGCCTTGGTGTAGCCCTCCTGTTTCAGCATGGCGGCCTCTCGTCTTGAATAAGCCATAGCTTGGGTCTTGGTCATTCCAAACTTACTTTTCATTGGTCGATTAGGGCGCATGGTCTGCACCTCGTATAACTCTTGATAGATGGGAGTGAATTTCTTTCGCTTGATGATTTCTACTCTTGGATAACGTAACATTGTGGAAGAGTTTGCGCCCCGATGGTTGGTTGGGGCATTACCTTGGTTTAGAGTGTTGTAAGCCTTTCGGCAGCCTTGCAAATGAGGTCTTTTAGCTGCTCCTTGTTAAGTTCGGGCAATAGGTCTATCACCATAAAGTTTTCTGTATCTTCAATATCAATACCCTTATTAGCAAGGATTGTTTTTATGTCTAAACGGCTAAACTCATTGTACACCTTACTTCTTGTTTGGGTTTTATTTTCAAAAGGAATAGTATTGTCTATCTCTATCAGTTCGCCTATACCAATAAAAGCATCTATGCGAAATTTACGTTCCTCTTGCTTGTCAATATCGAAATAAACAAAGTATTGCCCTGTAATGTCTATATTATCCGAAAGAATGCCGTGTGCGTGTCTTATAGAGCCATCTGTTTTACGATAAGCGAAAGCGGTAACACCCTCTTTCTTCATCTTCTCTTTTAGTTTGACAACAAGTGCAAGACAAATATCATGATGCTCTTCTATTGTTCCTTTACGGAGTTCACCTACCTCGACAAGATTATCTATGACAAACGACCTCCAACCCTTACAATCAACATCATAGTAAGCAAGTGTATATTTGCATTGTTGGTGCTTTTTGTTGCCTTTTATTGTGTGTCCTATACCATACAATGTTCCGCAAGCGTGACGCTCTGTTCCATCTTTCTTTCTATAGACAAAAGAAACAATTCCTCTGCGAAGTCTATCTACCAATGTTTCAAAAAGATTTTCCATAATTAAAGTATTATAGTTGATTACTCATTATCAATAAGTTCTTTAATATCTTCTTCAGAGTTAACCTCTGTTCCGTTGAAATAAAAGTGTGTATCAAGTGAGCCGTTAATATAGCTATCAAATTGCTCTCTATCACATCCTTTGCTATCGACATATTCGTAAACTACTTTCAGCCAAAGGATTTCCATTAGGCAATTTCTTACATTATGAGAATTAAGAGCTGCACACTCTAAAGCCTCTTCTAAATCTTCTTTCGTCCAATCGTAACCAAAGTTAGATTTAAAGTTCTCAAACTTATCGTCTTCCTTACTAAATCCTAAACTTACCAAAATTGCATAATTGTTTGTCATATCCAATTGTTCTTAAATGATACATTTCCCTTTCGTTCAAATGCTTTTGCAGCATCACTGTCGGGTTTCAAATTTTACGTGCAGATAAGTTGCAAGGTTATTAGGTAGATAAACAAAGTAATTTCACTATATTCTAATGGAAAACCCAAATCTATGATTTGCGGAAGGCTGCTGTTAGAATCTTGTGAAATATTGAAGAGGTACTTTGTGTTCTATCAACCTTGCTAACTTTGCAAAGGAAAATAGAAACAAGACAAGTGAATGCATGAAGTGAAACTATTCTTCTATTAGGGTGTGTCACAAGATAAGAGGAAAAATACGGCAAGTAGGGGACAATGTGTTTATGTTATAGCTATCTTGTCTTGCTGGTCCATAAAATGAAAACAGATCTTACCTATAACTCAAAATTAGGGGTCGAGTCTCTTCTTCTGAAAGAATTGATATGATTTGATATAAAAGGTTCGAATCCCATTTCTTGATTTTTATTTTAGTTGTTCATCTTCAAGCACTTATACGTTATGAAAATAATTTACAAGAAAAAGTTGTTTCATTGTTTTTTTTAGAGTCTTCGGAGTAAAAAGTGGGGCAAAAAGTGGGGCGAATTTGGGGCAAAAAATGGGGCAACAATAATTAGAAGACAAAGAAAAAGTCCCTAAGTTATTGTAACTTAGGGACTTAACTCGCTATGCGAAGCGGAGAGAGAGGGATTCGAACCCCCGGTACCTCTCGGTACGACGGTTTTCAAGACCGTTGTAATCGACCACTCTACCATCTCTCCAGAAGGTTACTTTGTAGTCAACCTGCTTCCTTGTTGAAAGCGAGTGCAAAGGTATAGATATTTTTTGAAACTACAAAATGTATGGGGAAGGAATTTGAAATTAAAACACTTTTTAACTAAAAGCGAAGTAGCAAGATGCTAACTACCTGCAGCACATTGCCCAGCCACAACACCTGTTGTCCATGCTGCTTGAAGATTAAAACCACCAGTAATAGCATCAATGTCTAACACCTCACCCGCAAAGAAAAGATTTGGACAAACCTTACTTTCAAGTGTTTTAGAGTTAACAGAGCTAAGACTCACACCACCACACGTCACAAACTCTTCACGAAAGGCACCTTTACCAGCAATGGTGTATTGATCGTTTACCAATGTTTCAATCATTCTGTTTAGTGTTTTACGTCCAATCTCAGCCCACGGTTTCACAGCATCTATGTCAAGTTTACTTAGTATATAGAGCCACAGACGACTCGGCAGACCAAATGGATGTAAGGTAGCAACCTGCTTACGTGGGTTATCAGTTTGCAACTTCAGAAGATTCTCCTCCACTTCTTGCCGTGTTAGTTCGCCAGTCCAGCTGATTGCAAGCGGAACTTTATAATCATTTTCAGCAAGCAAACGAGCCGCATATGAAGAAAGTTTCAAGACAGCAGGACCACTTACACCCCAATGTGTTACCAACAATGGCCCTTGTGCGCGCAATTTTGTTCCAGGAATAGTTGTTACAACTGGGTCAACAACCGTTCCCATGAGATCGCAGAAAGCACGGTCCTTTATATTAAAGGTGAAAAGTGAAGGTACAGGAGGCTCTATATCATGTCCAAGTTGGGCAAGGTATTGTAAACCACGTCCATTGGGTGAGCCTCCAGTTGTTATAATAGTACGATGAAACACACGATGTGAACCATTCTCAAACTCCAGTTTTAATCTTCCATCTTCCATCCTATGGATGTTCACCAAACGATGTCGACAACATATAGTAACCCCCAATTCATTAGCCTGACGCACTAAACAATTAATAATAGCATGAGAATCTTGCGCCTTTGGGAAGACACATTCATCTTCTTGCGTTACCAATGGCACACCATGTTGTTCAAACCATCTATAAGTATCTTCATGGCTAAACGTCTTCATTAACCGTTTCATGAGTTTATGCCCACGTGGGTAAGCCTGCTTCATGTCCGTAATGGCTGCAAAGCTATTTGTAACATTACAACGTCCACCTCCGGTTATTTCAACCTTAGCCAACACCTTCTGTGCACGTTCAAAGATTGTCACCTTACTTGCAGGGTTTGTCCTGCGAGCCACGATAGCAGCCATGAACCCTGCTGCTCCTCCGCCAATGATAGCTATATCCATTCGCTAAAAACTAATACTTAGGTCCTGAGAAATGCCGACCTTTGCTATGTGAAACATTTAATGTGTGGTGAATATCATTCTACGAGTATTCCTTTAATCTCCGGTTGGCGTACCTGATGAATGTACCTTCTTTCGTTTACCACTGAACTCAGAGAAATCAACACGGATAATCTCAACGCGATGAAAACTCATGTGAGCATATTTATCGCCAAGCTCTTTGAAGTCTGGTGACAACTTGTCTATCAATAGATGCAGTGCATGCATCTTCTCCTCCTCAGAAAGATGAATATGCGCCTCCCCAAAGAAGATAGCACTCTCGTACTCAGTGGTGAAATTGCGTGGCAACAAGTTTACTTTACCAATGACACAGAGCGAAACTTTAGGATTCTGCTCAATAGCCACCAACTTACGTCCTTCAGGTGCACAATGGATATAGATACTATTCTTGCCGTCCCAAACAAAGTTTACAGGAATACCATATCCCATATCTTCTGAGACCATACTCAAAACTCCGTATTCTCCATCTCGCAGAAGTTCTATCGCTCTTTCCTCATCCATCAGACGATCTTGTCTGCGTATGCGGTCATTAACATATTTCATATCGTACATAATTAATAAAAAAATGATTAGTTGAAACTGTGAATTATCTGTTATGAGTTAATCTTACCTATACAGAAATCTTTATATAAGACTTCCAGTATATACAAAAAAAAGACCTTGACTGATTCACATCACCCAAGGTTTAAATACTAAAACTAAATTAACCACTAAAAAAACTTGATGCAAAGATACGCGTTTATTTTTAAACCACCAAATTTTTGGAGAAATATTTTTTATTATTTAAAAACACTATTAACCTTTATTGGTTATTTTTCGATTGGTTATAATAATAAAATTAAGATTATTCTGATAGCTAAAAAGAAGTCTAAACGCTTTTGTACACACATTTTTAACGTTTCCTTTGTAGTTATTTGCTACATAAAAAATATGGTTAAAAAGTCCTTATTGATTTATTTGTTTAAAGTGTTCTCTGATTTAGTTCAGTTATACATGGTTGGTAGAGTTTTTTATTCATTATTAAAAGTTTACTTAGAAGCGCATCTTTTTATGCCCCTTTTGATGTGATAATACGTATTGTTAGGCTATCTGATGTTTATTTTTATTAGATAATTTATCATGCATTGCGCAATGTATTCCTTAAGAAAAACTTGCAGTATTGGGATTTTGTTGCTATCTTCGCAGACACGAAAGCCATCAATGGCATCTGAATAAGAATCAAAACATGGGAAGAAATAAATTCGCAGAAGACGAGATAAAAGAAATAGCAAAGCTACTCCGACTGAAGAATGCGGGTAATCGGGCGAAACAGAAATTGGTTCGTCATGACCTTCGTACAATTTATGAATTTAATATCTCTGACTTCAATGAGCCCGGTAAGGCTTTCGGTGAAGAAGAGTTACAGGATGCTATCCAACGAGGAGCTATTCAGATTCTTGATGATGCCACTATCGCTGATATGAAGGCAAAGCGTGCGCGTGATAAGGCGCGTGATGAGGCTGCACGTGAGCAGCAAGCCATTGAAGCGGGAGAGATGACCGACTGGAAAGCTGTTGCAAAGGAATGGGAAGAATGGGAGAACTCGCAAAATAACGGTAACTAATGTGTCCGATTATTTTGTGGCATTCTTTTTGTTAACTTAAAGAAGTAAGTGAAATTCTAATAAGAAGGAATATAAGGCTTTTATAGCAGTGAGATAGCTTCATTCTCCAAAGATTATAAAATAATAAAACAATGACATTATATCCGAAACTCATTACAGATGCACTGGAGAAAGTAATTTATCCAGGAACAAAAAAGAATATTATTGAAAGTGAGATGTTGGCAGATACACCCAGCATCAATGGTAATAAAGTAAGTTTCACGCTTATTTTCCCACGTGAGACCGACCCATTCCTCAAGTCTACTATTAAGGCTGCTGAGGCTCAGATTCACTATTCTGTTGGTAAGGAAGTTGAAGTAACCATTACAACAGAGTTTAAGAATGCGCCACGCCCAGAGGTGGGTAAGTTGTTGCCTCAGGTGAAGAATATTATTGCTGTTAGTTCAGGAAAGGGTGGAGTAGGAAAGAGCACCGTCTCAGCTAATCTTGCTATAGCCTTGGCACGCCTTGGTTATAAGGTAGGTTTGCTCGATACCGATATCTTCGGTCCAAGTATGCCAAAGATGTTTGGTGTAGAAGATGCTCGTCCATACGGAGTAGAAAAGGATGGACGCCAGCTTATCGAGCCAGTAGAGAAGTATGGTGTGAAATTGCTTTCTATCGGTTTCTTTGTCAATCCAGACACAGCAACCCTTTGGCGAGGAAGTATGGCAACCTCAGCTCTCAAGCAGCTTATTGCTGATGCTGATTGGGGCGAACTCGATTACTTTATCCTCGATACACCACCAGGAACCAGCGATATTCACTTGACACTCATGCAGACACTTGCTATTACGGGTGCAGTAATCGTGTCAACTCCTCAGAATGTTGCATTGGCAGATGCACGTAAGGGTATTGATATGTATCGTAATGACAAGGTGAATATCCCAATTCTCGGTTTGGTTGAGAATATGGCATGGTTTACTCCAGCTGAACTTCCTGAGAATAAATATTACATTTTTGGAAAAGATGGTTGCAAGAACTTAGCGAAAGAACTTGGATGTCCACTACTTGCTCAGATTCCAATCGTACAGAGCATTTGCGAGAATGGTGATAACGGAACACCAGCAGCGTCACAGGTTGACACCATTACAGGTCAGTCGTTCCTCAGTCTTGCGCAGAGTGTAGTCACTGTAGTCAATCGTCGCAATAAGGAACAGGCTCCAACAAAGATAGTTGATGTAAAGAACGGGTAAACGGCATTTACGTGTTTATATATAAAAAAAATAGAGATATACGTGTTGGCGTATATCTCTATTTTTTGCAATAACAAATATATTATTCACTTTTTTTATAAAAAGGAGGGCTGTTTACAAATTTATTTTATACTTTTGCACTCGTTATTATGAGTTAATTGACCTAACCTATTATTCATTAATAATCTTTACGTTTATACGTTAAACAACCTGTGTAAATAAAAAATGTTTCTTTATTCATCATTACCTTACTATAATAAGGTGATAGTGGAGTAATGCAGTTGTTCATGCAGCTGTTATTAATAAGTAACAATTAGGAACCTAAAATATAAATATTTAAACCCTGAACCTAATGAGAATGATTCATGAAACAAAGCAGAAGCATCTGTATTTCTCAGTCGCTTTTGCCCTTTCTATTGCGTTAGCTCCAACGAGTGCTTATGCAGTAGGAAATCCCGTAGGCTCACCTGATGCTTCTATGCCTCAGGCTGTGCAACAAAACGGTAATCACAAGGTAACTGGTCGCGTTGTTGACTCTGCTGGTGAGCCACTGATTGGTGCCACTATTATGGTGGAAGGAACCAAGGAAGGTGCTGTAACGGATATTGATGGTAACTTTACTATCAATACCACGTCAAAGGCAAAGTTGGTTATCTCTTATGTTGGCTATACTACCCAGACAATCCTTGTGGGCGACAAAACCACCATCGATGTTACGCTTAAAGAAGTTGCAAACACAATGAACGAGGTTGTTGTGACAGCCTTGGGTATTAAACGTGCTGAGAAAGCTTTGAGTTACAATGTACAGTCAGTAGGCTCAAATGAATTGACACGTAACAAAGATGCTAACTTTGTGAACTCATTAAACGGAAAAGTAGCTGGTGTTAGCATTTCTAAGAGTGCCAGTGGTGTAGGTGGTGCAACACGTGTAATCATGCGTGGTGCCAAGTCTATCGAAGGTGATAACAACGTATTGTATGTTATTGATGGTATTCCAATCTTCAATTTCAGTGGTGGACGCGATAGCGGTATCATGGGAGAAGGCCGTGTAAGCAGTGAAGGTATTGCCGACCTTAACCCAGAGGATATCGAGAGCATTAGCGTCTTGGCTGGTCCTTCTGCTGCAGCCCTCTATGGTAGTAATGCTGCTAATGGTGCTATCCTCATTACGACAAAGAAAGGTAAGGAAGGACGTGTAGACATTTCTTTCTCAAGTTCTGCAGACTTTAGCTCACCATTGTTGATGCCAGAGTTTCAGAATACGTATGGCAACAAGCTTGGCTCTTATGAGAGTTGGGGTGAGAAACTTGCAACACCGAGTTCATACGATCCCAAGAAGGACTTTTTCCGTACAGGAACGAACTTCATCAATGCTTTGACATTGAATATGGGTAATGAGTTTAATCAGACTTTTGCCTCTGTAGCAACCACCAATTCACGTGGTATCGTACCAAATAATACTTACGATCGCTACAACTTCACTATTCGTAACACCACGCGTATGTTTAAGAATAAGGTGCAACTCGACCTTGGTGCATCTTATATCAAGCAGAAAGACAATAACATGGTGTCACAGGGTGAGTATTGGAACCCAATTGTTGCAGCCTATCTCTTCCCACGTGGTGAGTCATTTGAGGGAATCAAGACCTTTGAGCGTTACGATAACGTGAGAAACTTCCCAACTCAGTATTGGCCAATCAGCGATAGCCGTTTTGCTAATCAGAACCCTTATTGGACGGCTTATCGTAACTTAGCACCAGACGATAAGGATCGCTTCATGTTCAATGCTGGTCTTACCTATAATATCTTTGATTGGTTGAGCGTAGCAGGTCGTATTCGTCTTGACAAGACGTTTATCACAAGTGAGCGTAAGATTTATGCTTCTTCATTCAATTACTTTGCCAAGGAGAAGGGCGCTTATGACTACTATGATTATAAGGATCATCAGACTTATATTGACGCTATTGCCAATATCAATAAGACCTTCGGTAAGTTCAGTCTTGCTGCCAACGTTGGTTATAGCTATTCTGACTATGCATCTCTCACCCGTGGTTATGGTGGTAACTTAGTGTTAGTTCCAAATAAGTTCTCTTTGAATAACATAAATCCAACTGATAGCAAGATTCGTGAGGCTGGTGGTGACTCAAAGGTACGTAATGTTGCAGCTTTTGCAAGTGCCGAATTGGGTTGGAGAAGTATGATTTATCTTACTTTGACAGGTCGTAACGACTGGAACTCACGTCTTGTAAACTCATCTGAGGAATCATTCTTCTATCCATCAGTTGGTTTATCTGGTATTATCTCAGAGATGACAAAACTCCCTTCATTCATTTCTTATTTGAAGGTTCGTGGTTCTTACACTGAGGTTGGTTCTCCTGTTTCACGTTCAGGTATGACGCCGGGCACTATTACAACTCCAATCGTGGGTGGTAGCTTGAAGTCTACTGATATCTATCCATTTACCGATTATAAGGCAGAGCGTACAAAGTCATACGAGTTCGGTTTGACTGCTCGTTTCTGGAAGAAGTTATCATTCGACTTCACTTGGTATAAGTCTAATACTTACAATCAGACATTTATCGGTGAATTGCCAGAGAGTTCTGGTTACAAGGCTGTTTACTTGCAGGCAGGTAATGTAGAGAACCGCGGTGTTGAGATGGCATTAGGCTATAGCGATAACTTCGGTGGTTTGCAATGGAACTCATCATTGGTTTACTCTAAGAACGTCAATGAGATTAAGGAGATGGTGAAGGACTACCATCACCCATTGAGTCCAAAGCCAATCAATATCCCTGAAGTATCAAAGGATAATGGTCGCGTTCTGCTTAAGGTAGGCGGTTCTATCAATGATATTTATGCAAGAAAGGTATTGGCAAAGGACAATCAAGGCTTTGTAAATGTTAGTCCATCAGGCGGTATGAACTTAGAGACTGTTGAGCCTATCTACTTAGGTAAGACTACCCCAGACTTCACAATGGGTTGGAACAACAACTTCACTTACAAGAACTTCGGGCTTAGTTTCTTGATTAATGCACGTGTTGGCGGTATCGTTACTTCTTCAACACAGGCATTGTTAGACCGTTTTGGTGTGTCTAAGGCATCAGCTGATGCAAGAGATGCTGGTGGCGTGATGATTCCAAATCAGGGCTTGTATGATGCGAAGAAGTATTATACACTTGTTGCTACAGGTGAGAACGACCTCGCAGGTTACTATACCTACAGCGCAACAAACGTTCGTTTGCAGGAACTTACTTTGAGCTATAAGTTTAATTCAAGGCTGTTTAACAATGTCATTAAGGATTTGACACTTTCATTTGTGGCTACAAATCCATGGATGATTTATTGTAAAGCACCTTTCGATCCAGAGCTTACAGCTTCAACAGGTACATACGGACAGGGCAATGACTATTTCATGCAGCCAAGTCTGAAGAGTTATGGTTTCAGTGTTAAATTCAAATTTTAATTGAATATGAAGACAAAAGCATATAAATATATCGTAGGTGTCCTTGTGCTGTCCTTGTTTACGGCTTGTGACTTCCAAAAGGTAAACACTAACGAGTTTGAACTCCTTCCAGAGGAGGGATTAATGGATGGTATTTCTATTGGAGGACCTATAACCGCATTGCAGAAGTGTGTCTTCCCAGTAGGTACACAGGCAGATGGTACCAGTGTCGCTAATAGATACCAAACTGCCTATAACCTTGCAGCAGATTGTTGGAGTGGCTATTTCGGTCAGAACAATAACTGGGGCGGTCCTAATAACCTCAACTATTTCCTCAAGGATGGTTGGGTAGCATCGTCTTACACCGAGTCTTACTCAACGGTTGTACCTTTGTGGCAAGACTTAAAGGGTAAGACTGAAACTCAGTTCCCAGAGGTTTTCGCCTTAGCTCAGATTCTGAAGATCTCTGCATGGCATAAGGCTACCGATATGTTCGGACCTATCCCTTATAAGGAGGCAGGTAAAGGACTTATCACTGTGCCATACGATAGTCAGGAAGAAGTCTATAAGGCAATGTTCAAAGAACTCTCTGATGCTATTGAGGTGTTGACAAAGTACGCTGATAATGGTAACAGCAAACTCTTGCCAAATGCTGATGCTGTCTATGCAGGCGACGTTCACAAGTGGGTTGTCTATGCTAACTCTTTAATGTTACGTCTTGCTATGCGTGTTTATTATGCTGATGCTGCCCTCTCAAAGAAGTATACTTTACAGGCTGTCAATCATTCTTATGGTGTGATGAAGACCAAGGATGATGAGGCTAAGATGGAGAGAGGCGCAAGCTTGGAGTTCAAGAACAACCTCGATGTTCTTATCAACCAGTATAACGAGTGCCGTATGGGTTCTTCTATGTTGGCTTACTTAGGTGGTTATCAAGACCCACGTTTGCCAAAGTACTTCAATACAAGTACGGTTTCTCAGGCAGTGACTGTGGGCACATACGGAAAGTATTCTGGTGTACCAACAGGTCATGACGTAAGTTCTAACGATGCTTTCAAGGATTCTTCTCGTCCAGCTATCACAAGTACAACTCCAACTTATTGGATGCGTGCTTCTGAGGTTTACTTCCTCTTGGCTGAGGCTGCTCTGCATGGATTCGCTGTGGGTGGTACTGCTGAGTCACTTTATGAGAAGGGTATCGAGATGTCATTTGAAGAGAATGGTATTGCAAGTTCTGAGGTAGCAGACTATATGTCGTCTGGTCTCAAGCCATCTGCTTACAGTTTCCATCTCACCAATCCAAGTGTGAATGTTGACGCACCTGCTCTCACGCAGGCGACAACAGAGTGGACAGGAACCGACGAGGAGAAACTTGAGAAGATTATGATACAGAAGTGGATTGCACTCTATCCTAACGGACAAGAGGCTTGGTCTGAGTATCGTCGTACTGGTTATCCTAAGTTGCATAGTGCAATTTCGAACTATAGCAATGGTGAGGTGGATAGCGAAGTGGGTATCCGTCGTATGCGTTTCCCAACTAACAAGTCTACTTCGGCAGAGGATATTGCTAACTTAGAGAGTGCACGCAAGCTACTTCGTGGTGGTCTGGATAAGGCTGGAACACGTTTGTGGTGGGACAATAAGAATCATTAATATCAAGCATTTTGAATATGAAAAACTTTAAATATATCAGTTCGTTGGTATTGCTCTGTGCAGGAGTCCTTTTCTGTGGATGTAGCAAGATGACAGAGGTAGAGAACGAACCTTACGATCATATCGGTGGATATAATACGATGAACAATGCTGAAAGCGAGAAGTATTATGCCGATTTGAGAGCTTATAAGCAGCAAGCCGTTAACTATGGTCGTCCTGTTGCCTTCGGTTGGTATTCTAACTGGTCGCCAGCTGGTACCTATCGTCGTGGCTATCTTACCTCTATGCCAGATAGTATGGACATCGTTTCCATGTGGAGTGGTGTACCTAACCGCTTTAATATTACACCTGAGCAGAAGAAGGACAAGGAGTTTGTGCAGAAAGTAAAGGGTACAAAACTCTTGGAAGTTACGCTCTTGTCTTACATTGGTAAGGGCAGAACTCCTGACTCTGTCTACACTGCTGTTGAGAAGCAGGCTGAAAAAGAAGGTTGGGCAAACGACCAAGCTCGCGTTGAAGAGGCTAAGAAGAAGGCTCGTTGGAAGTTCTGGGGCTACGAGGGTGTTGCTGGTTCTGACAACCATAAACAGGCTTTGGCTCGCTTTGCTAAGGCTCTCTGCGACTCATTGGTAGCCAATGACTGGGACGGTTACGATATCGACTGGGAGATTGGTAGTGGTGTCTTCGATATGGATGGTACACTCAGTACCAATGCCGACCTCGTTTACTTGGTAAAGGAGATGAACAAGTATATCGGTCCTAAGAGTGATCCAGATCACAAGGGCCACCGTCTTATCTGTATTGATGGCCATTTTGGTGGACTTACTGAGGATTTGGATGGATATGTTGACTACTGGATTGATCAGGCTTACGGTCGTACAACTCACTTCGATTATTACGGCGTTGATCCAAAGACAATTATCACAACCGATAACTTTGAGTCATCTTTCAAGAGTGGTGGTCAGTTGTTAAGACAAGCCAAAAGTATGCCTTCTAAGGGTTACAAGGGTGGAGTAGGTGCTTATCGTTTCGATAACGACTACGACAATACTCCTAACTACAAGTGGATGCGTCAGGCAATTCAGATTAACCAACAGGTGTTCAAGGAGAGAATGGGGCAGACCACTCAACCTTAACATTGCATATCTCACATTATAAATTTAATAGAATACGAATATGAACAAGCATATTTTCAAACATATTGCTGTGGCGTTTGCTGCATGCTGTGTGGTGAGTTGCCAAGACAGCGAGAGCGATTTGTTGAAGCAGAAAGTTTATTTTGATAGCAATCTATACAAAGTCGAAATGCCTGACTCTGGTTCAACCTTAGATGTCGACATTACTTCTCGCCTTTCTAACAAGCAAGATGGGGCAGTAGATGTCTCTTATTCACTTGCCGACTCATCATTGGTTGCTCTTTATAATAGCAAGTACGGAACAAACTACGTTGCTTTAAAGCATCAGAATGTTACGTTTAGTAAGGCTTCTTCAACGATTGCAGCTGGAAGCATCTATGCAGATAAGGTGTCGTTGACGCTTAACAATCTCGACCAGTTAGCGGAGGGAAAGAACTATATGTTGCCTATCAAGCTACATTCAAGTTCTACTCCTGTTATTGATGGGGAAGATGTTGAGTATATTATTTTAGCAAAACCTGTTAAGATTACAAAGGCTGGTGATTTCTATAATAAGTATATCTCTGTGAAGTTCCCAGCAGGAACCTACTTTAAGTCCTTCACCTATGAAGCATTGGTTCACTCTATTTGGTGGGGCAGCAACTGTACTATCATGGGTTCTGAGGGACTGATGATTTTCCGTGTTGGTGATGTTGGTGGTGGAATCTCTGCTGGTATTCTTCAGATAGCAGGTAGACAGCACTACGAAGCACCAGAGAAACTTCAGATTAATAAGTGGTATCATGTGGCAGTAACCTTCGATCAGGCAACGGGTAAGACCGTTATGTATCTCAATGGTACGAAGTGGGCTGAGTCTGCATGGAATATTCCTGGCTTTGATCCAAACGCTGATGTCGGTTTCAACATTGGTAAGATCCCTGGCTTCCCTTGGGGTGAGCGTCCATTCTATGGTTATATGAGTGAGGTTCGTGTATGGAGTGTTGCTCGTAGCGAGAATCAGATTAAGCAGAATATGTTAGGTGTTAATCCTAAGTCTGATGGTCTGGAACTCTATTTCAAGATGGATGGTTCAGAGACCGTAAATGGCAATAAGATTAAGGATGCTGCTAAGGGTATTGAGTGTACCACAGGTGGTCTTGAGTTTGCTACTCTCGCTCAGCCTGTCACAATGAAGGATCTTCAATAAGGT
>ENA-OWMY01000272-OWMY01000272.1-metagenome-genome-assembly--contig:-NODE-272-length-15809-cov-11.327599_pt1 | contig 15809 bp, 20 predicted proteins | sample MGYA00245358_ERZ651122 | MGnify/ENA primary metagenome ERZ651122 (study PRJEB26857, sample SAMEA4031752) | metagenome | biome: human; feature: oral; material: saliva | place: Philippines | collected 2014...
GAAAAAGAAAAAGCTTTAAAAAGGATAGAAGAATTAGGGGAAATAAAAGTTGTTGAAAATTTTAAAGCCGGGAAATATTTTGAAATATAAAGTTGAATGTTTTAGTTTTAAAATTGTGTTTTGTTTTATCTCTTGACAAAATCTAACATTTATAGTACAAATAGTATTATAACTATTAGGAGGGGATTTTATGAAAAGATTTTTATTGTTTTTAATGCTTTTACTTTCATTCAATATTATGGCTGAATTAAATGATGTTCCAGTTGAAAAAGGAGAGTACAAAGGCTATAGGAAATTAGTTGGACATGAATATCAAGATAGATTTGATGTTTACTTTAAAGTTACTGGTGGTGGACAACAAATAGCAACAGTTCCTACATTTAAAGGAATAAATTTAAAAGAAAAAGTTACTCTTGAAATGCCTGATGGAGAAAAAAGAAGTGCTACTAAAAAAGAATGGTTTAAACTCTTTAGAACTTTAAAATTTGATTCAAGTTGGAGTAGATATTTTAGAGAAAAATATGATAATTTTTATAGTGAGTGGTTAAGTACAGTACCTACTTCTGATGTTGAAAGAATGGTTATAAATTATATAGCAACTCAATATAAAGGAGAAGTAGAAACTTCAACAAATTCAGATAATAATGAAGTACCTTCAACTTATGTAGATCCTGTTAGTGCTGAACTAGCTGAACGTGAAGCTTTAAAAAGATACCAAACACCTATTGAAGATCCACCACAAGAGAAAAAAGAAGAAAAAGGATTTCTTCAAAATGCCTTTGAAGCTATATTCGGATTATAAATAAAACAAAAAATTTAAGAGAGGAAAAAACCTCTCTTTTTTTATTGCTAAGGAGAGTGATTAAATTCAAGTAATAATTAAACTTATTATATATTTAAACAAACCTCTCGCCTTTTTAGTATTGTAGGCGGTAAAGAACAAGACAACCAATTACGTTGGCATACAACGATAAAAATGAAGGAGTGAAAAAATGGAAAAAGAACAATTAATAGCATTAGGACTTACATCAGAACAAGCCGATAAAGTTTTAGGAGCTCATAAAACATACATGGAAAGTTTTGTTCCAAAAGGTCGTTTTAATGAAGAACTAGAAGCTAAAAAGAATTTAGAAACACAGCTTGCAGAAAGAGACAAGCAATTAAAAGAGTTAGAAAAATCTGCTGGAGATAATAAAGAATTAAAAGCTCAAATTGAAAAACTTCAAAATGATAATAAAACTGCTGCTGAAAAATATGCAAAAGACTTATTTGATTTACAATTAAATAATGCAGTTGATGTTGCAATTACAGGAGCAAAAGGAAAGAACTCAAAAGCAATAAAAGCTTTATTAGATTTAGAAAAAGCAGATTTAAAAGATGGTAAGGTTGTGGGATTAGAAGAACAATTATCCAATTTGAAAAAGTCAGATCCATATTTATTTGAGATTGAAAAACAACCAGCTAATCCAAATGGATTTAAACCTGGTGATGGAAATAATAAAACTCCTGGTGGAGATGGACCGAAAACTTATTCAGAAATGGTAGCTATGTTAGAAGCTAATCCTAACTTAGATATTAAGAATTTATAAAAAGGAGAAGATGAAAAATGGCAAAATATTTCGATTCAAAAACATTTAATGCTGAGGCATTTGGAAAGTATTCTAGTAGAATACCTAACACTAAAAAGAATGAATTATTAAAATGTGGGGCAATTAGAGGCAATGATAAAATACACGATGCCTTTGCAAACCAAACAGGAAGTCATTATGCAGTATTACCTATGCTTGGAAAAATAGGAGGAGCACCTCAAAACTATAATGGTTCAACAGATTTAACAACAAACTCTACAAAAACTTTTAATAGAGGAGTCATTACAATTGGTAGAATGAATGCTTGGACAGAAAAAGACTTTTCATTTGATATAACAGGTGGGGTTAACTTTATGGATAATGTTGCTGCTCAAATAGTAGAGTATTGGGCTGAAGTTTATCAAAATACTTTAATAAAAATATTAAAAGGTGTATTCTCAATGACTGGTGGAGAAGAAGCTAAGTTCGTTGAAGCACATACATTTGATATAACTCAAAAAGCAGGAGCAGATGGAGAAGTAGGAGCAACAACTTTAAATAGTGCATCACAAAAAGCTTGTGGAGATAATAAAAACATTATCAAAATGGCAATTATGCACTCAACAGTTGCTACAAACTTAGAAAATCTACAAATCATAAAATACTTTACTCAAACAGATGCTAATGGAATGCAAAGAGAAGTAGGATTAGCTACTTGGAATGGTAGAGTTGTATTTATAGATGATTCTATGCCAGCAGAAAAGTTTACTGGAGAAAAATATGCAAAAGTACCAGCGTCACACCCTGAAGCATTAAAAATTACTACTGCTGGAACAGGAGAAAAAGAAGTTTCAGTTGCAACAGTAAATGGTGCAAAATTTGATACTAAATGGACTGCTAAAGAAGGGGAATATGCTGCATTAGTTCCAACAGGAACAAAGTATTCTACTTACTTGCTGGGAGTAGGAGCGTTTGATTATGAAGATTTAGGAACATTAAATCCTTATGAAATGGCAAGAAATCCATATAAAAATGGTGGAGAAGACACTTTAATATCAAGAAAAAGATTATGTTATGCTCCGTTTGGAATTTCTTATAAAACATCTACTACAATATCACCAGATGATACAGAATTAGAAAAAGGTGCTAACTGGGAATTAGTAAAATCAGAAGATGGAGAAGTAATAGATCACAAATCTATCCCAATAGTTAGAATAATTTCAAGAGGATAATTATGGAAAATATAAAAGAAATGGTAATTGAAAAGCTAAAATTATTCAAAATAGATGAAGCTACAAGTATAGAATATTTCTTAAATAAAGCTTTATCTAGTATTAATAATTTTACAAATCAAAATTATACATTTGATAGTATTCCAGATGGACTTAAATATATATTAGTAGATAAAGCAGTAGGAGAAATTCTTAATTTTAAAAAGCTCAATGGAGAGCTTAAAGATTATGATTTCTCCTCTGTTTTAAAATCTATTAAAGAAGGGGATACAACTGAAACTTATTCTGATACAGTAAAAACACCTGAAGAACTTTTTGAGATTATGCTAAATGATTTATTAATTGGTAAAGATAATGAGTTATATAGATATAGGAGATTACAATGGTAAGAAATTTACAAAAGTTATGGAGAGATACTTGTAGTATTTATAATTTTGAAAAAGTAAAGGATCCTAAAACTAAGACAACTGAGTTTAAAGAAATTTTAGTTCAGGAGAATATTCCTTGTAGAATTTCATTTCAAAATATATCTTCTACAAGTGAAACTCCTTCAATAGCTATAACAAATCAAGTTATAAAATTATTTCTTTCAAATAAAGTAGAAATAAAAGAAAATTCAAAAATAGTTGTAACTAGAAATGGGATATCTAAAACTTATAAAGCTTCAGGTATCCCTGCTATATACTCAGTACATCAAGAAGTTATTTTAGTAACTGATAATAAAGGAGCTTAATATGGGACAAGCTGTAAAAATTAATATGGCTGGATTAGAAATAATGAAAAAGAATTTAGAGAATATACAAAAAAATCAGGCTGAAATAATGGCAAGTCTTGTTAAATCTTTAGGGGCTTTATTATTAAAAAAAGTAATTTTTAGAACACCAGTTGGAGATTATAGTTATTTAGCTCAAACATCTAAAACAGTTGATGGAAAGAAAGTTCCAAATACTAAAAAAAATGGTGGAAATTTAAGAAGAAACTGGACAATAGGTCAAGTTTTTAAAAATGGTAATTTGTATTCAGTTGAAGTTATAAATCCTACCCATTATGCTTCTTATGTTGAGTATGGACACAGGCAAACACCAGGTAGATTTGTCCCTGTACTTGGAAAGAAGTTAAAAAGAGCTTGGGTTCTTGGTAGATTTATGTTAACTATTTCAGAGAATGAAATAAAAGAAAATATGGATGCTATATTAGAAAAGAAATTAGATAGTATATTGAAGAAGGTGTTTGGTAATGCTAAGTAGAGTAGTAAGTGCTATATCTAATACTCTTGAGAAAACATTTCCAGAAGTAGAAATATATGTAAATAAGATTAAGCAAGGTTTTGAAGAGCCTTGCTTTTTTATTCAACTATTAAATCCTAATGAAAAACAAGTATTAGGGAATAGATATAAACAAAAAATAGATTTAGATATTCAGTATTTTCCTAAGAATGAGGATGACAATTGGGAATTAATGGAAATGGCCCAAAAATTAAATAATACTTTGGAAGTTATTAAAACTGAAGAAGGGGATTTATTAAGAGGTTTAGATAGAAATTCACAGTTTATAGATGGTAATCTTCATTACTTTGTAACTTTCAAACCATTTGTAAGAAAAGTAGGAGAAGAAGAACCATTTATGGAAGAATTAAAAACAGATGTAAAACCAGATAGGAGGGACTAATGGCAACTAAAACAAAAAAAGATGATGAAATTCTATATTCAAAAGAACAAATTATCGCAAGTAAAAAATATTCCAATAGAAAAGATATATTGAATGTTTTATTAAAAGATGATGAAGAATATACTTTTTCAAGGATAGATGAAATTATAGAAAATTTTATGAATAAGGAGGTTCAATAATGAATGGTGGAGGAACTTTTTTGACTCAAAATAAAGTTTTACCAGGAGCATATATAAACTTTGTTTCTGCTTCAAGAGCAACTGTTAATATATCTGATAGAGGTTTTGCTGCTATTGCTACTGAACTTGATTGGGGAGTAGATGGCGACATTTTTAAAGTTGAAAATAGTGATTTTCAAAAAGATACTATTAAACTTTTTGGATATGATTATACAGATGAGAAACTGAAACCTTTGAGAGATTTGTTTATGAAAGCAAAAACTGTTTATCTTTATAGATTAAATGGTAATGGAGTTAAAGCAAGTAATGACTATGCTACTGCTAAATACAGTGGAACAAGAGGTAATGATATAACTATCATAGTTAAGACTAATATAGATGAGTCTAATAAAAAAGATGTTATCACTATGCTAGGAACAAAGAAAGTAGATGCTCAAACTGTTGCCAATGCTTCTGAATTAATTGATAATGATTATGTTGTATTCAAAAAGGCAGCTCAACTTACAGATACAGCTGGAACTAAATTAGCAAATGGGACTAACTTAGCTACTGTAACTGGTGCTGAGCATCAAAAGTTTTTAGATTTAGCCGAATCTTATTCTTTCAATACTATTGGATGTACTTCTAAAGATGAAGTTATAAAGAAATTATATGTTCAATGGACTAAGAGAATGAGAGATGAAGTTGGGGTAAAACTTCAATGTGTTGTATATAGATATCCTGCTGATTATGAAGGAGTAATAAATCTACAAAATAAAGTTAAAGATGAAGGTGCTCCAGAACAATCATTAGTTTATTGGTTAACAGGTGCTGAAGCAAGTTGTGAGGTTAATGCAACATTGACAAATACAAAATATGATGGAGATTTTATAGTTGATACTAAGTTTACTCAATCTGAGTTAATAAATGGAATAAAAGCAGGACAATTATTATTCCATAACAATTCAGGAGATCCTTATGTATTAACTGACATAAATAGTTTTACAACAATTACTATTTATAGAAATGATGATTTCCAATCTAACCAAGTTATAAGAGTTTTAGACCAAATCGGAAATGATATAGCTTTACTATTTAATAAAAAGCACTTAGGAAAAAGCAGAAACACAAGTTCAGGAAGAGAAGGATTATGGAAAGATATAGTTGCACATCATCAAGAACTTGAAAGAATAGAAGCTATTGAAAACTTTGACCCTAAAAAAGTTACTGTAGAAAAAGGATTAACTAAAAAATCAGTAATAGTTACAGATCCAGTTACTCCTGTAGCTTGTATGGAAATTCTTTATATGACAGTTATTGTTCAATAGGAGGTAGATAGAGAATGGCAGATATGATAACAATGAATGCTAAAGATGCTGTATCAGGTAGCTTAGGCGAATGCTATGTTACATTAGAAGGAAAAAGATATAATTTAATGACAGCAATTAAATTTGAAGCAAGTTATGAAAAAACAAAAACTGAAGTACCTATTTTAGGGAAAGTAAGTAAAGGAAATAAATCTGTTGGTGGTAAAGGTAGTGGAACTATGACAGTTCACTATAATGCTCCAATTTTTAGAGAATTATTGGAAAAGTATCAAAATACTGGTGAGGATATTTTCTTTGAAATAGAAGTTTCTAATGAAGATCCTACTTCAAAAGCAGGTAGACAAACTATACTTTACCAAGGTTGTAACACAGATGGGGGAATTTTATCTAAATTTGATGCTGGGGCAGAATATTTAGATGAAGAGATTAAGTTCACATTTGAGAATTTCATAATTAAAAATAATTTTAATATTTTAGATGGAATGATATAAGGAGTGATGAAAAATGACAAATATGGAAGTATTCTTAAAACAAAATGCAGTACAAAAAGAAAATAAAAAAGTAGCAGTTTCTGAAAGATTTAAAGATGAAGATGGAAAAGTTGTTGAATGGGAAATAAGACCTTTAACAGCACAGGAAGACCAAATATTAAGAGAAGCTAATACTGAAATTAAAGAATTAAAAGGAAAAAAAGGACAATTATTCCCTCAATTAGATTCTAATAAGTATTCTTCTATGCTAATTGCTGCTTGTGTTGTCTTTCCAGATTTACAAAATCAAGAATTACAAGACAGCTACGGAGTAAAAAACAAGCCTGATTTATTGACAGCTATGTTACTTCCAGGAGAGTTTCAAGACTTATTTTCAGAAGTTCAAAAAATCAATGGATTTAAAACACTTGAAGATTTAACTGAAGAAGCAAAAAACTAATAAATGGGGGCGATAGTGAGGCTAATATCCTTTACTATTGCCTCCACAAGTTCCATATATTGCCTAGTAAGTTTTTGGAACTTCCAAAGGAAGAACAAGCATTTATAATGGCAAGTATTCAGATAAGAATTCAAGCTGAAAAAGAAGCTAGTAAGAAATAATGGAGGTGGATTAATGTCAACGATACAAGGTTCTATAATGCTTATGGATGCAATGTCCACTCCTTTAAATAATATCGTTGGTGCTATAAATACAACTATTGTAGCTTTACAAAATGTTAATAATACAGATGTTAGTATTGATACTAGTAAATTAGCTAATGCTCAAACTATGATAGTACAAGCTGGAGCACAATTAAATGAAATAGAAAAAAATATACAGAAAAGAATACAAGATAATGTTGTTGAGCAAAATAAATTTAATACCGCTTTAAGTAAAGGAGTAGATAAAGCTAATTCTTTATATGGGAAAATAAAAAGTTTTATAGGACTCTATGCTGGAATCCAATCTGTAAAAATGGGATTAGATGTTTCAGATAATATTTCTCAAACAACAGCAAGATTAAATATGATAAATGATGGAAAACAAACAACAGATCAACTACAACAAGCTATATTTCAATCTGCTAAAAATTCAAGAGCAGGTTTCTTAGATACAGCGAGTGTAGTTTCCAAGTTAGGTTTATTAGCTCCACAAGCATTTAACAGCAATATGGAGACTGTAAAATTTTCTGAATTAATGGCTAAATCTTTTAAAGTTGGAGGAGCTTCAACATCTGAACAAACATCAGGAATGTATCAATTAACTCAAGCGATGGCTTCTGGAAAATTACAAGGAGATGAATTTAGAAGTATTATGGAAAATGCTCCTTTATTGGCTCAAGCAATTAGTAAATATACAGGAAAGTCTATAGGAGAATTAAAAGATATGAGTAAAGAGGGATTGATTACATCTGATGTAATAAAGAATGCAGTATTTGAAATGTCAGATGAAATTAATACTAAATTTAATTCAATTCCAATGACATTTGGAGATGTTGTTACTCAAATAAAAAGTAATGCTGTTAATTCATTTATGAGTATTAGTAGTACTATGAGTGGTATTTTTAATAGTGAAAGGTTTCAAGGTTTTATAGATGGAGTTTCATCTTTCATAAATAAGACATTTATAATGATAAATTGGCTTATAAAAGGTATATCTATGGTGGGAACTGTCCTCTATGAGATATGGGGACCTATTCAACCTATATTAGTTACTGTTTTAGGATTACTAACAACATATAAGTTAATTATGGGATTTATAGCAGTAAAAACAGCTATTGCATCAGGTATTGCTACTATTTACAATTTGGCACTTCTTGCAAAACAAACAATGTTAGGAGCAGTTAGTGTAGCCTTAGCAAAAGCTACTGCTGCACAAACAGGACTTAATCTAGCTATTTTAACCTGTCCAATTACTTGGATTATAGCTGGAGTTGCTTTAGTTATTGCAGCTATATATGGTGTTGTAGCAGTATTTAATAAAATCACAGGTAAAGCAGTCTCTGCAACAGGTATTATTGTTGGAGTTTTCTATTGGATGGGTGGACTAATCTATAATATAATTGCTGCTACTTGGAATAAATTAGCACAAACTTTTGTGTCTATCTATAATTTAGGAGTTAGTATAGCTGAATTTTTTGCCAATGTTTTTAAACATCCTATTCGTGCTGTAGCTCATTTATTTGCAAATTTTATAAACTTTTTAATAGATAAAGTTAAGTTTTTAGGTTCTATGATAGATACTATATGTGGAACTAATGTTGTTGGGAAATTAGAATCTGTACAAACTGCTATTGGAGATTGGGTAAATGAAAAAGTTGGTGGCAATGAAATAACTTTAAAAAGAATGGACGCAACTCAAGTTATGATGGATAGAGTAGGCTTGAAAGATATGTACAATAAAGGTTATGAAAAAGGTGCTAACTTTAGTTTATTTGGTAAAAATGCTGAAACTGGAATAGATACTAATACAGAATTTGGTAATTCTACTAATCCTGAAGTAGCTAAGTCTAATGATTTATTAAAAAATATAGATAAAAATACAAAAAAAGCTGGAGATATGTTAGATTTATCACATGATGAAATTAGTTATTTGAGAGATTTAGCAGAAAGAGAGGCTATAAATAGATTTACAACAGCGGAAGTAAAAGTTGATGTTGGTGGAATAACTCAGCATGTGTCTAGTGCACTTGATTTAGATGATATTGTAGACTATATGACTAATAGAATGGAAGAAAGTATAGCAATAGCAGCGGAGGGAAGTTATGAATAATTTTATGATAGATAAAGGATATATTTTTTATTTAGATGGAATATTAGTTCCTATCACTCCTTCTTCCATTACAACTAAAATTAATAATAAAAATAAGGTTATAACACTTATCAATGATGGAGATTTTAACATTCTAAAAGAAGAAGGTTTGAAAGAGTTCACATTTGATATGTGTTTGCCTGCATATAAGTACCCTTTTGCAAGAGGGGTACTTTTACCTATCAATTATTATCTAAATATGCTAAGTTTCTTAAAAAATTCAAAGAAACCTTTCAGATTTATAGTAATTAGAGAGGGAGCAATTGGAAGCTCAGGATACAATACAACTATGTTAGTATCTCTTGAAAATTATGAAATAAAAGAAGAAGCTGGGAATGGTAGAGATGTTGTTGTATCAGTGACTTTAAAAGAATACAAGAATGTCAAAAGCACTCTTTTTAAATATATTGATATTGGAGCTCAAGCTATAGGTACAGGTTTATCTGTAGCTACTTTTATATCTACAAAGACTAGAGATAGTTCATCAAAGAAATCTCAAAGAACTTACAAAGTTAAAGAAGGAGACACTCTTTATATTATTGCAAAAAATGAATTAGGTGATGCGAATAAATGTAATTTTTTAAAAGAATTAAACAAATTAAGTTCCATGCATGATATTAAACCTGGGCAGGTGATAAGACTTGAATAGAGATTTAGATTTGATAATAAAAACTCAAAAAGGTCCAGTTGCACCTGCCATTCTTGATGGTGCTTGCTGGGATACAGAAAGAAAAGGAACTCCTGGAAAATTTACTTTTAAATGTATTTTTGACGAATTAAATCAATTTGAAGAAGGAGATTTAGTAACAGTAAAATATAAGAATGAAGAAGTTTTTTATGGATTTGTATTTACTATTTCAAGAGATAGAGACAAAATTTTATCGGTAACTGCTTATGACCAGTTGAGATATTTAAAAAATAAAGATATCTATCACTATGAGAATAAAAAAGCATCGGAAGTATTAAAAATGATAGCTGATGACTTTAAATTAAATTGTGGTGAAATAGAAGATACAAAATATGTTATTCGTGAAAGGCTAGAAGATAATGTTGCTTTATTTGATGTTATTTTAACTGCTCTAAATCTAACTTTACAGAATACAAAAAGATTATATGTTATTTATGATAATTTTGGAAAAATAACATTAAAAGATGTTGAAAGTCTAAAATTAAATGAAGGAATATTTATTGATGAAACTATTTCAGAAAATTTTTCATATAGTTCATCTATAGATAAAACATATAATAAGATAAAATTAACTAGAGAAAATAAAGAAAAGGGAGTAAGAGAAATATTTTTATCTCCTAACACAGAAGCAGAAATAAAAAATCATACCTATGAGAAATGGGGAATTTTACAATACTATGATAGAGTAGATGAAAAAGAAAATCCACAGGTAAAAGCTGATTCACTACTAAAGCTTTATAATAGAAAATTTAAAAGTTTATCTATTAAAAATGTCTTTGGTAATGTAAAAGTTAGAGCTGGAGTAAGTATAGTTGTAAAATTAGACTTAGGAGACATTAAGGTTAGTAATTATATGCTTGTTGAAAGTGTAAAGCATACTTTTAATAAAGATGAACATTTTATGGATTTAAAATTGAGAGGAGCTGATATTGAATGATAGAAGCAGTTAAAAAAATAGTTTCTAATATGTTAGAAAATTCAAAACTATCTAAACTAGAATTTGGGACAGTTGAAAGTGTTGACCCTCTTAAGATAAGAATAGACCAGAAAAAAGTTATAAATGATAGCCAATTAATGTTATCTCATTTGGTAAGAGATTATTATGTGGATATTACAGTTCAACATAGTACTGATAGTATTTATGGATCTTGGGATACATCACATAATCATCCTGGAGCAGGAAAAAATGTTATTCCAATAGACCATGAACATGAGTATAAAGGACGTAAAAAAATTATGATGCACTATTCACTAAGAAAAGGAGAAAAAGTTGTATTAATAAGACAAGATGGAGGACAACTCTATTATATTTTAGACAGAATAGATGATCCTATTGTTGAAGGAGAGTGGATATAATGCTACCAGTTAGAAATGATAGAGTTGAAATAAAATCAGAAGTAGAAGCTATTCCAACTAAAACTTATAAAATGGCTATCTTTGGAAACAAAATTACAGGTAAAACAGATGGACAAGAAGCTATGAAACAAGCTATTTATAAAATCTTAAATACTGAGAGATATCAATATCCAATTTATAGTTGGAACTATGGGATTGAATTAAAGGATTTGTTTGGAAAATCTAAAAGTTATTGTAAAGTTGAATTAGTATCAAGAGTATCAGAGGCTTTATTGCAAGATGAAAGAATTATTGCTGTAGAGTCTTTTTTATTTGATGATACAAAAAAAAGAGAAAGCTTAGCAATGACTTTTACAGCAAAAACAATTTTTGGAGATATTGAAATAGCTAAGGAGGTGAAAGTAGCATAATGTTTGAGGACAAGACTTATGAAAATTTACTGAATGATAAATTAAGTAGGGTTCGTAAAGATATTGATACTCGCGAAGGGTCAGTAGTATTTGATGCTACAGCAGGAAACTCTTTAGAAGAAGCTCAAATGTATTTAACAATTGCTGAATATTATCAACAAACTTTTGGAGATACAGCAAGTAGAGAGTTTTTAATAAGGAGAGCAGCAGAAAGAGGAATAAAACCAAAAGCTGTAAGTGTTGGAGTATATAAAGGTATCTTTAATATGGATATTCCTATTGGAAGTAGATTTTCTTTAGATATCTACAATTATATCGTTATAAAAAAATTACCTACTGGAACATTTGAATATATGTTGGAGTGTGAAACTTATGGAGAAGAACCTAATGGTTCTGTAGGAGACTTAGTTCCAATAGACTATGTTCCTGGATTAACATCAGCAAAAATAACAGAAATGCTTATTCCTGGTGAAGATGAAGAAGAAACTGAAAGTATAAGGCAAAGATATTTAGATAGTTTTAATCTACAGGCTTATGGTGGAAATATAAAAGACTATGAAGAAAAAACTATGGCACAAGCTGGGGTAGGTGTAGTTAAAGTAACTCCTGTTTGGAAAGGTGGAGGAACAGTAAGAGTAACTATTTTAGATAGTGAATTTAACATAGCTTCTACATCTTTAATTTCTAAAATTCAAGAAGTGTTAGACCCAACTAAAGACCAAACAGGGAAAGGATTAGCTCCAATAGGGCATATAGTTACAGTTGATACTCCAGCACAAGAAAAAATTTACATTGCTACGAAATTAACTTTAAAAGATTTATCTGTTATTAATATAAAAGCTGATATTGATAAAGCTTTAAAAGCATATCTTTTAGAGTTAAGAAAACAATTCAAAGAATCAGAAAAGATAGTTGTAAGAACATCAATAATAGAATCAAGAATTTTAGCATTAAATTCTAATATTATAGATATTCAAGAAACTAAAATAAATGGATATACTCAAAACTTTACACTAGACTCTTTTAAAGTTCCAGTGTGGGGAGATGGAAATTATGTCCAACTTTAAAGATGTTAATTTATATGAGAATTTACCTGATTTTATGCAGCAATATAAAGAAATTCAAGCTATTTTTAATGTAGAGAATGTAGATTTAACTAAGCTTTGGAATGAAATTAGAAGAAGTTTTAATAATGGTTTTATATTTTCTACAGATGTTTTAGGAATATCTAAATTTGAAAAAATGATGAACATTTATCCTAAAGCAACTGATAATTTAAAAGATAGACAATTGAGAGTTTATATAAAATGGAATGCTACTCTTCCATATACTTGGAGATGGTTAGAAGAATTTTTAATTACTTATTATCAAAATGTTAAGACAAAAGCTATTCCAATTTTATTTAATGATAAATATGAATTAGATATTAGATTAGAAAAGCAAGAGGAATTTAATGATTTTGATTACAGTATATACAAAGAATTAAGACCTATGATTCCAGCTAACTTAGTATTAAGAGTAGTTAATGTAATTCCAACTAATTCTGAAAGAATTAATGTAATGAGTATGGTAATTTATAAAGCTAAAAAAGTTTTAAAAGAAAATAGTAGACTAACTAATCTAGTTGGAGAAAAAGTATTTAATAATACTTTAGTTTATAGATTAAAAAAGGAGGTTTAAATGGCTTTTAGAGGACTTACAAAAAAAGGTGCTGACTATTTAGCAACTAGGCTTGCAAATGAATTAGCTGTAGAATTTTTAAAAGTAGAAATAGGAGATGGTGCTGTAGTAAGTGGACAAAATCCAAAGAATCAAACATCTCTTATTTCATATAAAAAAGATGTAAGAATATTAAAAAAAGAACAAGAAAATAATGCTATTAATCTAACAATTCAGATAACTAATGATGATATAACACAAGGTTTTTATCTGAAAGAGATAGGAATTTATGTAAATGACAGTACTTCTAATGGTTGCTTGTATTGGTATTGTAACGAAGATAATGCTCAGTACATTCCAGCAAAAACTGATAGTGTGATAGCTTTTGAAATAGATATTAGAATGGAAGTAACAAACTCAGATGCTACTATTATTAATTGGAGTGGAAAAAACACTTGGATTAATAAAGAATACCTTGAAGAAAATTACACACAAAACGGTGGATATAAAGGAACAGCATTAGAAATAGATGATAGAGTAGTCTCTGCACTTGGAAAAGAAGATGGGAAATTCCCTTTGAATGAGGCAATACAAGGAAATGTTTACTATTTCCCAGCAAACAAGAAATTTTATATATGTAAAGAAACTCAAAATAGAAGAATCAGTGTCCCTGATGTAAAATTTGAGGAACTTTCAATCTGGGAAAATAGAAAGAGATTGGAAAATTTATTCAAAATTAATAATTTAAGATATGACAGTGGAAATATAAAAACACTTATAAACCAAAATTGGCAGATTACAGGGAATATAGAAACTTCTGACAAATTTATAAGTTTAGTTATCTTTAATTTTAATGGAGATAAAGCAAATAATTACACTTTTCACATTGACAATTTAAAGCTTGATAACGGTTTCTATTTTTTAGTAAATTCAACCCCCAATTTTGGATATACTGGTGGATATATTAGAATAATGGATGGCACTGTTCAAATAAAATGTACATCAGATTCCAGTCACAAATTTTATCTTAGAAGCTTACAAATATATAATTAACTTTCTAAAAGGTATATTTCTTAGACTAAGCCAATTATACAAACATTAATAGTTTGATTGCTATTACTGTAAAAACGTAATGACTTATTTGTAATAATATAACTATCAGCATCATGAATTGATTGAGAGCTATTTACCTGTTGTCCATAAGAGATGTAAGAAGCTAATGATATAGAAATTATATTTTTAAAGTCTGTTTTTATTTTTGCTGTTCTTATACCTTCTCTACCTGGAACAGAAATGTTTTCTATAACCACATTTCCAATTTTAAGAATTTTTATATCATTTTCTATTTTAGAAGTAATTAGATTTTCCATTATTTTAAGAATTGTATAATTAACTTATCAAAAATAGGAGGTTTAATTATGCAATTAATGATTTTAGAAAATCTAAAAAAAGAAAATGTGGAAATTTATTTGGAGTATTTAAATAGTTGTAAAAGTAGTAATTGGGAAACTTGGGAAACAACTTATAAAACATATTGTAATAATTTTAAGTTATTTCTAGTGTGGTTTCAAAAGTCCTTTAAAAACAGGCTTTTATTAAGTAAAGACACTTTATTAGAAATGCCTGGCATAATAGAAAATTATAGAAATTATTGTAGGAACTTAGGAAATAGTAAAAGAACTTTAATGAATAAGACCACTGCAATATCAACATTCTATGCCTGGTGTGTTAGAAGAAATAAAATCAAATATCATCCATTTTCAGAAAAATTGGATAGATTAAGATTTACAGAGAAAGATAAGGTTAGAAATTCTTATTTTCTTACGACAGAACAAATTTTAACTGTAAGACTTTATATGCAAGTAGAGAGTAAGAAATATGATTTACAAGATAGGATACTTTGGGAACTTTTCTTAGATAGTGCTTGTCGAATTAGTGCTATCCAAAGCTTAAAGATGGAACAACTGGACTTAGAAAATGGGTACTTTATGAACGTTAAGGAGAAAGAAGGCTATATAGTAAATGCTTTCTTTTTTCAAAAATGTAAGGAATTACTTAAATTATGGTTAAAAGAAAGAGAAGAAAAAGGAATTACATCTGAATGGCTATTTATTACAAGGTATAGGAAAGAATATAAACAGATGACTCAAGGAGCTATTAGAAATAGGATTAAAAAGTTAGGAAAAATTTTAGGAATAGAGGATCTATATCCTCACACTCTTAGGAAAACTAGTATTAATTTAATAAACAATTTGGCTGGATTAGGCTTAGCTAGTAGTTATGCAAACCACTCTAGTAGCGGAGTTACGAACAAACACTATATAGCTAAAGCTAATCCAACTGAAGTAAGAAATAGCATTATAAATGCTAGGAAAAAATTAGGTATTTTTTAGTTAAATATTATAGAGATTTTCAAATTTATTTAGATTTTTATAATCAAAAATGCTATTTTGAGTATCT